>Ga0233413_10000421_pt1 | contig 20638 bp, 29 predicted proteins | sample Na_anoxic_6_MG_FD_189019 | JGI IMG/M metagenome (GOLD analysis project Ga0233413, IMG submission 189019) | Seawater microbial communities from Saanich Inlet, British Columbia, Canada - Na_anoxic_6_MG | ecosystem: Environmental > Aquatic > Marine > Inlet | place: Canada: British Columbia...
TCTAGCAAAGTACTTTGAGTTACAAAGTGGAATTATAAGAACGTAGATTAACCGTTAATAACATTCGCAACAAACTGACAAAACAAATTAACAAAACAATTTAACAAAGCATTAACAAAAGTTTATATACACTAGTTAGTAGTAGTTGCTCGCACATTCTATACACTTGTATTTAATACAAGTACATATATGTTGGTACACACATTCTGATTTTGGAGGGGGATGGGTATGTGGGATTGGTTTTCCTGTAAGACTACGTGGGGTCTGTTATATTATATAATACTATACATAGACCTACACTAAAAAATACTATACACAGACCTGCGGGGAAAATTTATTTTTTGGGTTTAACCAGGCAGGGGTAACAGATAACTTTTGTTTTGAGGGATGGGGGGATAGGTTTGTTACAGACCTTACAGAGATTGGGCATAGGGGGGTTATAAATTGTAGGGTTGTATTTTGTTGGAAGACTTGTACAGGAGTTCTTTTTTGATGAGGTATGCTTTTTTACTTTGGGTGTCTCCCTTCCCGCAGAATGTAACCCATTGTAGATTGTTTAGGATTATGGTCTGTATTAATTTAGTGGGGGTTATCCATATCATATCCACTTTATCGGTGAAGATCCACCAATCAGCTTTTGTGGTGAGTAGTCCACTAGGTTTGTCATACATTTCTATTTCGACAACAAAGTTACCAGTGTGTATAGATTTTCTGTCTGTTTTGACTTCTATTTTGGTATCTGTTTCTGGTACGTATATGTCATACTGAGAGAACTTACCGGGTATCTTTACGGTTGATGGGTGTGTTTTCTGTAGTTTTTTAACTACTTCAAGCTCCACTTCTTCACCGTAAGCTAGTGATTCATTAAATCCACTCATAAGTGTGTGCTTTTTGCATTGCTAGGTGGAGGTCATCGTAGATGGTGTCTGTTATCATTACGTCCTTGGTGAAGTCGTATATTTCTTCGGGGGATATGAATGACATTATACGTCTATCTTCTTCGTTATAGATTGTAAGGTGTGTTGTTTCGGGTTCGTATTGATCATCTATAATTATACAAGCTATCTCTACGTTACCTCGTCTGATTGCTGTGTATTCGTAGTGTTCTTCGTTTTCCATAATAGTTTCCTTATTTCTTTACCCAAGTCTTGATCATTGGGGTATTCTGTTATTAGTTTTTCTATAGTGTATATAGTAGGTTTCATAAATACAATAATACAGAATATTTACAGTTCTGTGGTGGAATTTAACACTTTGTTAAAAAATTACTTTACACACCCCCTTCTGTAAGTCTTACTATGAGAGGGTTTCAGAAACACTACCCGTCGACAATAGGTATGTATTCCTTTAGCCAAAACTCATACAAGTAGCCGTTAGGTAGCATAAGTCATTCTGCTATCCGTTGCGGTTATTATTTCCCTGCAAAGCTGCTCTGGAATTTTTGACCTTTCATAATTGCCGCTTAATCCTTGCGTTCCAGTTCGTGATCCTCTTGGTGCTGATTCGTGGTGGCAATGTTTATTACCGTTTTTACATTGAGGTTTAGGTTTCCATCCATTTTGATTGAATAAGCTGTAAAGGTTGTTTGTCCAAATATCAGTCGGCTTTGCTCGTTTATCTCCATATTGGCAATACCATACAGTTGTTTTCGGTATTCCTTGCATAAAGTCCATTTTACGCAAATATCCTCTCGGATTTTCAATGTAGTAATCACAACCAAAATGTTTAATCAGCTTTAGTGTATTTAGCATCAAACGATCACTTTTGGCTGCAAATTCAGTCTTTGGTTTTCCGTTATCTCTATGCGTACTTATGGCGGCAATAGAGTAAGTCGTACAAGGTGGAGAAGCCCATATCATATCAGGCTGAAACGGTATTTGTTCAGGTGTCAAAAATTCTATATCCGCAACAAGGTTAATCCCCTCAAATGGCTTTATGTCCACCGAAAAAACTTCGTGTCCTAATTGCTCCGCAGCTTTGCCTATTGACCGGCTTCCTGCATATAATTCAAGTATCTTCATATTTATCTTCATATTAAGTCGTTCATTTCGCTCGTCTAATTCTGACAGCATACCTAAGGGTATGGATACAGACCATCTATTCCTGCGGTACTAATAGAACCGCCTGTGTCAAGACTATATGTTTAATTATAGATATATATATCTATATATAATCTTTACTACCTCCACTACATCAGCCCTGCATACTGTGGGTTTTATATAAGAGTTACGTTAGTAACCCCTCCGCTTATGACCAGGTTGACATGGTTGGTCATTGCCTGGATTTAAACCCGTAGTTTATAGTCTAAATTAACTTTACAGTTAATTGCTTGAGTTGAGTTAAGGTCAACTAGTACGTAACACCTATCAATGTTTTTGTTTATGTTGCTAAAAAATGGAGATGTAAACATTATATCTACACCTCCATCAAACAAACAATCATGAAACTATTTACAAATATAGTGATTATTTATTTAATTTAGTAAAAAATATATAAAATGAAGTCAGGATATATACCGGAAGGTGGGATAACAGTACCAATCTTCTTAGAGATTATAGACATACCACTTGAGTCTACTTATGAAAAGTATGAAGATGGGATACTGTATAACATTAACAGTAAACAGACCCAAGATGAAATATTAAAGTTAGTATTACAATCATTGGATGAGTATCATGGTGATGAGAGGTATCTAGATGCTTTCACATGGGCGGTAGATGCAACAGACCACCTGTATGAGTTATTACATAAAACTACAAAATAGAGGATACAGTAATTCTTAACTTTGTAAAAACATTATTGTAGGCTATAACTACAGACCTGAACTAAGGACATGGATATACAAAACTCCGAGAATAACTTTCCTTCTTCGTTTGAAGACAAAGAGGTAAAGAAGGACAAGAAATACATATTACAGTATGCAAAGGATCTTTGGGGTGCAGCGAAGAAGTCATCTTCATCATATGCATTTAATGCACGTAAAGACAGGTACATAAATAACAGAAAGTACTCTGAGGGTTTACACTCTGTAGAGAAGTTCAAGCAACAGTTCTCTGTAACTGGTGATAACACATACTTAAACTTTGACTGGGGAGTGTCCACCCCACTACCAAAACTTGTAGAGGTATTCCGGGGGCAGATGCTGAATCAACCATACAAGATACAGTTCACCCCTGTAGACTCGTTATCATTAACACAGTATGACACAGAGAAGAAGGTCAAGTTAGCGGAGATGATGATCCAGGATAAACTAGCACCACTAGTTGAAGAGGGTATTATACAGAAGAAGACTGACTTACCTGAGGACAATGATGAACTAGAGATATATATGCAGACCAACTTTAAGTTGGCACAGAGTATAGCTATGGAGACTATCACAAAAGCTGTGATGGAGGACAATGACATGGACTATATCAATGACAGAATTGCTAAAGACCTTATAGACTTAAAGATTGCAGCGGTACGTGTCACACTTGATGAGAACAAAAACATTAAGATTGATTACATAGACCCTGTAGATTTAGTCACATCATATGTGAAACAGTCTAATTTCCAGGATGTTAAGCACGTTGGTGTCATGTCTGAGGTCACAGTGGATGATTTAAGGGTGATGGCAGCAGGGCAGATAAGTGAAGAGGAATTATTTGAGGTAGCTAAGTCTGTTGCTGGGAAGTACGGTAATGGTTCATGGGACACAGTAAACCGTAGATACTACGACAACAGTTTTGATTGGGAGAGGGTGAACAAGTTTAAGGTCATGATACTTGACTTTGAGTTCTTCTCCACAGATGATTTAACAGTGACTAATGTTAAAGCAAGGAATAACGGGTATAAGACTTTAATAAACGAAGAACCTACTAACAAACGTGCTGAAAAGAACACTAAGATTAAGAAGGTTAAGAACATCTACATGGGTAAGTACATTGTAGACACTGACCATTTATTTGATTACGGTCTTAAAGAACACATTATTCGTGAAAGGATTAACGGAAAGTACTCTACTAATACTACACTTGGTTTTGTGGTATATGCTCCAGATATTTATGATATGGAGAATAAATCAAAGGTGGAAGAAATGATTCCTTACGCTGACGAACTTATACGTATCCAACTAAAGATGCAACAGATAATTGCTAAAGCTGCCCCATCGGGTTACGCAATGAACGTAGACGCAATTGTTGAAGGATTACAAGGTATGGGTATTGGTGGTATGAAACCAATAGATGCTCGTGCTATGCGGGATCAGATTGGTGATATCTACTACCGGGCGGTACGTGAAGACGGTACACCTATAACACCAGGTCAACCACCAATCACACCACTACCTAATGGACTAGATAACAGTATAATGTTACTGATTAACGCATACAACGCAGCGGTAATGCGTATGAAAGAGGCGATTGGTGTAAATGATGCTATAGATTCATCACAACCCGACAATAAAGCACTAATAGGGGTACAGAAACTAGCGGTGGCAGCACACAAGACAGCAATGAAGAGTCTGTACTCCACCTACCTCAAGATAAACGAAGACGTAGCAAGGCAAGTCTCTATGTTATCACAACAACTTATACGTAAGGGTATTAACAAGAGTACTTTTATAAACATGGTGGGTAAGGAAACAGTGGATCAGTTGGATATCACTAAACTAACCACGAGTGATTTCTCAATCAATGTGGATATGTTACCTGATGTAGAAGAGATGGCATACCTTGAGAGTAAGATTGAGTTAGCTTTAGTGTCACAACCCCCAATGATAAACCTACAGGATGCTTTTGCTGTACGTAGAGTACTGAAAGAGGACGTAGACAAGGCAGAACAGTTATTGTCCGTTAGAGAGAAGCGTAGGAGGAAAGAGAACATGGAGAAGTCTGCTCAGATGCAACAGCAAAATGCTCAGATGCAGACACAAGTTGCTCAAGCTGCTGAACAAGCTAAACAGCAAACTAAGCAGATGGAGGCACAGATAGATGCTCAGAACAAGCAACTAGAGTATGACCTAAGACTACGTAACGATCAGACAATGGAGGACGAGAAGCGTAAGACTATTATACTAGAACTTGATGCTAAGAAAGAATTAATCAGGGAAGCTGCTGAAGCAGAAATGGGTAAGACTGAGAAAAAAGAAGAAGGTGGGGAAACAGCATACGACAGAATAAGTATACCAAAAGTTGCAGGTACAAGAATGCCGGGGGTTACACCAGATATTTCAGGTATGACTAGATAAAATCATCTAACTTATCATAAAAATCTTTTAATGTCATCTCATAAAACGCAAGAATTTCAGAAACAGTCTCAAACTTGGGAGACAGTTTCATATTCTCAATTCGAGACAGATATGCAGCATCCTTACCAATATAAAAAGCAAGGTCTTCAAGACTATATCCGTTCAATAGTCTTAAACCCATCAAACCTTTTCCTAGATGTGTTCTGTTTATTTTTGAGTACTGTTTAGGTGACATATGTTTTTACAAAATTAAGAATCAATTAGTTAATAATTTTAACCCCGCAAATATAAATAAAATAAAACCGTAATGAATTTAGAGGAATTAGTTGCAAAAGACTTAGCTAATCGTGTTGGGTTTCCTGTAGTAGAGGAAACAGCAGAGGAGCAAGTGGAAGGACAACCAAATGAGGAAGTCCAAGAAAGTTCTTTGACAGAAGAAGAAAATATAACAGTGACTCCACCAAGGGGTGAGGTAGTAGAAGAACCTGATAGTCAAGTAGTTGAGAAGACTGAGGTCGTTGAGAAACAACCAGAGGTCAATATGGATGATATTCGTGAACAGATTCGTAAAGAATTGAGTGATGAATACTCTAACCAAAAACCAAGTTTCGCAAATGAAACTATAGCTAAACTCAACGAGCTTGCAAGTTCAGGTATTGATGTTGACTCACCAGATTTCTGGAAGTGGCAGTACACTGATTTAGATAAATATGATACATCAAATGTTAATCAAGCATTGGAACTCAGAAAACTCGAACTAGAGTTAGAGAACCCAAACTTGAATGAACAGCAGATTAACAGACTATTAAAACGTAGTTATTCTGCCTTGTTTGATGAGTCTTATGATGCCGAAGATACAGAGTATAAAGAGGCAATGGAAGATCTATCTATTGATGCTACACGAGGCGTAACTAAGCTGAAGCAGCATAAAGAATCGGTGCAATTACCGAAGGTTGATCTTCAACAAAAAGAGCAAAATGAGGCAGAGGCAAAAGCAGCACATGAAGCGTTTCTGAAAGATGTACGCGAGAATGTTCAGTCTTATGTTGAAGAACCAATTAAGCTCGATAATAATTTGGAGATAAAATATATCCCAAATGATGACACAAAGAAGTTTGTAGAATCGTCCATCGTCAACAATCAAACCTGGTTTGTAGACAACTACGTTAAAGACAATAATGTAGACTACCCAAGATTGAGAAGAGACATGGCGAGAATACATGACTTTGATAAAATCGTCAAAACTGTTTACGAACAAGGTATCTCTGTTGGTAAGGATCAGGTTGTTGATAATTTGGAGAATGCTTCTGACAGTGTTTCTTCACAAAAACGACAAACTGCTAATTCTTTCAAAGACCAAATTCTAGAACAGTTTGCAATTCAAAATTCTAGAAAACGCTAAAAAATATAAAAAATGGCAGTTACAACTTTAGCTCCAGCATCCGTAAAGGTTGCATCGGAGTATAATTATTTGAACTCTCTAGCTTTGGCAGAAGGTCTGCACAAGCCAGAAGTAAGTTCAGTGTATGTTCAGCGATATGGTCGCCAGGACATCACAGGTTTATTGGAAATGCTTGGTAACAAGAAAGCAGTAAACAACCCTAAGTTCTCTCACTACGAGCAAGAGCGTATTCATGGTAAATTCAACCTTCACGCTAGTGCAGCATCTGCTGCTGGTTCAGCGGAACAAGCGTTTACTATCTCTACCGGTACTTCACAGTACACGTACAGTGGACAGTCTCCATACCCAACAGCAGATTCATTTACAGTTAATCCATTATCTGTTAATGATGTTATTGAGGTCAAGGGATACACAATGTATGTTACTGCTGTTAATGGTAGTGCATTCTCTGCTATAAACTCTGACACTGCTGCTGCAAATGGTCATCCTGCTATAGCTACAACTGATGATATTATCATCAAGGGGTCAGCTTCTCCTGAAGGTTCTGGAGCACCTGATTCACGTAACAGTAGAGTGATTTCTTACAGCAACTATCTACAGATTATGCGTAGAACTCACAAGGTTACTGGTACTGAATTTGGTACTAAGACTTGGATTGAGGTTGAAGGTAAGAACGGACAGAAAGGATACTTCTGGTATCTTCAGGGTGTTGCTGATGAGTATCACAGATTCCTTAATGAGCGTGAAGCTACGTTATTGACAGGTGAAGACTTCCAATCTAACCTTGCAGGTCTTGCTGGTGCAGGTAGTTCTTCTTTTGGAGATGCTAACTCTGTAACATTCACTAAGGGTCTTATTCCTCAGATTTCTGCGGATGGTAATGTTGAAGCATATACTAGTGGTAGTTTAGCTATTACTGATATTGAGAACATGACCAAAGAACTTCAGAAGAATCGTGGAGCAAGAGAATCAATGATTGCTTGTGGTCACAACTTCAAGTTGGATGTTGATGCTCTTATTTACAGCGGAGGAGGATCATTCTTAGGTACTAGTGGTGTTCAGTTTGCTGCATTCCAGGGTGTAGAAAATCAGGACATTCGTTTCTCTATTGATGGTATTGAGTTTGGAGGATATAAGTTTGCATTGAAAACTTTAGATATGTTCTCTGACCCTAATCTACTTGGTTATGCAGGTGGCGTTTATGGAGAATTAGGTATTGTTATTCCTATGGATGACACTGTTGTTTATAACAACATGAACTCTAGTACAGGAGTATTAGTACCATCATTGACTCTTAACTACCTTGATAACGATGAAGGTGGAAGAGATTACATGGAGTGGGTTACTGGAAAAGGAATGGGTGCTGCTACAAGCGGTGATGATTTCTTTGAGGTACATATGCTTTCTCACTGTGGTCTTGAAGTATCTGCATTAAACCGATTTGGTTTATTTGTTGGATAATTCACTATAAAAAAGGCGGGGGGTGTTTTTACCTCCCGCTTTTATTTTTATTATTTAAATTAAATTAAAATGAAAAAGAAAGAGATAATTATTTTTGAGTTATGCTCATCAATAAATAGTAACTACGAAGACGCTAGTGGGTATAGACGTAGTACTGCACGATCATACAGTTTACCCGCAACAGCAACTATATTATTTACAGACGAAGACGAAGACACATACATAAAATCAATAAGGTATGTAAAGAGTCATAAGTCAATATATGTAGACGATCAAGAAGAATTTAGTTCAACAGTAAATATGTTAAGACAAGTAAGTAAACCACAATTTACTGATGGTGTACTTGTTGTTAAACCTTCACAAAAAAATCTATTAGATTTTCTACGTAATCACCCATATAATGAAGCAAATCAACACTGGGATATGGACAGACAAAAATCTGTTTTTCGTGAACGTAACCCTGTAGAATTAGCTCGTAAAGCAAACGAAGGTAATAAGAAGATAATCAATGCATCTAGATTGGTTTACGATTCTGACTTCGTAGGTAAGATTGTACCTATTGCACAGTATTTAGGTTTTGACACAGACAGAGAGAGTGACCTTATTATGTGGGATATTGACAACTACGCTAGGAACAATGCAGAGCGATTTGTAGAGCTACTAGACAGTCCTGTAATTCAGCGTTACTCTGATGTTGGTAGAGCTATCAAGATGGGTATTGTCCGTATTGATGGTCAACGACTATTATGGGCAGACAGTAGACAGATTCTAGAAACCCCCGCGAACTATGACACTAGAGAATACTTCTCTGAGGTATCCTTTGATGACCAATACAGTTCAACGTGGATAGAAGTTAAACGTCTGATGGATAAGCGTTCTACACCTAAGGAGGACATGGAGCGTATAGCTGCCCCAAAATCTACACAAGTTAAAGAACTTAACAGTAAGACTGTTGAGGAACTAACTGAGGAACTTAGAGACACAGGTGTAATTTCTTGGGAAGCTCCATTCTTTGTTATCGGAAACGATAAGATAAAGGGTAAAGCTAAACTTTTAGAATATGTAAGTGATCATAAAAAAGAATTGTCTGCACAATTACTTTAATTACTTATATTTGCGTATCCATTCTTACCAGAGGTCGTTCTGTTTCTCTCAAAGGTTGCAAAACTTAAACAAACAGAACGAATCCTTGCTCGGTAAAAGCAAAAGGGTTGTTACTTGAATGCTTCAAGTTTATAAACCGGTCACAAATTGTGACCAGTTCAGTAAGAAATCCCCGCCATTGTGCGGGGTTTTTTTATATTTGAACTTATGATTAATAAATTATATAAACGTATATCTCGTATAATTGCACTATTGTGTTCTAAGGACTATGATGGTCGTAAAGACTTTGAGGATGCAGATCGTCTATATCGTTGGTTAACAGAGCACTATGAAAAATAAAAAGTATTTATCTGTTATAGAGAAGTGGTTACACCACGACCATGAGTATGGTTACCAAGAGTTAACAGAGTTGTTAGATATTTCAGCAAGGATAGTGTACACTACACACCTTAAAGAACCCTGGAAGCATTTTACAATTGTACAGATGGAAAAGATTGCCTATCTATTAGATAAAGACATTGTAGAGATATTTTGGGCGTGTTACAAAAGACCATATGCTGACATTGCCCATGATGAAGAGAAAGTAAAATTAAATCAATCACTAGATAGAGCAGGTATAAAATGAATTTAAGAATAGAGTTAATAGAGGACATAGGGTTTAGTAAAACATTACATTTTGCTGCACCCAATAGTAATAAAGTAAAAGGATACGTAACTGTTGGTGAGTCACACCCTTGGTTTGAAAAAAAAGTTGGGGATCGCCTTACTCTAAGTGACCATATATAAACTCACTCTTGATATATTTACCCATATCTATATTTTTAGTTTCGGGTAAAACCTTTTTACCTTTAAACTGACCATCTACTACCGGGGTAAACCTACCAGTGTTTTGGATTATTAGACCATTCTTTTCAATATATTTTGGAATAGGTAGAATCTCATTATAGGTATTAATTATTTCATCACCTTTTCGTATGATTCTATTTGCCCACTGAATGTAGTAGTATGATGTTCTGTTCACAATATACTCCCAATCTAACGCTGACTCATACTCAATAATATCCCCCGCAGACAGGGTAAAGTCAAACTCCTTCTCTAACCACTCATTGTCAGCATCTATTACTTCACCACAAGTAGTGTACTTATTAGTCTTCTTATCTCCCCCATTCATTACAGCATCCATCAACTCATCCTCAGACAAGTCTACTATTATATTAGAGTCATCATCTTCTTTAATTGGGGTAAGTAGTACAGACTTATATGCTTTACGTTCACCGTCTACATCATAAGCTACTATCATACCTTCCTTGATTATGTAGTACTCATCACCCCCAATTTTAATAAACGACTCAGAAGCAAGATAGTTAAGATAAACAGTTGACCCAATCGGTATTGTAGCATTCTTTGGTGCATTCGTAAGTTCACCATGCATAGGTTTATTCTGATACATATCACCAGCATTATGGGGATGATAAAATTCCATACCACCTTCCGTAGTATATGTGTGTACAGCTTCCATGTCAACCTTGACAAAGTATGTATCTGTTGGTGTAAAGTTTTCAATTGAGTCAAACATAATTTAGTTTTTTACAAATAAGATTTTAGGTATACGGATGTTGCTAATATACGAACATTGATTAAATACATACTCTACAAATAATCCATCAGCGAAGAAACTAGTCCAAGAATCTTGTTCAATTGTTTCACCTTCATTTGTTGCCTTGTGTGGTAACATCTTAACAGACTTTGCATACTCACCAAGTATAGCATAACTTCCCCAATCAACCTTCTTTGCTCTTAGTTGACAAATAGCAAATGAAGTTTTATAATCAAACTGATGGTGTGTGAAGTCCCAATAGATAAAGTTCTCTTTACGTTCATTAATATACTCCACTGTTTTAGGTATATAAATATCCTCCACACTACAGTTAACTAACAACTCATCATCTTTTAAATCATTCTCAATGAATGCTTTACGATTCAAAGCACCCCAGTGACCACTGTTCTCTTCTGTGACTTTAAATGAAACTCTATCGTCATCACCGTAAACAGTAGTAAAGATGTCTTTAAACTCTAACAGTGATTCATCCCCATTAGAACATATGGTTAATTTCCAATTGTCAGATGTCTGTGTCATTAATGATTGCACTAGATTAAGTGTTACATCTTTCTGTTGGTAGTATGTAGCAAAAAAGTGAACTGTCCTCATTATCTATTAATTATTTCTTGGTAGATATCTCTACGTTTTTTATTTAAATTTCTAAGTTCATATGGTTGAACAAGTTTGTACAGTTCCTCCCCACGTTGATGAGCTTCTTCCACTGTATAAGATTCTATACGATCTTTCCAGGATGTACCTAGAGGTATTAAGTCAATGACATCTTTGAAATCATCATGTATCTTTCTATTGTAAGGTTCTATATCAGAACAGATAATCCCTTTCTTTTTAAACCCTGCTTCAATAACTTTTAAGAATGACTTAGAATTATTAAAGGTTGTGTCTATTAGTGGTGCTAGTGCTACATCAATTGCATTATATTCCCAGGCATATTCATTCCAATGCTTTAGTGTAGTGTAGTGGTTGACATTAAGTATGTCTTTATACTCCTCACAAACAACTAATAACTCTCTAGAATTAAAGTCATACTGCATCATCTGTAAATCTGCTTGGTGTCTTGTTGACCCAAGATAACCAAATATAGGTTGATCATTAGCTACAGGGTAATTAAAGAACTGTCTCTCTTTTGAGTCTACACCATTTTCAATTACATAAGGATATCTTTTAGCACCATACTTAAAGTAATAGTCAGCAAGGTTTTCAGACACAGTAGTAATAGCATCTGCTTGTTTGATACCTTTTTTTACATCCGGGCGTTTGTAATACCTGTCATCAATATCTAATACAAACTTACTACCTCTTCTTTTCATAAAATCTAAGAAGTGTGGTATATGCTCAAACCCAGTATTAGATACAGAAAACTGTACAATATCAAAATGATAATTATTGATAACTTCCATTATCTTATCTCTATGATTTGACTCTACAATAACAACTATATCATCCACAAACTCATCACCTGACTCTTCCCAAGCATAATGTGGAGCGCGTTGTCTGTGGTAGTAAACACCAGAGTCTGTTGTCTGTATAACTAAAATATTCATTACAACAAAAATAAATAAATATAGGGTCAAATGTTAAAGTTTGTTAATTTTTTGTTATATTTGTAATATGGATAGTTTTTATTTTATAGAGAACGAAAATATTCACGAGGTCACTGTAGGTATAAACCCTAAGACTGACATTCGGTATACTGTTGGTAATGAGTACACGTGTGGTAGAGATACTAGACTTACAATAACAGGTATTGAGTTTGACCAAAACGCATTAGTTGAGTATGGTATTAGTCGTGCATTAATCTTTGGTAAGAAAAAAGATTGTGATGAAATACTATGGAAAGTGATTGAGAATATACCAATGAGTATTACGTGTAAAGTATGAAAAAGTATAAAGCAAAACCATTAGATGAGCACCTACTAGAATTGTCAGGAAAACCTGAGAAGAAAGTTGAAAAGCTGATAAGTATCCATTACATCTATTCAAAACCAATGACGGAGGTAAACTATAACAAGTACATCCGTACAGAGAAAGATCCAGACTTTGAAGTCTTTGATGAATTAGATGAAGATGGTAATCGTGTACCACATGGTGTATTGTTTTATTGGGACACACCAATATTCACACAACCAAAAACAATAGGTCAATTTATTTCTGTAGCAGCAGCTTTAAGTAGGGATTTATATTGGGAGGAAGATACCTGGATAAATCACTTATACATCAACGTCAAGTATTAAAAATTACAAATTGAAGCATAGTCAAGATTGTACTTTTACAATCTAAAACTTTGCTATGGCATCCCCCTTACGAATACTTACAATAGGTTCTGAAAAAATACGAGCAGATAAAGTTGCCTACGTATTAGATGATAATACAATAAGAAGAGTTTTTTATGAGGGTGTTTTTATTACCACCACAGACTCTATAGCTACACTACAAGCACTTATACCTGAGTTAATTACATTAAACTATACTGAGGGTGGAAATGTTTATGTAAACGCAGTCGGTGTAACATCAATCCAAGACATAGTTAATGAAACATTAATAAGACTAAACACAATTGCTTCTGTAACTGTACTTGATTCTGTTAGTGATGTAACAACAGCAATTAACCTTAAACTAGCTACCGGTGGTGGAGCTATTAGTGGTAGTATTAGTATTAATCAAGTTGCGTATGGTATAGGTTCAGACACTATTGGTGGTGAGTCAACATTCACATACAACAGTACAGATGATGTACTTACAACAGAGGGTCATTTACTCACCCCGCAAGCAACAAACCCAGAGACAACAAACCCTAATGATAACCTTTGGATTAATTCTGGAGACAATCATCTATACAGAGGTGACAGAGATGTTGAGTCAACAGTTCATTTTAATGTAAGGAATGATAGTACAGCAGAGGGAGAAAGTTATACAATTCCAGTAGGTGCTCCTTTATATTCAAGAGGAGAGATGGGTGGTTCTAATAGAGTATTGGTTGGTGTAGCTGATGCATCTAATTCTGCTAAAATGCCAGTGATTGGTATTGCTATGGAGGAGATGAATACTACTTCCACGAAAGATGGTAACGCTATAACTAGTGGTATATTAAATGAAAACTTAACAGGTTTTACAGGACTTACAGACAACACAGTTATTTATGTAACAGCACATGGTGGGACTTGGTCAACAGTGTCTGATTTACTTTCACCAACAAAACCCACAGGGGTAACACACTTAGTACAGAATGTAGGTATATGTATCAGAACTAATGGGGCAAATACAATAATTCAAGGATTTAATGTTGCAGCAATTGGTAGAACAAATGACACCCCAAATCAAATATCAATACCAGGTAATATAACAGCAGCATCTTTTGTTACAAGTGGTGGTACAGCAACACAGTATGTTAGAGGGGACGGTTCTGCTACAGAGCTTGAGATATCACAAGACCTCTCCCCACAGTTAGGAGCAGCATTAGACACACAAGGTAATGCTATCACAGGAAACTATGCCACTGACAGTAGACGAGCAATACTTATAGAGAACGGTTCATTAAGAACATTATCTGTTGACGATAGTGGTGATTTCCTTATCACTACATCATCTGCCGCAACAACAGTAGTCATACCAGACAGTGCAACAGCAGACTTTACACTTGGTACTGAAATAGAGATTGCACAAAAAGGTGCAGGTGCTGTAACTGTAAGTGCTGCAACAAACGTAACATTAAATGCATCAGCTACTGGTGCAGTAACAGTACCAAATCAATGGGGTGGTGCATCATTAAAGAAGATTGATGCTAACGAATGGTTATTGGTCAAGAAGGGTAGTACTGGTGGTGGGGGTGGTGGTGGTGTAGACACATTCAACACTTTAACAGGAGACGTAACAATCTCAGAGGGTACAAACATCACATTCAATACTGTCGGTAATGACATTGAGATCAGTGCTGCGGGTGGTGGTGGTGGAACAGTAACTTCAGTTACTACAAACGCTCCATTATCTGTAGCGAGTGGTACTTCAACACCAGACTTGTCAATAACACAAGCAACAACGTCAGTAGATGGTTTTTTAACTTCAACTGATTGGAACACATTTAATAATAAATTAAGTAGTGTTTCGGGTGACCCTTTACCTGTGCTTAGCGGTAATTTAGATGTCAATGGTAACAGTATTGTGTCAGCAAGTAATGGAAATATTTCAATAACACCTGATGGGACAGGTAATGTTATATTAGATGGCATCAACTACCCACAAGCAGATGGAACAATAGACCAAGTACTAAAAACAGATGGTGCTGGGCAGTTGTCTTTTACATCACAAACATCAGGTACAGTAACATCTGTTGGTGGAACGGGTACGGTCAATGGATTAACACTTACAGGTACAGTAACGTCATCAGGTAACCTTACACTTGGTGGAGGTATAACAGGTTTCTTACCATTAGCAGGTGGTATTATGTCAGGTGCTATAACTGGTAATCAAGACATAACAGGCAAAAGACCTATAGTTACTGACACAACCACAACTATAAACTTAACACTAGGTACACACGAAGGTAGTTTTATATACTCTGATAACGGTTTACCTGTGACTGTAAATATTATAGCAAATGCAACACAAGCATTCCCTGTAGGTACAGAGATTGACTTAATTCAAGCAGGTGCAGGTGCAGTAACAATAACCCCAGCGTTAGGGGTTAACTTAAATGGTGCAAACACTGCCATCCCAATTACAGCACAATGGGGAGGTGTAACATTGAAACAAATAACAGTAGACAACTGGATAATTGTTGGTAAAATATAATATATGTTTGGATTAAACTTTGGAGCGACAAGTTCGAGTGGTGGTGGTGGTGCATATGACTTTCAAAACGCTTTACAATTCGATGGTGTAAATGACTATGTAAATTTTACAGAGCAGGTATATTCGCAAACAGTATTTTCCGCGTCTTTTTGGATAAGATACACCACAGTAAATAATAACCGTATAATATTCGGGTCTAATTCTAGTAGCAATAGATATTTCAGGCTCGACAACGCAACACAATTTAGTATACGTACTAGAAACGCAGGTGCAAGTATTGATACATTTACAGTACCTACTCTATCAGGTGGGCAATGGTATCACATAGCTTTATCATTAGATAATGGAACTAATCTACTGTGGGTAAATGGCAATCAATACACATCCAATTCTAGTGTAAATTACGGAAACGAAAATTTTGCTGTTGGTAGGATTGGAGGTCGGTCAAATACGACACAAATGACGGAGGCAATAATTGATGACTTTATTATTCAAAGTACAGTATTAGACCAAACTGAAGTAGACTCTATCTACAATAGTGGCGCAGGCAATCTACCAACAACTGTGTTTTCTAGTTCTGATGTTTACTTTAAATTCAATGAATCAGGCTCAGTCACAAGCGCAGCAGATTCAAGTGGAAATAGTAACACAGGCACTTTAAATAATTTTGGAGGGAATCATTTTATACCACATTAATATGAATAAATATGGATACATAACAGATAACACTTACGAGGTCGCAGACACAGCAATCACTTGGGATTTTGTTAGATACAACGAAGATCAATCAACTACTGCTTACACAGGCATCGAAAGCACAATTGCAATTGATTCTGACAAGGTTGTGATGTTTGAATCACCACAGGCATTCAACACCTGGAAATACGAATTTCAACCTGAGGAAGACATTTAAATACAATTTTGATTTACTTATAAACAATAAATTTGGAGTATGGGATTTTGGGATATATTTAGAACACGAAACAGATACAATGAGAAGAACATTGTTGGGTTTCTATCGTTTACTGTAATGACAATATTTGCAGTGGTGGATATTGTTACCGGTATATACGGGAATGCATTAGTACATAGCGATGCTATATTTAACTCATTTGTTATAGTGACACTTGGGGCATTTGGTATAGCTGAAGCTGGAGCGATATTTGGTAAAAAAACAAAAGAAGAAGATTAACTATTAAAATTTATATACATGAACATTACAACAGAGTCTGAAGATTTTTCAAAACTTATGGAAAAAATGAATCAAGTGGACAAGACCACAGAAGTAACCCCACAAGTGTGTAATTTAGATGATGATGAATGTTTAACTTGTGGTAGTTGATGGCATATCTTACACTAGTATCAGATAATGGGAGAGAAGCTACATACGAAGTAGATCAAGAAATTATTGACTATGTTGCAGATATAGAACTAAACAATGAGATAATGAAACAAGCATTTAGTTCCATATCTCAATCTATGCATAAGAATTTTGATTTCCTAGACGAAATACATAATAACTAATGGCAGCAAAAAAAGACAGTAGATTAACAAGAGCAGGAGTGTCTGGGTTTAATAAACCTAAACGTACACCCAAGCATCCAAAGAAATCACACGTAGTTGTTGCTAAAGTTGGTGATAAGATTAAGACCATACGATTTGGTGAGCAAGGAGCAAGTACAGCAGGTAAACCAAAGAAGGGTGAATCAGATAAGATGAAAAAGAAACGTGCAAGTTTCAAAGCTCGTCATGGTAAGAACATTGAAAAAGGTAAGATGAGTGCAGCTTACTGGGCAAATAAAGTGAAATGGTGAAGAAGAAAAAATCAACAGTTAATAAAGCAGGTAACTACACTAAACCTACTATGCGTAAGAGACTTTTTGAAAGGATTAAGCGTGGCACTAAAGGTGGTAAAGCGGGACAGTGGTCTGCAAGAAAAGCACAATTACTCGCCAAACTATATAAATCAAAAGGTGGGGGTTATAAATAAAGTAGCTTATGAAGAAATTTAAGGTACATAATATGTATAGCAAGACAGGAACTAAAAAAGTTGCTAAAACAATGAAAGAACATCTTGCTTTGAAAAAGAAGGGGTACACACATACCCCACCAAAGAAGAAATAACAGTAATGGCACTGAAGAAATCACAGAAGAGTTTAAAGCGTTGGACAAAACAAAAGTGGAGAACTGCATCTGGTAAGAAAAGTTCTAAGACTGGTGAGGTTTACGCCCCCGCTAAAACTATTGCCAAACTGAAAAGTACTGCTGCTGGTAGAAAGAAACTAGCAGAAGCGAACAGAAAGAAAAGAGAAGCTACTAAGAAAGGTAAGCAGTTCTCAAAACATGGGCTACATAAAAAGAAAAAAAGATGAAATACGGAGGAAAAACTAGAAAAGGTGGATTGTGTTCAGGTAAGAAAAAACCAACCAAGACTAAAAAAACTAAAGGTAAGGGAGGATACTGATGGCAGGTAAGACAATGAAATACTATAAGTCTGCAAAGGGTAAAAAGTCTTACAAGAAGAAACTAAAAAAAGATGTAGAGAGATCAACATCAAAAGAAGGTTTAAAGAAACGTGCTGAACTTAAAAGGTTGAGGAGAAAACTAAATGCCCCTAAGGGTAAGGATGTCTCTCATACAAAGAATGGTGTTACTTTAAAGTCACCAAGTAAGAACAGAGGTAGTAAGAAAGATACCCCAGGAGACAAGAGAGCTAGAGGGAGAAAGTACAAAAAGTAGAAATAATCTAATACTACATTTGTAATAATTAATTATAAATGAAAGTAGAACAGATTGATGCCTTGTCTGAGAAAGAGGCAAAAGAACTATTGTTGGAATTTTACAATTCCCCTTACTGTGATGTATACTTCTCAATCAAGTCACAGATCAAGAAACTCTCTAAAGAGATAGAGAACGCACAGATTGATTTCAAGGAAGACTCTGCACCATTCAAGAACTTTGTTACATGGAGTGAGAAGTCATTAACCATCACATCTAACCTAGAACAGATACTTGCTAAGATAGATAAGTCTATACTACAAGAACAGCAAGAACGTAGGGTGAAAGCGGAGGATGGTTCTGTTGAGTCATATATACGTAAGAAATGACAGCAAAGGAAGAGTGTAAAGCTGCTTATGATAGTTTTGATAGGGTGCGGAATTTCTCAAAGGAAATCCCTAACTGTATTTGGGACATAGACATTGAACTACCCGAACCCCCCACAAACTATAAGACTATACATAACTACGGTAAGTCTAAGGAAGACAGAACCTTCCCATACTTAGAGAGTTCACACATAAAGCACATAGACTCTTTATCTAGTAATGACACAGAAAGAAAAGAGTTCTTAGACCAAGAGTGGGATCGTAGACGTAATGGTTTATGGTTCTACAATGGTGATAAATTAGAGTGGGTTACTGGACACTACTACATGACCTTACAGTATTGGTTAATACCTATTGAAGACTTAGATGGTGGTTTTGGTAACCCTAAGTTTGTTGACTTACACAGAGACATAACTTACTCTATATGGTGGGCGAAGGAACACGAACAGCACACCGGGTTAGCGTACCTTGGTACTAGACGTTCAGGTAAGACAATGCTTGGTGCAGCACATGGTTATTGGGACACAACAGAAAGGTACAATGCACTGTTTGGGTTACAGTCCAAGACTGATGCAGACTCCAAGACTATACTGATGAAACTTGTAGGATCATGGCAGAGACTACCGTCCTTTTGGAAACCAATAGATACAGGTTACACAACTGTGTCTAGGGAAATGATGTTTGCTGAACCACAGCGTAAGTCTACAAAGACACAGAAGCGAGAGTATAAGGAAGTATTAAACTCACGTATATATGCTTACCCATCAACGGAGGCAGCAATGGATGGTACACGTACTACATTTCAGTTCCAGGATGAGTTTGGTAAAAGACAAGAATCCGATGCACACAAGACACAGCAAATATCTAAGATATGTTGTGTAGTAGGTCGTAAGGTTGTAGGTTTTGCTTTTTGGGCAACTACTGTTGAAGAGATGGAAAAGGGTGGTGGTGAGGCAGCACACAAGATATGGGAGTCATCTAACCCACGTAAATTAAACGACAATGGTAGGACAGCATCTACTATGGTACGTTTATTCTTCCCCGCAGAGTATGGTCTGTTTGAGGGTGGGTTTATTGATGATTGGGGATACTCTGACTTAGACAGTGCAAGATCATGGTTAAACTCAGAGGAGAAGGGATTAGAGGGTGACAACCTAGTAGACTGGAAACGAAAGTTCCCCCGCAAGATAGATGACTGTTTTGCTGTTGTACAGAACAACAATAACTACAACAAGAGAAAGTTATATGAACAGTATATGTATTCTTCAACACTAGAACCTATAGCAGAACCTGTGAGGGGAAACTTTATGTGGGATAATGGTATACAAGACAGTAGTGTAATATTCAAACCAAACGATGACGGTAAGTGGTTAGTTGCATGGATGCCACCAGAGGAGGACAGGAACAAGAAGGAGAAATTTGCAGGACATTGGAAACCAACAAGGGATGACTGTAAGACTGGTGCTGACCCTTTTGCACACAGACAAACAACAGAAAAAGGGTCTATGGGTGCTGCGTTTACAATACTACAGTCACACTATAAGTTCCCTAGAATGAAGATGTCATGGGTCTGTCAGTACTTAGCTAGGACAAATCATCCACACGAGCAAGCGGAGGACATGATTATGCAGAATGTGTTCTATTCCTCAGAGTTTTTATGTGAGAAGAACGTGTATGGTGTATTGGATTACTTTCACAAACGAGGGTATGACGGTTACTGTTTATTTAACCCACTAGACCCAGACTCATTAAAGAAAAGGATAAAGGGTCACAGGGGTATGCCAATGACGGGTAGTGATGCGGGTGAGGCACTAAGTAGTATAACCCAGGCACACATTGAGGACTATATAGGTTATGATCAAGAAACTAGAACACATGGTTACTGTCCATTCCTTGATTTAATATCAGATTGGCAGAAGTTTGACCCTAATAAA
>Ga0233413_10000422_pt1 | contig 20627 bp, 13 predicted proteins | sample Na_anoxic_6_MG_FD_189019 | JGI IMG/M metagenome (GOLD analysis project Ga0233413, IMG submission 189019) | Seawater microbial communities from Saanich Inlet, British Columbia, Canada - Na_anoxic_6_MG | ecosystem: Environmental > Aquatic > Marine > Inlet | place: Canada: British Columbia...
CTTATCAGATTCTGCCGTTGTATAATTACGTGTGTCCGTTCCTGCCGGAGCAAACTTATCTAAATAAGTAACAAAATCTGAAGTGTAATCCACATCTCCTCTTCTGTCTTGAACTCCACCTTTGAAATTTTTAGTATTGATTTTAGCAGTTCCGTCACCGCCACCGCCAACTCTCAACGCTTCTGCGGGGTCGGAAATTCCGTGAACTTCAGAACCAAGACCTGCCCATTCTTCAAGAGTCATATTTTCATCTACAACAATACCAAGTCTATTTCTCTCAGGACTGTTAGGATAGATGAAGTCAACTGTGAATGAGCCGTCTTCAGCAGGTTCACTCATATTTATTTCATACAATCCGCTTTTTTTAACTCTGTCATCACCTAAAAGAGACTGTAGTTTTGCTCGCTTAACTGTAACATCAGGGTTTATACCTATCTCATTCCAAGTACTTACAAGTGACGCTTCTTTTTTCTTCTCGTCACCTCTATTTGCTTCCCATTGTTGTCGTTGAGGCGGAGTAGTTCCACTAATTGCTTGTCCTGCAACTGCAACGTCCAATGCACCTCTTGTCGCTGCAAGTAATCCGTCTTTAGCAGTTTGCTTATGAGCCTTACCTATCGCACTTTCAAAGTTAGGAACTACCGCACCGTCTACTTGTTGTAGTAGAATGGTGTTATCGTCCTCTTCATCAGAATTAAAAGTAAACTTATATGGCTGACCATTAGGAGCCATACCGCCTAAATTATTTGTCAATAAAGAAGTGACATTATAAGTATTTGATAATTGGCTTTCAGCCCAAAGGTCCTCGGTCTTGGCTTGCATACCAATTAACTTTCCTTCCTCTGCAGTAATATATCCCTTTTTTACCATATCGTCAATATTAGATTGGCTTCTAAACGCAGGACCACTGATAGTGGCAATCAAACCTTTTTCATACAACCCACCTAACTTGGCATCAATCTGTTGGAACTGCCCAAACGTTTCTGCTTTGGCTTTTATGATAGCCCCTTGCATATCATACAAGTCAAACTTGCTCTTGATTCTATTTCTCAAGTTATTGATACCAACCAACTTGTTCGGGTCAGATTCTATTTCGCCTTTCTCATTACGGAATCCAACCATCACGTTTCCTGTCGTTGGATTAATAACAAGTTCAGAGGCATTGAAGTTTCCAAACCCTTCAGCAGTTCCCATAAGAAACTGTTCTAACTCTTGAGACGGGATAATAGGCTTCCCATCAGGACCAACATCTCCATACTTAGCCTTCATTCGAGCCATCTTGTCGGAGTATTCGTCTTGGTATTCTTGAACCAATGTAAATGCTTGGTCTGTACCGTCAGCCAAGTTCTGACGAATAATGGTATAGTCTTTTGGTTTTAGTTGACCATTTTTTAAAAGGGCATTAGTCATCAACAACTGACTCTGAGCGTCAGAAGCGTACTTCAAAGACCACTCATTCATATTCTTGGAATCCCCCATAGGAGAATCCTTGAGCACTCGTTCCATTTCACGAGTTGCTCTATCTATCTCTGCCTTTTTTTCCTCTCTTACACGAGCCTCTTCTTTTAGAATGCCCGAAAAGTTTGCTCCTACTTCAGCCCAATTGATTGCTTCAGTAGGGTCTTGTCTTATGTATCCAACCTTTGTTGCCATATATTATATTTTATTGACCCCAAGGTCTTCCTGTTTGTGGGTTTATAAACGGGATATTAATGTTAGGGAGTTGAATATTAAATGGATTTTGATAGTTCATTGCACCCGAGCCAAACCCTTGATATCCTTGACTAATTGGACTCATTAAACTTGGTTGCGTCTGCGGTGCTACCGCAGGGGCAATCTGTGGGGGTGTCTGATTTACACTCAACCCTGCTAAGGCTCTTTGATAATTAGTGTTTACGTCAAAACTTGGATTTTGTCTTTTCATTTGTCTATACTGTTTGCCCGTTGCAGTTGTTGGGTCATACCCCTGTAAGTATGTAGGGTCAGCACCCTGTGCTTCTAAAATAGCATTGTTAGTTGCGCTTTTACTTTGGCTATAAAGAGGGACCATTGCTAACCCCGCCTGAGCAGTGTTTGCAATTCCTTGAATTCCTTCTTTTGTCTGTTGTGCAGCCTGTGCTCTCATATCTGCTGCTGCTGCCATTTGTCCTTCAACCTCTTGCATATCCAAGTCGACATTGATATCTCTCAAACGAGACTCTTCTTCTAAGATTGCGTTCTCGATATTCTGAAGGTCAGTAACTTGGCGATTTGTAATGTCTGCCTGACCTGCTTGTTGACCCATTAAGACCTGACCTGCTGCAGATGCTGCGCCTCTATCACTTTCAGAGGCTGCATTAACAACCTGCTGACCCTGACTAAGCATCCCCAAACGCTCTTGAGCATACGGTTCTTTTTTAATGGACATCTGCTTGGCATAATTAACCTGCAATTGTCTTCTTGCCTCATCCATAGCCTTATCTGCTTCAGCCTCGTACTCCTGTTGCTTTCTCTTTGATTTGCCCGCCTGTATAAAGGAAGCAGCCGTGGTCCCTGCCGAAAGGGTGAGACCTGCAATACCTACTATTAATCCTGACATAGTAATTGTTTATTTAAAATAATGTGTTCAGGCAAATCCATATAGTTTTCTGTATAAATATCTTTCTCTGCCTCTTTTACTGTTTTCTTATCAGTCCTATAGACGCAAGCCCAAACACAATCCTCGTGCATATATGCAACTCTTTGTGTTCCAACTTCCGTTTGTATTACCATAGGTGCTTTGATTCTTTTTATCTCTCCGTTATCCATCAGTATGGACATCTCTCCCTTCATAAAAAAAGAAGGATGATTTGTCAAGTGTATAAAACTTACCACCAATGAATCCTTTGGCATAAGCAATTCCCGTGTATATAAACCATCTTTTAGGTGGTGTGTTACAGGGAACACTTCTTGCATCTCATCAGTATGATGAGTCACGGTCTCGTTAATGGCTTGCAAGTTTTCTTTAAAATCAGCAATTGCCTCCCATAGAAGTCCTCGGTTAACGTCAATTAACTCGAGAAAATGTTCAGCAGACTTTTGCTTTTTCTTAAATAAACTTAATATACTCATACATTATACAAAGATAATATTTTTATGGGAATGATTTCATTACTTCTGACTCAACTGCAAACAGTTCGGTTTTAGAAGTATTGCCGTTTTCAATATCAAAAACACAGTAGTGACCAAGCACTCCGTGAGACTCAGAAATAGCGTTCTTAATATACAAAAAGTAAGCGTCCTGTATAGGAATTGGAATTGTTAAAGGAGGAGGAACAATAGCAGGTATAAAGGTAGAACCCACCGTGTTTATTACGACCTGATTAACTCCTGCTCTTAGATTAATGTTCACTTGCGTAACCTGTCCTGCAAGTTGCGGACTGCTATATGCGGGAGGTAACGCAAAGTAGAACATATCTCCAACGCTTAATATGTGACCTACGTTTACAGTTAATGGAAAATCAATAGTGGCTATACCCGCCCCAATTGTAACAACAGAACTTCTACCAATACCATTTAATGAACGCAAAGCATATTCTCCTGTTCCCGCAGGAACGTTGCCTAAGTTCCTTACAAAAGCAAACCAAGACCCCTCCTTCTTTTCAAACCAAGCATCATCAATGTATCCCGAGTTTTGAATATCTGTACGCATATACGCCTCCCAAGAGTGGTCTCCTTCTAAGTTCAACGTTTTAAATAACTTGTTCTCTAATGGCAAGTCGTTAAATACACTCTGAACTTTGGATGTATACTGTACACCATAGAAGTTGTTTCTACTCTCGTTTACATTATGACGGTAAAGGTTACCTCCGTTGAATGTATAGAAGTAGTTGTTCATCCCAATCATAAAATCGGGATAGTAAGAGTAAAAGGACGGAAAGCCCTGAACTCCTTCGTCATATGTTAATGTATAGTTTGGCATATTATTTTTTTATTAGTGTCTTCAAAGACACAATGTTTATGTACAACCGTTTATTGCTACTATAATTCCATTCTGAACAGTCATACAATTTCCACCCGTAAAGAGATAGTAGCCATCAGTTAAAATAAACTGACCGTTAGCATCACTAAATACCCAATCATACAAAGCAGGTGAGCCTGAAGTTCCTGTAACAGGAGCATTGTAATATGTTTCTGTCAGAGGGAGTCCACACGCTTCAGTACAAGCAGGTTGTCGGGTTGTTGAACTGTAACCTGTTAGTGCTACAGGACAAGCGATATCTAAATCCCAAGCAGTACCATTACAAGGACCAACCGCTTCAACTTGAATTAAACTTGGAGTCGCACTTATTTTAGGTATAACCATAACACACCACCCCGGTGCTGCCCCCAAAGAGACATCACCCGCAGCGACAAAAACAGATACTGTATTTCCTGAATTAACAAATGCACTACCATCATATACATATTCCGCAAGTGCAGGATATGTGCTTCCTGATATTCCACAATCAGAAGTAGTTGCTCCAATATATGTGTATCCGTTAGGGTCTGTACTTGCGTGGTATCCATCAACAGGTGAACTCAATTGATTATAAACCCCACCATTATAAAGAATCCTAATACCATCAGGGATACTTTGAGGATTATACTTTACAATCATAGCACCAATAGAGTTCCCCGCATCTAAATCAACCTTATAGATTCCTTGACCTCCACTTGCTGCAATAGGCTGCCCGCAAGGGGTGGCACAACTACCGCAAGCCTGAGCAGGAAGTAATATACACCCTACCAATTCTCTTGAATTTATTCCGTCAGAGTAAAATCCGTCAGGTGCACAGGTAGTCAACCCTGCGTCAGTGTAAACTGCCGTAGAGTTGAGTAGTGTTGACCCGTCTATGTAATATGTTTGTGGCATTTTATTATATTTTATTTATAGTGTACAAGGTCCATATTCGATTAAGGTTAATCCTGATGCATTTACACTTCCTCGTTTAGCACAGAATGTATCCGAGTCATATCCACTTGCTCCGCCAATAGCACCTCCGGCTTGAAGACCATCGCAATCAATATAACTATATCCTATACCGGAAGGACTATACGTTGATACTTGATACTCGTAACATTGGAAGCAGTCTTCCTCATTATTACAGTTATATGTACCTGCATCCTGAATACTTGCGTTAGCAGTTGCTTGACCTGCAGATTGAATGGTAGCACAAAGCGTAACACCATAACCTCCATTGATTCCTACCTTATAATGAATCACATCCCCAACATTAAAGGAGTAAGACCCAATATCAGCCACGTAATCAAACCCTGTACCGCAGTCACGAATAACATACGTGGATGGGGTTGGAACACCGCCCCCTCCTTCGCCTCCGCAATCACAACAAGCAATTGTTGGAGACTCTGTATCGTAACACAAATCAATAGGCGTACTGTTTCTGTAATCCCAAACTAAATACAAGTATTGACCTGTGGAAGGCATAGGAAACTGTGCGTAAAAAGCAGTGTTTCCGTTTACAGGTGGGTTAATTGGTGTAGCCATAGTTGACGCAGCCAACAACCCCTGAATATCTACGGTGTTGTTTTGATAAAGAGTATTGGTTCTTAAATATCTAAACTCGTCACTTCCAATTTCAAATACAAAATCATCAGGAACAATAGTGTTGTTGAATATCGTAACAGTCGCATTGTTAGATGGTATTACACCACCTCCCTGAAGACCTGTTATAGATTGATATTGAGACACAATAGGATTGACACCTCCGCCTGATTGAAACTCTATTCCTTGAGTGTGAAGAGGAGACAAGAAAGCCCCATCATTCCATCTGTATTGGTTAGTGGTAAACAAACCTGCCTCGTTAGCACTTGTTACCGTCACTAAGAATATTGTGATTGATTCTGCAGCAGGACAATTTACAGTCAGGTCTAATGAAACAGAACCTGTGGTATTAATCTCTATAACTGCCGTATCAATATTAACAACGTTTTTAGCAAACGTAAGAGAACCACTTGTGCTCGTTGGTCCAACCACTGTGGTGTTACCGTTATAAGTAGCGGAAACAGTAAACGTTCCCGTTACTGCCGTAACTATAAAATCTACTTGGACATCCCCAACCAAATCTCCAAGTTCGTAGCAATTAGTGTAGCCACTTTTTACTCCAACCTGAATAGACGTAGTAATGCCACACTCATCACACACAACGGGTGCGGGCAAAAGGGTATCGTTACTTGTGAGTACATACTCATTCATATATGGGTCGTACCCTCCAATTTTTTGGGTATTAAACGAGGTGTTAAACAAATCCCTAAACCAAGTTCTCATACCTTGCTGAGAAATGGCAGTTAAGTTTTCCGCTTCCTGTCCTTTTAATTGAATGACCGCACCACGCTTAGCGTCAGTAAAGTATTTATCGGGACCCCATTGAACAAAACTTTCAGGATTGTTTGAGATACCAAACTCTTCAGCACGAGCCACCTGAGTTCCTAAGACCTTCGGTATTGACACAACAACCCCTTGACCACCCGCAGCATCAGATAAAAGATTTACGTCCGTTAGAACGTAAGAAATTCTATCCTCCTGTAGGGTCAGAATATCTCGTTGTCTTGACACTAATCTTTGGATTGGTCCAAAAGACTGCTCACAAGATTTAAAGTTCAAAAGCCCAAGATTGAACTCGTTAAGTTTATTGATGTTTGACTCTTCGTTGTATACACCACTGTAAGTAATATCAGCAAACCTTCTGCTTTCTCTGTACTCTGTAGTAGTAGTGATAAATGCTCTGTTGCCAAGTTGCAGTTTCTTTCCGTCAATAGCATCCTGAACCTTATAACTTTCTACACCATTACCAAATGAATAACAGTTGTAAAAGTCGGTAAGAATAATTGCAGGAGTGTTAGACGCAGTAACTTGGTTTTGAACGTTACCTTGGTGCTCCCCTTGTGCGTTGATATCATAAACCTCAGAAGACTCATACCATAAATTAGGAGCAGCATCAAGCGGTTTTGTCTCGAATACAACAAGACTATTGCTACGCTGAATAACAACCTCTAATTTATTATTAGTTCTTGCTCTTCTTCCTGAGTAGCCTTTTATACCACCGTATCTTAAATATTGTTTTGCCGTAGCAGAGCCTTGAACAAATTGAATTTCAACACCAAGAGTACACGGCAATGTAGCCGAGGTTGCAATCCCCGGATAAAAAGTAGCCTCGGGTTCTCCTTGACCACACTCAGATTCTCTTTGAACAAAAGAAGCATTAAGAGTTCCTTGAACATTATCTCCAATCCACCACTCATAAAAACTTGGGTAGTCTTGAGATGCCGTAAAGTTATTCTCATATCTATACAGTCTCTTTTCTAAATTACAAGAACGACCTATTCTATAACTCTCATATTTAATTAAAATACGACTACCTGCAGGAATAGGAAGGTCAACATATGTCCCCGGATTTACAGGGTCTTCAACGTTTACTTGATAATTAATAGGAGCACAGTTACTTGAAGAACTTTTGGAGTTGTTTTTCTTTTCTCCTTCTGTCCAAGTTTGTGGAAGACCATCACCAATGTCAGTTGTTGTACTGAAGTTGTTCGCTCTGAGTTTCATATAAACTCCTTGAGGAACTGCAATATCATTTCCCGCATCATCGACAGGAGCAGGGTCTAAGAACCCCGCAGTTTGTGCTTCCTTTTCTAATACTGTTGTATACACACAATTACTGCTCGGTCCTGATGTGTCAGCCTTAACGATTAACTCATCACCAACCTCTACCTTTTGCGAGTTTTGACCATCTAACAAAAAGAAATCAGCCCCCGATGTTGGGTCTCTAAAAAAGAAACTTGAGTATACAGTTTCGTATGTGTCTTTATCTGCTTTAATACAGAACTTATATTTCTTTGCCCAATAAGGTGCACGTTGTCCTGTTGGTATAGTTACCTGAATCTTATTCTGTAATTGGGAATCACCACAAGGGATATGTAGCGAGTTAAATGGACTAACTAAAGAAGTTGATGCTCTGTTGAATTCATCCATATATACGATTCCAACTTCATATCCACGATTGCTATGCAAACTTGTAGGGTTTCCAATCTCTGCGTATGTTACGTCATTGGCTTCAATCTTATAGTAGGCGTATACGTTTTGCGTAATAGTTACAAACGTAGGGTCGTCTACATACCTCATCGTTGGGAACTGAAAACCTATTTCATTTGATGCCGGAGATGAAATAACATTGATAGGCTGACCTGCTGCAGAGATACCACTCTCATATTTGTAAAGGGTAATACTTCCCGGAGCCTCAAGAGTTTGTTCAACAGAACAGTTAAACACATCCGTGAATGTTGTCCCGCTACAAGCGTTTGCCACAGTCTCAATAGTTCCCGCAGGAAGTGCAGTACCAATTTTTTCTAAGAAATCAGTGTCAATTGACAATTCATAAACACTGTTAAATGGCTGCTGAAGAACATATGTAAACGAAATAGTGGTTGCAACTTGTTCGTCTGTAGGGTATGGTGTGTCTCCACTATAGGCGGTATAAGAATACCTAATATCCATAGTTAGTAATGCACCTGCAACTAAGTCTACATCTGTAAAGTCAACATAACTTACCGCCTGTGCGATTGTATTGCTTCCACCAAAAGAGTATGTTCCACTATCAAGTCTACTTTCTAAATCGGTAGCACCCACATCAATTGACTGTGCAGCAATACTATATTCTAACCTAACAGGGCTTCCTGCCAAGTCTTCCATATTGTATCCATCCACATAGTTGCCAAACATAAGTCTATTGCCCATCATTGTTTGGGCTTTAGCAAGTCGTGGTACGTTATCGTATAATCTTAAAATCTCAGTGTCTGCAAGAATCGTAAAGATTTGGCTATTCTGAAATTCATATGTGTAATTGGTATTGTCTGCAAGACCTTGATTAGACTTATTGATTTTTTCAATAATCCTAATAGTTGGGAATTCCATTTCCTTGAACAACAACTCTACAGACTTTACAAGAGGTCCGCCTGAGTTATAAGATACGACTGCCATATTTGCAGACCCTATCATACCACTATTTAGTGCCGTTGAAAAATCGTATCTAAAAGTGTTTGGCAAGAAAGCAGGTTTACTCCATTGAGAAGTTGCAGAGTATTCACCATCAGCGTATCTATATCTGTAAGCAAAGCAAATAAATCTTTCCTCTAAAAAATTATCTTGAGAAGAGGTAGGGGTTGGCGTTACTTCAGGAGCAGCCAAAGGAGGCTGCTTAATAACAAGAATGGACTCAGCACTAAAACCGTCAGCGTTTGCCACAGGATTAGGATAGTTTCTTGTTACATTAATAAATCTTGGCTGATTGTAATTGTCAGTCCAAAACAATAAATCTTCTTTTTTATTCACCCCCGTGATTAAATACTCGTAATCAAAATTCAGGGTGGTATTTGCGGTAGCACCTTCTCTGATGCTAATCAAATGGTATGTAGTCGTATTAGAGTTGTCGTCATACGAAACCACTAAATCTATCTTTCCTGTAGGAGAAGTTGGGTAGTTATCATCGTGTACAAACCAATAAATAGTTTCCTCTGAGCCGTCTTCAAACGCTCCAATACATTTGGCATTGCTACTTAAAGGAACACCATTGTAAGATAGAGTGGTTAAAGGAATGTTTCCTTTTGCGTTTTCAATAACACCAACCTCAGAGTTCTCTGTGGAACCCATACGAATGTTAAGAGCATCAATGTACTCACCATTGGGAACAATCCGTTCATCAACGGTTTTGTTCATTCTCCCTGCGATAAAATTTCTTGTCAGGTTTGCCATATTACTTGAGCCACTTGTTTTGTCCTCTTAGATTCATCAATAATCTTCCCGGATGAATATTACTAATCCTAATCTTTGCGTTCCTAAGCAAAGCGGATTTTCTCTTTCTTGCTCGATTAACAACGTACTCTTGTACTCCGAACTTAGAGTTTAAAATAGCAAATTCAATGGCTGCGTAAACATAGTCTTCAAATAGTTTGTTGACAGTTACGTAACTGTCATTGCCGTTTTCCATACCGTCCGACACATATTCAAGAACCACTAATTCATTTTGGATTCCTGAACTAAAATTAATTACTCCGCCCTTTGGATTAATCTTAAACGTAGGATTTGCGTTTGCGGTTTCGGTATTTAAACCAAACCTCGCCCCTACACCTCTTGTGAAATACCAATTCCCATCATCATTATACCCCATACTTCCGTTGAAAGGAGATAGGGAGTTTAGATAGATGGTTGGTTGTATAGAAAATATTCTTCTGTAGTCTAATTCAGAGTACTGAGGAGACAAAGCGTTTCCGTCTTGGTCAAACAAAATCTGCCCTGTATTATCTTGAAGATAAGCAGAAGACCAATTTGTTTGAATGTTTTCACTTAAAGGGTATAGTATGCCATCTCTTTGTATAGATATACGAACCCAATTGACGTAGTCTGAGGGAAGGATATATCTTAGTTGGTCATCCACACTAAGTTCTAAAACTTTAATCTCTTTAAACGCATCATAGTTTAGTTCTTGAATAGCACGTTTTGCGTGAAACAAAACCTTAAACCTTTCTTCGTTATTGATTAGATTATGATTTCCCGCATACATTAACATAAAATTGTTAACGATGTCGTATAGAGATACATATTGGTACGAACCCCAATTAGCGTCTTGAGGGGGATTCCCTCCATTTTCGTAATACTGATATTGAGATATATATGCCATTGCCTATTATTGTTGTTGTTGGTTATCCATTTGTTCAAGACCCTGTCCAAACTGAACCGCAGCAACCTCACGTATAGACATACCTGCGTACTGAAGTATCTTATTAATCAAATCAGATTCACAATCAAGTGGCAATTCAAAATCCTGATAATCAGGTTGTGATTGGTCAAATGCAGGTTCTCCACTAACCAAAGTGATAAACGTCCACTTAGGGTCTTTGGGATACCTGATGTACTGAGATGATACCTGCCCTACATTGGTAATGGTATTAGGGTAAGCAAACAACGTATTACCTTCTTGCGTATAAGCAGGGAAGGTTAAATTCGGTTTAGTTAAAAGCGAGTTGTTTAACATAGTTATTTTACTATGAGATACCTTCTCAGCCTCTTCTTGTTTTGAATCGTAGATTACATAATCAATTCCGCTTAAATTCCAAGGGTTTGTAAAAACAACACTCTGTGTAGTCGTAATACTTGTCTCACTGTTTACGCTAATAACAGTTACGTATTGAGTGATTCCACTACTAACAAATCCAACAACATCTCCTGCCGAAACACCATCAGTAATAAATGTAGCGTTAGAATCTATAATATTTAAACCGCTACCCTGAGTCCCTGTGGTTGTTCCGCTTGTAACTATCTCAGGGAACACTAATACTTTATTCAATAAATAGTAATCATCACCTGTAGTTGTAGGTGATGGAAGACTGTATATGTTTGACACCGTTGGAGGTGTAGTAGTTCTTGATAGTGGATTGTAAACAGAGAATATTTCAATCAACTCCTCCATTGCCTTCCTAATATCGGCATAGCCCGTACCTGATTGGCGGGCATTTTCTTTATTTATCTGATAATTGTACTGATAGAAATAAGTCTCAAATAAATCTAACTGTGCCTGTTTTGCAAATAAATTGAAATCAGAAGGCGAAATATATCCGTAATTATTTTTATTCAGTACAGACAGAACCGTGTTTCTAACTGAGTTAATCATCTGTAAACCTTTTTACAAAGATAATAAAAAAAAAGAACCCCTTCTTTTTGGGAAGGGGTCTTAGAATTACAAGAGTTTCTCAAGTATCTTATAGTTTTCTATGCCTTCGTCTGACTGTAGGAACGAGGAAACAATAAGCATTGGGTCCTCCCCATAAGGGACATTTAGCATCTTAGTCTTGTTCGTATTTGTATTAAACCAAACTTCTTTTTGGTTTTTTCTAAAGGCTAAAAATCCTTTCTCAAATAGCAAGGAAACTGTTGCTTGCAATTTTAGTGTAGGGTCGTTAACGATATCAAGGAATTCCTCGGGACGATTCTTAGCATAAACTAAAATGTCTCTACGCAATTCAGATGTCGAAACCTTAGTAACGTCTCTATTAAATAGTACTCGTGAAATCATTTCAACTTGTTCTACTTTCAAGTCACGGGCTGCAAGTAACGCATCAACCTCAGCGTTAAGTCTGTCGACTTCAGCAGTTGCATCACGCTCCTCGTTAACCTCTTGAAATGCCATACCATTAGATGGATGGTAGAAAAGGAATTGTTGGAGTACAGGATTTGTTCTTGGAACACTAAGGAACCCATCTTCAAAGATGATTGGTTCCAATACTACGTTACCATCTTGCTCATCCTCGAAAGGTGATTTTTGGTTTCGTGCATAACGAAGGGCACGGTTTACCCCGGCTTCTTCATCAAAATACAATAAAGGGAATTGTGCAGTGTGTCGTGTCGGCAGCATATAAGACAATGGAGCCGAATCTTTTACGAGTTTGTAGACCTTGTCGGTTGCTACGTTTACTTTGTTTTTCATTTTTAGATATAATTAGAATTAGATTTATTAAGAAAAAAAGGGAGAGTGTCTTTGAAGACACCCCCCCGATTTTGTTTTCCTCTTAGTTTTGGAACAAGAAGAAGTTGTTAGCACCTAAAGTACATACTGCTCTTTCAGACAAGAAGTTAACCTCCATTGCGTCAAGGTCAGAAGTTTCAGCACCACCTGCAGAACCTGTAATCCAAGTTTTGTAACGTCTGTCTTCAGTTTCTGAAGCACGGTAACGCACGTGTAGGAAAGGACGCTTAGCGTTCTTACCAAGGATTTGGTCATACACAGTAGTAGAACCCGCAGGAACCAACAAACCGCTTACTTTACCTGAACCTGCAACAGAAGGAAGACCTCCACGCATAGTTGGGTCGTTCAAGTATTTCCAATCAGACTTATAGAAGTCATAACCTCTACGGAATCCGGTGAAGCCCAAGTTAAGAGCCATATCCTTATCGTTTTCAAAAAGACCATAAGAAGAACCACCCGCACCGTAAGAGTTTTGAGCAGCCAACATATCGTCAATAGAGAAACTAAAGTTTCTGTCAACAAAGATTACGTTCTCTTCGATAGAGCCTTGCTTGTCCAAACGAGATACGATAGTATCAAAGTCGGCAAGAGTTACAGGATAACCACCGCCCCATACGTTACCACGCAAGTTAACAACGTAGAAGATACCTTGTGAACCTTTGTTACCAACGTCTCCGGCTGCAGATGCTGCACCTGAACCTGCTTCAGCAGGAACTGCTTCAATCATAGAAGTCTCCAAGTAGTCGTCAAAACGAAGACGAGTCTCGTGCTCTGACTTCAAATACCAAAGGTAACCTGAAGCACCATTCTCAGTGGTTACTTCTACCCATCCGATTTGAGCCATATCAGAACCTGATACTGCGTACTTGTCTTTGATGATGATAGGAGAGTTCTCGAAGATTTCATCGTCAGACTCCAAAGAACCAATCATTCCATTAGTTCCTTTTTTGAATTCAGAACCATAGATGAATACTGTCCACTTGTCAGCAAGTGCAGCATTAGTGATACCTGCAGCATCGTAGAAGGCTACGTCAAACGTTTTAGCAGCAGTGTCAACTGCAGTAACGATTGCTTTGTGGTTTGCACCACCTGCATTAGCGGTAATCATAAGCGTCTGCCCTACACGGATAGCGATAGAACCTGAAGCAGCATTTACAAATGCAGGAATCAATACATCGTTAACAGTAAAGGTTGCTACTGCAGAACCTGCAAGAACTGTAGTGGTACAATCTACATACTTGGTATGAAGACGACCTTGCTCTGCCCATTTGATAAGGTCAGAATTAGAAGGCATCTCTGCTCCTACCATACGTAGGAAAGATGCAACTGTACGATTACCGTAACGCTCGAATTCTTTCTCATAGGTATCAGGAAGATACTGATTCAAGAAATCAAAGTTGGTAATGTAGTTTGATTTTAAAGGGACCTGTTGTGCACTCGGCTGCAACTGATATCCCGGAACGGATTGAACTGCCATTTTTTTAGTTTTTTAGTTTTAGTTTTTGTTACTTTTAATTCGTAAACCTCGACCTGAGTCTTGGCTTACTGCTCGAATGGTTGTTCCTCCTGTGTTGAGGTTTTGTGGGACATTACGAGTAGACATATCAATATTTTTTGTCTTTCTCATAACATCATCAACCGCCTCCGACTTGCCTTGCTCATAAAAGAACTTAGCAAATTTTTCAGGATTCATTGCAACTGCCAATGCTTTGTGATAACCAACAGGGTCTGTTAGAAGACCATCCTCCCCAATAAACTTTCTCGTAAAGTTTGTAGGGTCTTGATGTGCTTTCAACATTTCCTGTCCATCTCCGGGAACATAAACAAGTTTTTTATCGTCTAACGCAAACTCAAAACCTTTGAACTCACTACCGAATACTTCACCTGTCTTGTCTTTAAACCACTGCTCTCGTTTTTGGAGTTGCTCACTTAATGACACTGACTCTTGAACATATTGTCTATAATCCTCCAAGGCTTGTGAATCTTCTTTGGAAATAGAACTACCTGCAGACTCTGCAGGGATTCTGTATTTTTCCTTTTGGGATTCAAAATACTCTTTGGCTTTTGCGACCATTTTCTTTTTAGCCAACTTCGCTTTCTTAATAGTTGACTCATCATCTAACTCTTCGTCATATGAGTAGTCTTCCATTAAAGATTGAATATCTTCCTCGTCAAGACCTTTCTCTGTCTCGGTAAGATAATCACGAAGCAACTTATCAGGATTTACTTCATCAAGGTCTCTATTAAGTTTAATAAAGTCTTCAATGTTTCTTCCTGTTTCTTTTTTATACTTAAAGTAAGCAGCCACGTCTTCGGGAAGAGGTTCTGACTCTTCTCTCTCACGGGTTAACTCCTCAAGGGAATTAATTTGCTTACCGTATTTTTTTCCTATAAATGAAAGAACGTCTTCCTCACTTAACTCTGAGGGTTCTGTTTTATCAACCTGTGGTTTTACTTCTTCTTTCGGTAAGTCAACCTGTGGTTTTAATTCTTCTTTTATTTTAGGCTCGTTTAAAGAGGACTCGTGCTTTTCAAGTAGTTGTTGTTCTACTTCTTGAACAGATTTCTCTTGTGCTTCGCCTACTGCTTTTACTGTAAATTCCATATTAGATTTAATTTAAGTTACAAAGTTAATCAAAAATTGTTATAGTTTTAGACCGTTTATCGTGGGTTAAATTCCGCAAAATCAAAACCATCTAAACTATCTTCATTAGATTCAAAGTTCAAAGGAGGTAAATTATTTTTCCTTTGGTTTATCAATTTGGATTGCTGAGTATTTTGAATACCAATTCTATCAGCCTTCGCTTTCTCTCTTTCTTTTTCTCTTTGGGCTAATCCCTGAACCTCAACTCCTTTTAACTGCATATTCAAATCGAACTCCTGTTGCATTAATTGAGATTTAAGCATAGCCTCGTTCTTCATTTTCTCAATATCAAAAGCAATCTCAGCCTGCTTCAATTGTATTTTACCTTGAAGTTCCATCTGAGATTTTTGCATAGACATTTCAGAAGCCATCTGTTGTGCTTGAACCTGAGCCTGCTGCTGCATTGCTTGTTGCTGCATTTGCATTTTCTCTTCTCTGTCTTGCTTAGCCTTACGCTTCGCCTTTAGTAATTGGTTCGCAAGTTTGATGTTTTTAATCTCCCTGATATCAATAGCATCTTCGAGATTAATATCTCCCTTAGACAATGCCATTTGAATGTTCTGCTCAAGTTGTGCTCTTTGCTCTTCATCAGGAGCGACTTCAATAAAAATGCCAAAGTCATAAATGTAGAGGTCGTTAATACTGTGTAAGATATTAACGTTGTATTTGCCAATCTGATTAGTAAACTCTTCTTTAAAATCAGAGTACTCAAGAATATCTGCAACTCTATAGGTCAAGCATTCAGCCATTGTTCTATACAGATACAGGCTTGAATCAAGGATATGTCGTGTAGCGGTGTTGGAGTTTAACGCAGCCAACTTCTGTAAACCAACCAAAGAGTTAGGGTCAGGCATACTTGCATCTCTTGCTTCATTCAATCCTGTAACTTGTCTGATTTGATTCAGATAGTGGTTATAGTTTCCAAGTAGCATTTGTGTTTTAGCAGCACCCGAGTTAGCAGTTAGTTGAGTAATTGGAACCCTTGCATTGTTATAGTCACCATCCTGAGTAAAACTTCTGCCGATTACACTACCTGTTTGGAAGTATAGTCTCAATGCGTCTTCAGGATTATATGCTTGACCTGTACCAAGGTCAACCTCGTTTAGACCATCCGCATCAATAAAGACACCGTCAGGAACCACACGAGAAATAACTTGTTGCAGTTTTAAGTGCGTAATTTGAATCAAGTCGGCAAACGGAATCATTCTCCGTGTCAACGATTCTATAACACCCTTATACATTCTTGGAGCACAGGCTACGTAATTAGGCATAGCGTGTTGTGTCGCAGACTTAGGTCGAACCATATTCTTTGACATCTCCCATTTTAAAAGAAAGTTGGTTCCCATAACCATAACGCCCTCATACCAAACGTCAATAGTTTTTGAAACTCTTTCAAAGTTTCCTTCTTGCATCATTTCGGTAGGAGGGTTGAATGTATCATCCTTCTCTACCATTTTTACATTACCCGAATCAGAAACCTTCTTCTTATATACGATTTCTTTTGTGGTCTTATAGTTGAAGTACATCAACGTAGCGGTGTCTCTATAGAAAATATCGTTCTGATAAAACTGTGCTACATTAAAATAGTCCCACCAACTTTGACTGTACTTAGATATCTCTTCTAAGTCTTCATTGGTTAGTGATGGGTCAATTTTTTTTAGGTCAATAATAGGAACTGTTTTAATCTCACCCCAATAGAAACAATCTTTGAAGTAAGGGCTTTCCGTATAACTATACACCACATTGGCGGGGTCTACATATGACAACTTAACACCATCTCCTTTTAGAAATTCGTGTTTAGCCATAGCGACACCAAGTACAGTCATATCATAATCAAGTTGTTTTCTGATATCATCATAATGATTGGCATCGAAAATCGTATTGATTGCAGTCTCCTCTGCAATTTCAATTGCAGGTTTGTAGTTGAGTTGCATATACAACGCTAACTCTTCGTCATTATTAGGAAGTTCTTCAGGCTCTGTAACAAAGGGATTGGCTCCTGTTTTATCCATAATGGTTTGAAGGATTGGTTTAGCAACCATCTGTCCTTCAATCATATCTTGATAAGCACTTCTTTTTTCTTGAGACATAGCATCTTGTGCGTATGCTTTTACTTTGAAAAGTCTATCAGACATCCCGTTTACAACGATGTCAATAAACTTTGGTATAACAGGTACGGGAGTCCAATCTATATTCAAATAAGACAGGTCTCCATCAACGGCTAATTCGTTTTTATATTTTGCTACTGATTGTTCTCCACGAGCATACAATCTAAGTCTATGGAAGTCTCTCCATTGACCATAGTATCTGCACCCGTTACCATCTTTTCTAAACCACTCATACTGAATGGCTTGACCAATCTGTAAACCGAATTCTTCCGTAGCCTTTTCTTTGTCTGAAACAAACTGACTCGGGAAGCCTGCAGATGTGATATTTATCTTAACATCCTTCATCTAATAATTTCGCTTATTGTTCCTTTATTACTATACCTTGCAAAGTTAATCTTTATTTTTGATTGTTTTTTCTCGCCTAAATACATAGCCTTCTGAGTTGCCATAATAGCCAACCCTGAACTAATAGAAGCATCGTGCTTGGTTCTGTTTGATATATCAAACCTTGCCCAATCCTCCAAGGTCCGGGTAAAAATCATATCACCCATATCACCTGCATCTCTATAACTTCCATCTAAGTCTAATCCAACATACTTCTCAATATAAGATTCTATTGCTGCAGCGTGTGCCTGCTTAATATCTTCGCTCGTATTCGGAATTCCTCCGAGTTCCCTCTCTGTTTTTGACAAGTTTGTGTATGCCTTATCGGGTCTGTTCATACAAAACCCTCTATAGCCTCTGTTTTTAAAATGATAAAGCAATCGTGGTTTGTTGTTTTCAATTAGAATTGGCATACCATAAAACACACAAGCCATAAGAACCTCTTCGTAAAATATCTCTGCAGTTTGAGGACGAGCAATATATTCTAAGAAAAAAGTATTGACAGGGGCTTCTTCCATATGGTATGTAGTTAATCCGTGAAGAGAACCATTAGACCCACCGCCTCCTACGACACCTGAAATATCATAACTGTCACATCCAAACGCACCTATATGCTCATTGCCCGGGTACTTAATACCATTCTTTGTAGTTACATTATTCTGAAGATGTGCCTTTGGATTCCAACCAATCAAAAACCTTCCGTTATTATTTGGATTAAAAATAACCTTTGAATCTTTTATACCATCCTTCCAAGAAAAAGACCCACGAGTCATATGGTGTTCCTTTATTAATGAATCATTGTAGTCTATCTGCTGATATATCTTAGTTAGATTAAACAATGACATCTTGCTTTCGTCACGGAAGGCGTGAGACGTTGTGCGAGGAAACTGACGATAGAATTCATTAAGTGCATCGGCATCGTTCTTTAAAGACTCAACCTCGTTCTCCCAATAGTCAACTGCACCTTGATAGATATTCCCACCATCAACTCCAATTATGGGGTTATTGGTAGGTTTATGCATCACGGGCATACCATACCTGTCAATAAATCCTTCCATATTCCATTCCATAGGAATGAAAAGAGAATACATACCGCTTTTAGTTTGACCGTTAGAGTTTCTTTTTAATGCATTAGAATCCTCGTATAGTTGTTTGAAGTTGTCACCACCTTTTGCTAATGCATTAGATGTAGAACCCATCATACACTTTCCAATAATCCTACTACCCAAACGCAAACAAGTCTTTGTTACTCGCCAATTGTTTTGAATGTTATTTGGTTTAATCCATTTCCCGCTTTCATCGTGAACCAATAACAATAACTTCTCACCGTCATAACTGTTGTCGTCTGTGTTCTTCCAATCTATAGTGGTATCCAATCCGTACAACTCATTAGTGTCCGCATTGTACATATTCTTTTTTGTAATTTTTGCTGCAGGAATCCTAAACGCCAATTCAGTTTTAGGTTTATCCATACCGTCCATAATCGGCTTAAAGAAAAATGGCAATCTACTATTGATTGGAACCACCTTGTCCGTAAACATCTTCTTAGCATCAGCACCCGTCTTTGACAAGATACCAACCCTCGCATCTTTTGCGAGAGTTCCTGTATTCACGCACTCTGATGAGGACATAAATGAAAACCCTGACCGTCTAATCTTTAGATATATCTGCCCAAAACTTCTACTGTCAGCCTTGCAAGCCTCCCAATGTAAGTATAGTATTCGGTTGGCTTCACGATAATCCGGGTATCCCACATCAATACTTGTCCATTGAAGGTACATATAGTGAGAACCTGTTATATATGTTGGGGTTCCATTATTCATAAACCACACCCCATTCTCTCTTCTATCAAACTCTTCTTCAATATAGTCAACCCATCTGTCTTTGAAATCAGATGGTTTTTCATTCCATTGAAATATTGTTTGAATTTTACTTAACTCGTTTGGGATTTCAGAACGTTCCCAATACTGCTCCTCTTTTTTTTTGTGTCTTTGAAGACACTCTTTAGGAGTAAGAGGAAGTCCTATTTTTAATCCTTCAACCTCAACAACTTCCCCCAAGGTTCCGTCTTTAGAGATTACAATGAGGTCGTTTTTAAAATCATAGCCATAGGTCCAACTCTTCGCTTTGTTTTTATTAGCGAGGATGGTTGGATGTACGTAATTATGTACAACTCTGTATAGACTATTATCTTGACCTTCTTTCTGCAAAACCTTGTTTAGTGTCTGTTTTACTTACGCCTTTCTCTAAGGACTCTATTGCTTCTTGTTCTGCGTCTATTCTGTTTAAGATTTCAAACGCATCAAATATTGCCAACTTCTTTGTTGCTGCAGCATTCTTTAATCGGTCTGCAGACAACTCATCTTCAGGGTCGTGCTTGATAATATCTTCCTTAGCAACCTTAATCAGTTGCTCCACCGCCCTGTGACCCGCCTCGATTATTTTTAACTTTGTTTCTTTTGAGTTCATTTCTTATTCTTTTTTCTTTTCTGATTGGAATGTCATTATGTTCGTTCCAACTGTCTTCAAAAAAAACCCATTTGTCTTTACTCATAATACCATACTTATATGATGGTCATACATCCTGTATAGTTTTTCGCCATCAATATTAAACTCGTATTCAGTTTCAGGTAGAAAGGTAACTAAATCTCCTTTCTTTACTCCTTTGCTTTTTAAATACTCGTTAGGATATTTCATTTCTCCAATAAGTGGCTCTTCGCTAAAAGGTTTATATATGTATGACTCCATAACAGGAACGGGTTTTATAAAACAAAACCTGTCATAAGCATTCCATTGTGTGCCGTCATAGTGCATAAAGAACTGCTCGGCATCAACAAAGAAAAGGTCGTCTTTAAAGTAACTCCTGCCACTTCTCTGACGACCCTTCATATCATTATAAAACTTGAACACATTGTGGTGAACAAGTAATACGTCTCCGATTTTAATTGGACCACT
>Ga0233413_10000423_pt1 | contig 20589 bp, 15 predicted proteins | sample Na_anoxic_6_MG_FD_189019 | JGI IMG/M metagenome (GOLD analysis project Ga0233413, IMG submission 189019) | Seawater microbial communities from Saanich Inlet, British Columbia, Canada - Na_anoxic_6_MG | ecosystem: Environmental > Aquatic > Marine > Inlet | place: Canada: British Columbia...
TCCAATCTTTAGGAGATAGATACTGTCCTCGTTTGTCGAAATCTACTTTTTTATCGATTGCCGCTAGCTGCTTTCGATATTTTACCGTCAATTTAGGGAATGCTTGTTCATGCCAACCATGAATCTTAATCTGCATGTCGGCAAATTCGGGTCGTGAATGCATCCAATCAATATATTCCAAGGCATCCTGTTTGGCTGCGCTCATTTGACCATTGATCCCATCTTCATTAATATAGATCCGAGCCTTTACGTCTCGAGATTTGAAAAAATCTTTATGAGATTTTATCTCTGCATGGGGATCTTCAATTGGAGAGAATTGATAGTAAGCTAAGACGTAATATGGGGAGTCATTCTGCATATTTGTTCCTAAATGGTTAAAATTAAGATAATAATATGCTGAATCATTTTTTTTTTCAAGATCTGAAACGTTGTTTTCTTCTAGAAAAAAAGAATAAGGTATGAGATGATGTATCACAGTAAAGATAAAATTGTATGGAGAGTGAATCATGGCAGAGAATATGAAACATCTTGATGATAGTAATTTTGAAGGTGAAGTGGCTCAAGGGGTTACCCTTGTAGATTTTTATGCGGACTGGTGTGGTCCCTGTCGAATGATTGCACCGATTGTGGAGGAGCTGGCTTCTGAGATGGAAGGAAAGGCTTCGATTGCTAAGTTGGATATTGAATCGGCACAGAAAGTGACATCAAATTATAATGTCACATCGATCCCAACAATCATTCTATTTAAGGATGGTCAAGAAGTAGAGCGAGTTGTGGGGGTCAAAGATATTGATGCTCTACGAGAGTTAGTTACTTCTCATCTATAAATCAAACCCCTGTTGTCTTTGGGCCTCATAGAGGACGATACCTGCGGAAGTAGCGAGATTTAGGCATCGACTATTTTCGAGCATAGGAATTGTGACACAATTCTCTTCCCAGGTATCAAAATATTTTTTCGGCAATCCCTCAGTCTCAGATCCAAAGATTAAAATATCATCTTTTTCATATTTTACTTCTGTATAGGACTTGGAAGCTTTTGCTGATAAGAAATAAAAATTCCCCTCCGATTGCGCCAATATTTCATCCAAATCGTCATGAATTGTAACATTGACTCCATCCCAATAATCAAGTCCCGCCCGTTTTAGCCATCGGTCTGACGTGCTAAACCCAAGTGGGCCGATTAAAATGAGTTCCGTACCTGTAACAGAACAGGTTCTTACGATATTACCGGTGTTTTGAGGGATTTGAGGTTGATAAAGAATAATTTTCATAGAGATTTCTGATTTTTTATTGGATTATTATAGCAAAAAGCCACAAAGAACGCTTAGTAAATTTACGTTCTTTGTGGCTTTGCAAAGAAGAGGGTGACAGACTATTCGGCCTGGTCTTCTTCCGGGCTGTCTGCAGAAACAACTTCTACATCTAGAATCAGCATTGAGTTAGGAGGTAGTGGACCGTTTGTTCCGTATCCAAGTTCAGGATGAACGAAAATCCGTCTCTTTTCTCCCTCTTTCATTCCTACGATCCCTTTAGTAAATCCAGGGATAGTTTGATCCAGAGGAATTGTGATAGGACCACCGGCCTCTTCAGAGCTTCCGAACACGGTGCCGTCGATGTATTTACCTGTATAGTGAATTTGTGGATTCGCATGCTCTTGTACGGTTTCACCTGTACCTTGCTCTAGGATTTGATATTGTAATTTACCAGGCTCTACGACAACGACTCGAGAATCATTAGCGTTTTTCTTAATATAGTCATTTGCCTGAGTAAGGTTATCTTCAGCGATTTTCAAATAAGCTTGAGCTTGTAGTCTGCCCATCATTTGCTCGTATTCTTGATCTCCAAGAGGCGAGGGTTTTCCGGCAGCTTGATCACGAAGACCCTTGATTACGCTATCAAGGTCAAATTGAACTCCAGGTGAGGATAGATTTTTTCCAATAAAATGTCCGAAAGCTTCGGAAAGTTTTGATACTTCCTGAGGACTTAACTCCGGGGCAACAGAAGTGTCTTCAGCAACTAGTGTATTGGAACCGAATAATAGAAATAGGGCATATATAAAAGTGTTTATGTATTGTTTTTTCATCGAAATAAGCCTCCAAGTTATGAATAATTTTCTATCTTAAGGATTTCTCCATTTATCTCCAAGGAAAAAGGGTGTGCGAATGAGGTGATGAAAACCTACTCATTTCCTACCCTGGGAATTGTTAGGTGTATTATGTAGCCAGGAATAAATTGCTTTAAAACTTACAATTTAATGCTGGGTTGGGGTTTTATAAAGTTTGAAAATATATTATTAAATTATTATTGTTGAAATAATGGGAAATGATGAATTTAAACCGGTTTTTATCGTTGGTAATGCTCGATCAGGTACAACTTTAGTTGCTGCTATCATGGATCGGCACAAGAAATTATCAATAACTCCAGAAACTCACTTCTTTTATCAGACCTTACCGAAAAACTGGAGAAGTATTGAAAGGGATCTTCATAAGAGAGATTCAGCTCATGAACTTCTCGTTCGATACATGGTTGAAAGCCCTAATTACAAAGATTTATCATTAGATCTCAACCAATTAATGCAGAATTTTATCCTTCAGAAACCAACTTTTTCTGAATTATTCAAAGCAGTCTTGGAAACCTATCGTCAACAGCAGGGTGCTGTTCATGTCGGAGAGAAAACTCCATGGCATCTAATCTATGTGGATACGATTTTGAGTTGGTATACAGATGCTAAAGTTATCTTTGTTATCCGAGATGGGAGAGATGTGATTCAATCGTTGATGAATGCTTCATTTGCTCATAAAAATTTTGATTCTCATGCAATTGCTTGGTGTAGTTCTTCAAGGAAGTGCTTAAACTATCTGAAAAATTATCCGGAACATGTAACTTGTGTGCGACTAGAAGATTTAGTTCTTAATCCTGAAGGGGAAGTTGCTCGATTAGATGAGTTTGTCGGGCTTGAGTTTGATCCAAATCAATTGGACTCTAACATACCAACGAAAGTTGTCGCAGAGCATGAGAAATCATTTAAACAACAATCTACTCGACAAATTGACGCTCAAAATATCTATAAATGGAAAAATAAATTAACAACAAAAGAATTAAATGAAATCAATAGCCTTCTTGGATATTATTTGAAGGCTTTTAATTATCCGGAATACGAATTAAAAGATTGTTCTCTGAAAGAACGGATAAGATTATATTTGCAATGGTATTGGATCTATTTCAAACACATTGTTTCAAAAACATTTTCTCTTGATTCGTAATTCCTGCTCGCAGAGCTTTGGAGCCCCAAGCAACAAGTTACTTTAAGGGATGAGCGACTTGTTTCTTGGGGTACCAAAGCGCTACGCGCAAATTAATCCAATAAACTAATTTTCAGATCTTTCAATTGATCTTCAGAGACTTCTGAAGGGCAATCCATCATCAAATCCCCAGATTTCTGTGTTTTTGGAAAAGCAATCACATCACGAATATTATCAGTCTTTGTGATGATCATCAACAACCGATCAAATCCAACAGCAATTCCTAAGTGCGGGGGAGTTCCATACTGAAGAGCCTCTAGGAAAAATCCAAACTTCGCTTCTTGTTCTTCCGGGGTAATCTTGAGGGTTTCAAAGATCTTCTGTTGTAATTGGCTATCGTGAATCCTCTGTGATCCTCCTGCTACCTCATGCCCATTAAGAATCAGATCATACCCATAAGAACGAACTTTTAATGGCTCGCTTTCAAGTAGATGGATATCTTCAAAATCGGGGGAGGTAAACGGGTGGTGTTCACTTACCAAACGTTTCTCGTTTTCATCCCAGGCAAATAGCGGAAATTCCATGACCCAAAGAAAATTATGTTGGTCTTCCGGAATGAGGTTGCGATCTGCTGCTACTTTACGTCGTAGATGATCAAGCGCTTGGTTTGTGAGACTGTGTTGGTCAGCGATCATGAAAATCAGATCACCTTCTTCAGCCTGCATTCGATTGATCAGATCTTGTTGTTGTTGCTCCGGGAAGAATTTGACAATACTTGAGCTAAGCCCTTCTTCCTGGTATTTGATCCAAGCGAGTCCTTTGATTCCAAGGCGGCTTACATAGGTAGTATATTGATCGATCTCACGACGTGAGATATTGGCTCCGCCTTTGACGCAGAATCCTTTGATGAGCCCTCCGGACTTTAACTGATCCAGGAATACGGAAAAATTCGTTTTTTCTGCTATATCGCTGACATTTACCAGTTCCATTCCAAATCGAGTGTCTGGACGATCTGTTCCGTACCGTTCGATACAATCCTGATAGGACATTCTTGGGAATGGAGTCGGGATTTCTATGTTCAGACATTCCTTAAAGACCTCTTTCATCAGACCTTCGATCATCTCGAGTAGGTTTTCCGGTTTACCGAAACTAGTTTCGATATCGATTTGAGTAAATTCAGGCTGTCGATCTGCTCGGAGATCTTCATCGCGAAAACATTGGGCCATTTGATAATATCGATCCATTCCGGAAATCATTAACAGCTGTTTAAAAATCTGCGGAGATTGGGGGAGTGCAAAGAAAGATCCCGGGTAGACGCGAGAGGGGACAAGGTAATCTCGAGCTCCTTCGGGCGTTGATTTTCCCATAATTGGAGTGCTGATTTCAAGGAAACCTTCTTGATCCAAGAATCGTCGTGCTGCTCTCATCGCAAGGGCTCTTTGAACCAATTTTCCGGAAATCTCTCCTCGTCGTAAATCGAGGTAACGGTATTTTAATCTGAGTTCTTCATTTGTCTCTGTATCGTCGCAGATTGAAAAAGGAGGGGTTTTTGCGGACGACAGAACTTCCATCGCGTCTACAATTACTTCTATTTCTCCGGTAGGGAGCTTTAGATTTTCCATTCCTTCAGCACGTGGGATTACTTTTCCCTTAACGGAGATGACCCATTCGGAACGCAATTTTTCAGCTTGTGCGTGAAGTTCAGGATTCATTTCAGGATCGAATACCAGCTGAGTCAATCCGTAGCGATCTCGCAGGTCAATGAAGATAAGTCCACCATGATCCCGATATCGATTCACCCAACCGGAAAGTGTAACATGTTGATCTAAATGTTCTTTTCGTAAGGCGCCACAGTCATGGCTTCTTCGGTAATCAAAGTTTGTCATAGAATCTCCTTCATCTTTTCAATCGCTTCTTGAAGCTTACCCGTTGTTTGTTTTGTGTACTCAATAGAGTGAATCAATTTTTTCATAAAGAATTCAGCTTGCTGAATTGTTTCAAATGGATGTTGCAACCGTTCGATTGCATTCATGTATTCACTTGCTTGCTGTTCAAAATAAAGAAGGTGGCTGAGTTCCTCAAAGGAAACTTCAGAGATGTCTCCTGTTTCCATTTCTTTCAATTGGATCTTCTTATTCTTGATTTCTTCTTCTCCAATCACCGCAACATATTGCGCCCGTATTTGGTTCGCATAATGCATTACTTTTCCAAGCTTGCGGCCACTGTAATCCATTTCTGATGGAACACCTTCTGTTCGCAACTCTTTTAAAAGATGAATGCAGGTAGCTTTAGCTTCCGATCCAAGTGGAATAAGAAAAATTACAGGACGATACGCATCGGGTATTTTTACACCCTGTCCAAGCATCGTTTGGATGATTCGCTCAATACCGGTGGCGAATCCGGTAGCCGGTACATCAGGACCACCCAATTCCTTGATCAAGCCATCATAACGACCTCCCCCACCAATGCTGTTCTGGGCTCCCAGTTGGCTCGCGGTTACTTCAAATACCGTTTGATTGTAATAATCAAGTCCGCGAACGATCTGCTTATTCACTTCGTAACGAATTCCAAGGCTGTCCAAAATAACACATACTGTTTTGAAGTGTATTTGAGACTCTTCTGTCAGGAAGTCATGTATGGATGGCGCACCCCTGAGAATTTCTTGATCTTTCGGATCTTTTGAGTCCAGGATTCGAAGCGGATTTACTTTCAATCTCACTTTACTGTCTTCAGATAGATCCTCTTCGTAAGTTTTTAAATAATCAACAAGTGCATTTTTAAATGCTAGACGACTTTCGGTATCACCTAAAGTGCTGATCATCACTTGGAGATCTTTTAGTCCGAGCTTTTGGTAGATGGTGTAGCAGAGATCGATGACTTCCGCATCTTGTTCCGGAGAACTATTTCCTATGGCTTCAAAACCTACTTGATGATGTTGTCGATAACGGCCTGCTTGTTGACGTTCGTAACGAAACATGGGTTCGATATAGAAAAGTTTGTGCACTGGAGCTTGGTTTTGCAGTTGATGTTCGATATAGGCTCTCATAACGGGAGCGGTTCCCTCAGGGCGAAGAGACATCATTCGTCCACCACGGTCTTCAAAAGTGTACATTTCTTTCGATACGATATCTGTGGTTTCTCCGACACCTCTGGCAAAAAGTTCAGTACGTTCGAAGGCCGGTGTTCGGATCTCTTGGAAGCCGTAGCTTTTAGCTACTTCTCGAAAAACCGATTCCACATATTGCCAGATGTGGGTACATCGCCATTTTTCTTTCGGATCTTTTGGCAGAATATCGAAAACGCCCGGAGCTGCTTTGTATTTCATAGTCTAACTTTGATAAATTAAATTTTGAGATTCATAAAAAATTATAGATGTTTTGGGTAAAACAGTAAAGGGAGAAGTCGCGTGGTAATCGTTCGCTCCCACTTTATAACCGCGAAGGAAGCGAAGAGCGCTCCAAAATTTACCGCGAAGGACGCGAAGGTCGCGAAGGACGCGAAGAAGGCGAAGAGCGCCCCAAAATTTTACCTCGAAAGTCGTGAAGGAACGCGAAGGTTTTCATTTTGCTTTTGACCAAGCTTTTCAAATAACAAACAAATTGAAATTAACACGTAACAACCAACAATTATTTTTGAAAAAACCTTCGTGGGCCTTTCTCGATTAAAGAGAGGTAGGGACAAGTCTATTACATTATTATAAACTTCGCGTCCTTCGCGGTAAAATTTTGGAGCGCTCTTCGCCTTCTTCGCGTCCTTCGCGTCCTTCGCGGTAAAATTTTGGAGCGCTCTTCGCTTTCTTCGCGACCTTCGCGACCTTCGCGACCTTCGCGGTTGAAAAGCAGGGGTCTGAACGTTACTCTAGTATACTTTGCTTCCTTCGCGACCTTCGCGGTTAAATAAAATTCTTTACTTTTTTGCTTTATTTGCGTTAAATTCTTAGAATATTGTCTATTCAAAAGGATTCAGGAGGTTCGAAATGCTCGATAAACCGATGGTGTTGGGAGACGATGGTCTTTGGTATTTTCCAACTTATCCAAGTGCAGATGAAGAGCAAGGTCTGGGTTCTCAAAGTGTAACCTTTATGCAGCCAAATGATGATTTTGAAGATTGGGGATCTTGCTCTCCACTTCGCGAGAGATTTAATCGTATCTCCTTTGAAAGCAATCCATACGGCATCTCACGATCTAACTGTATGGTAGCTACATGCCTATCGATTACTTTTCTTGCAGCGGGAATTTGGCTGATTTTTGCAATTCAAAAAAATGAGTAGCTCTGAGAGGTTATTTCCTCTAGAGCGTAGTGTAGAAAGGGACTTCTAGCTGTTCTTCTTCATCTTCCTCATTTTCAGGAGGATCTTCGAAGATGTTATCATATTCCTTAACAAAGAATTCGAATTCGTCTTGATCTGTTACCCACGCCGTTTTCAATATGTGATTAACCGCAATTCGATTTGCCGGTTGTGGTGGCGAGTAATAAATCGAGCTTTCCGAAGAGAACAATAAGTTGGAAAGTTTTTGCAAAGCTTTTGAGTGGAGCTGGTTTTGGTGCTTTGTGAGCAGCTCTGTATCGGGCAGGTTATCCAGAGTGAGAACCTCAGAAGTGGCCACTACATGACGCTCGAGTTCAAGTAAATTTCGTGAAAGCTCAATTCTCCGCATAAGCTCTTGAATTTCTTCAGCTGAGATCAGGTTGTCTCCGTATCGTCTTTTTCGATGCGATAAATAGTCCTCGAAATATCCCTCCATTCCTGAACCGTTAATGTATGCGATGAATTCAGTCATAGGCATCGTGCTATATTCGCGGTAAAGAGTTCGGATGTTTTTATTGATTTTTGCTTGAATTTCCTGGTCGACTTGCTCGTATTTGAGCAGCAGCTGTTGCACTTGATGATGAAAGTCGGGTACATAGCCATGGGTGTGTTGATGAATGAGAGGCTCAATTTCATCTGAAATTTCCTGAAGTGATTTTTCACGTTCAGCAACAAGACTGGATAACCGGAGTTGGAGAGGATGACTAGGGTTAAGTTTGAGTTTTTGTAAAGGGTTCGTGCTGTTTTTTAAGTTCGATTCTGCGAGTAGAGACTCTTTTTGGATCTCCGGACTCTTAGATGCAGGATAGAGAGAGTTTGGAAGAGCGCTGATTTCCTGGTACTTTTCATTCATGAGTAAATGGCTATTTGTGAATTCTCCATTTTGATTGACTGAAAGGGTGGCCACAAGGAAATTTGCACGTAGTGCAAAGTCCGCAAGTGCTTTTTGAGCCTCCAACGCCTGTTGTAGACCTTTGGTGGTATAGAGAATGATATCAGGAAATTGGGAAAAGGCTTCTATCTCATATTGTAAAAGCCCTACTTCATAGCTATTCCGAGTATTCTCTTTCAAAGCGACAGCTTTAGTCATGAGGTCTTCCCCAAAAGGATAATACCTCGGCGCATTATAGACGTACCCCACAGCATTTGGTCGTATCAGGGCATGAGTCTTTGGAGGGATGAATCCATTGGTGGAGTCATTCAGTTCAATAAGAGGGATAAGTGTTCCGTCACGAATGATGTTCGATACATCTAAACTAGTCGTTTCGTCTAATGGTGTTTGGTTTGCTAAAAGTCGATTGATTAAACGAATATCTCCGATCTTTCGTATCTCCATGGAGTGGGAATCCAAAACAATTGAAGGCTTAAAAATTATACGTTGAAAGAAGGTGGGAGTCGGCTGAGCAATAATAATGAATTGCTTAAGATCCAGTTCAGTGTAAATCCGTATCAAATACGGGAAATCTTTCAGCTGACCTTGAGAATCTAGCTCTGCAAAAGATTTATGTTTTGGAGAGAGCACTTGAACTAAATTGTTTCGAAGAAAGTCGGGATCAGACCAGTTTAGTTTTGACGGTGTAATATGTTGGATTTTTGCATGAGTCAATGCCATCGAAAGATCAGCAACGGCCTCCGCCACAAGTTTTTGTTCGGCAATAATTCGATCACTCATTCGAAAATAAAACACTCCGGCCGCGAAAGAGGCAAGCGTGAAAAGAAGGATTAAAGTGCTAACCAAGATTGCCCAGGAACGACTTTTTTTCTGTTTTGGAATTGCTGTAGTTGTTTCGATTTCGTCAATTTCATGAAGGAATTCCTCCTCTTCTTCCACCTCATCTTCAGTCGGTTGCGAAAAGGTTTCCTCTTCTATTTCAGTAGGTTCTTCAAAATCAATAATTTGAGGCGGAGGCTCCGTTGGGGTAGCTACTTCGACTTCAGGATAACTGACCGATTTTGGCTCTTTCTTCTCTTCAATATGGTCAATTCGGATTACTGTGCGACCAATTTGTAAGAGATCACCCTCTTTTACAACCTTCTTGCCAAACGGAACCTTGTTCAAAGATACAAAGGGATCGTTCGCAACGTTGATCACAACAGTCTTTCCCTCTTCCTCCATTACCTTCACATGAACTTTCTGCAAGGATTCACCGGGAAGTCCTAGATCCACTTCATGAAGTAACCCGTCTCCAATCGAAATCACAGATTTCTTGAAAGTGTGCTCAACCCCTTCCGATTCAGGATTGAGTGTAAGTTTGAGCATAACAATTTCCAAATTGACCAAACCTCAATTTTTACCATATCTAACTACGAATATCAATAGAGCTCTTCATTTCGAGGCTGTCAGGACTCATTTATATGATTTTCTTGCTAAAATAATGAAATATGATAAAATGATATGAAATTTATTCATTAAAAAATTGAATTGAATCAACATCTGGTAAGTGATTTTAATTCTGAAATATGTTATATTTTCTATAAACTTTTTAGTTTATTGTAGTTAGGAGAAGATATTGAGTGCTATTCTTGATTTATTCAAGCCTGCCCCACATATACCTGAGATAGACGATCCCGATCGTGTAAAGGCGGATTACAACTACTGGCGAATTCGTACTTTATATTCGATGTTTATCGGCTATGCTTTGTATTATTTTACCCGAAAGAGTTTTACTTTTGCCATGCCGGGACTTATTGCGGAGCTGCATTTTGATAAGAGTCAGCTTGGGTTGTTAGGGAGTATTTTATCGATCACCTATGGCGTGAGTAAGTTTGCGAGTGGAATTCTGTCTGATCGATCGAATCCGAGATATTTTATGGCCTTTGGTTTGATGATGACCGGGGTTTTTAATATCTGTTTCGGAATGTCATCATCGATCTTGTTGTTTGCTGTTTTCTGGGGATTAAACGGATGGTTTCAGGGCTTTGGATGGCCTCCCTGTGCTCGGTTTTTAACTCATTGGTATTCTCATTCCGAGAGAGGTTCCTGGTGGGCGACTTGGAACGTTTCCCATAATGTCGGAGCTTTCATTATTCCTTGGATTGTGGGTGCTTGTCTTCAGTCTTATGGCTGGAGATATGCCATGTATGTCCCTGGGATTTTGTGTATCCTCGGAGGGTTGTTTTTGATTAATCGTTTGCGAGATACTCCGCAGTCCTTGGGACTTCCTCCGGTTGAAAAATTTCGAAACGATTACTCCGGTTTGGGTGCATCTCTTGCGGATGAAGAGCGAGAGTTGACGACACGAGAGATCCTGGTGGAGCATGTTTTGAAAAATAAATATATTTGGATGTTGGCGATAGCCTATTTCTTTGTCTATGTGGTTCGGACCGGGGTCAATGATTGGACTGCTTTATTTTTGCTGGAGAAAAAAGGGTATAGTCAACTAGGGGCGAATGGATGCGTCTCTTTATTTGAGGTCGGAGGATTTTTCGGAAGTCTTTTTGCCGGATGGTCTTCAGATCGTTTGTTTGGTGCTCGCAGGGGTCCTGTGAATGCGTTATTTGCTATTGGAATGTTGATTTCATTGACTCTTTTCTGGGTAATTCCCGGGGGATATACCTGGTTGGATTCTGCTGTGATGTTTTTGATTGGTTTTATGATCTTTGGTCCACAGATGTTGATTGGTGTTGCTGTCGCCGAGCTCTCCCATAAAAAAGCTGCCGCGACATCGACCGGGTTTGCCGGATGGTTTGCCTATATGGGAGCAGCGGGTGCGGGATATCCCTTAGGTAGAATAGCGCAAGACTATGGTTGGGATGGGTTTTTCTGGTCCATGGTGATTTGCTGTTTACTTTCCATTGTATTTTTGTTGCCGCTTTGGGGTGTAACGGAAAGGTCCCGCAAGCCAAAGCTAAAATACGCTTAATCTTATTTCAATCAATCATTTGGGTCTTAGCAAAGGTTGCTGTGCATATTTAGTGGTGGGGTCGGTCCTAGGGTGTTGAACTAAGCTGTTTTTTGAATTTTCAAATCTCGCCAATATTTGTCCTTTAATTTTAGGGTCATCTTGATAAAAGCTTCGAAGCTAGACTTTCGGATCTGAATAAGGAGGGTACACTGCCCCTACTAAGCTTTCACTTTTCGAATCAAATAGTGCGTTAGATCAATCATTGAAGATTGAAACTTCCATTGAGGGAAGCCCTTAATAGCGAGCGTTCTAGATGAAATATCGAGTTGACATATCTGGTCTGTTGTGATGCAAGCTAGCTGATCCAAAGGAAGTGATTCTGCGGTCACAACTTGATCACAAAGATCCCTGGGAACTTCGCGCTGAGATTCTAAAGCCTCTGTAGCTAAGTGTAGAACATTCGTAGTAGCATCTTGTTCTAAACATATTTTACGACTTGTGTGATCTATCTGATCTTTGTCCGCATGCAAATGTTCGAGAATAGCTGCCATATTTCTATAACTCTTATACGCCATCAGCCCAAAATTAGCTTCGAGCGCTTCGGCTAAATCGCTTTTATAATCCAGTCTCTCATAAATAGGCAGCATTCCAGCAGAAATCGCTTCTGAAATCGTCTGATCTCCTGTGACCAAACATTCTCTTTGAGCTCCCCTGAATAGTGTACGCATCTCTGTAGGTGTCAAATCTAAGCTAATGACTTTTGCATCGGTGGATGGTTGATTCCTGTGATTGGCTCCAGCAAAAAGTACCGTCACTTTTTTTCCTGGGTGGTGTGTTGCTGAATATGAAATAATAGCCTCCACGAATTTTTCTCTAGTTTCTTGCTTTGAAGCATACCCAAAAAAGAGAACATTTTCTCTCTGAAACTCTTCAAGAGCTACTCGTTTTGAAGTAACGTCCTGTCCTAAAATCTCAGCCAAACGACTCTCAGAGAGTAGCTCAAGTTGAAAAATTCGTTTCTCAGGATCCTTTGCTTCTTCTGTTTGACTCCATTGAAAGAGCTCACGATCCACAAAAATTCCCTGAAAACCTTCCTGCCTTTCTTCGTTGAGACCAAGAGCATGCTCTCTAATGAAGGCATATCGCTCTGATAAGAAGTTTTGGGGAGGGAAATTATATTCGCGAAGTAACAGAATAGGAGCTGGTGCTTTATACGAAGGTACATCACCTGGCGCAAGGATATGAAGCGCTATATTAGTTGTAGGAATTTCTTTCGCAAATGACTGAATAACAAACTTACGCCCTTCAATGGGAAATTGATTGATATCACCTTCTCTCATCTGACAAATAATCTGCGATTCAGGAACACCTCCTTGGTCGGCTAAAAGCTGGGCCACCTTGTATGTGCACATCAAATCACCCCTACCTCCCCCTGAGCCTTCTGAGGAGACTAGTATTGATTTATTTCCAATGCGATCACTTAAAGATATATTTGCTGCCATTTGAACCCTCTGATAATGAATTGTATTGTTTATTGTATTGTTCTTTTGTAAAGATAAGGTTAAGAAGTTGAATTCAGGTCATGGAAAAGTAGCTGATCTTCAGTGGAGCTAAAGATTCCAATATTTGTATTTTTGTTTTTATTTTAAATAAATTTGCTTATTTTAATGTTTTTAAATATTGAAATTAATGTTTAATTTTAATATAATCTGAATATTATAAATATTAAAAATGGGTTTTCATGTTTAAAATAAATAAGGTCATATGTTCTTTAGTGCTATCAATGATAATGGTTAGTGTTGTTGAGGCTGGAACAATTCAAGAGAAGTTGATTGCTAGTTTACCGAATGAGTCCTCAGTAACTGCAGCATCTAAGTGGGTTGTTTGGAAGAAAAAATTTGGAACGGAGACAGTTCAAATAAATTTTCCAAAAAAGCCGTCGGTTCAGAGTGAAGATGGCATCTTGTTTGTAAGTACAGTATTGAACAATGTGGAGTATTCCTTAATCACAGCATATCCTCCGGCATGTGATATTGATCTCATGTTGTTTATCCAAGAATTTGGGGACGAGATACGGGAGTATGAAATTTACGAAAAGGATGGAGATCAGGTGATGGATTTTGTCGCAGATGATTTTGAGTGTGGTACTGTTGCCAGGGGTCGAGTGGTAGTTACGGATCATAATTTTTATATGTTTGGGACAGAATGCATTGAGGGTACAACAAATAAGCATGATACCTTCGTCAATTCCTTTAAACTTTCAAAGTAAATAGACAAGATTGTTAGATAGCAATCCTTGTTCAAGGGTGAAAGGGATCATGAAAAAAAAATCTTTGAAAGGGGTCGGACCCTTGCTTTTGCTCAGCCTTTTCCTTTTACTGTCCGCTCCTACACGCTTCCCTTCCTTTTTGCAGGCAAGCTTCACGCTCTTCTCTGTCGAAAATGGGGAAAGCGAGTAAAAGGAAGAGATTGGTATGATACCTTGTGGTTCATTGGAAGAGAGGTGCCAGTGCATTTGGGCTATTTAGCAACTAAGATGTCTGAGAGTGGACACAGGGTAATAGAAGCTCCACTTACTCTTGTTGAATTACAAGAGTTAATTGGTAAGCGTGCCCAACAACTCAACTGGGATTTAGCCAAGGCTGATGTCATTCGCTTTATTCGAGATCCGAGAAGTATTGAAGCGTGGTCGGAGGAACTCTTTATCCAGATGGCACAAAAAATCAAAAGTGTTGAACATTTTGTTTAACTTGAATGCGAAGGACACTGAAGGAGGCCGGGCCTTTTCGCCAAAGTTATGCAGTTATGCAGGCTCGGTCCCCGTCATTCTGTCAATACGAAAACATTTTGTGGTTGCCGTTTAAACAAGCTTCGCTAGACACTCTGCCAGTGCTTTTAAACGAATAGATCGATCTCTGCAATCCTCAATACTTTCTATCAATTCCATTGTTTCTTCAAATGTTCGATAAGACATCTCAGGATCGGAGTTGGCGAGTTCGACAGCTATCCCTTGCAAAGCAAAAATTTGTGGATCAGTATTCTCGATAGATCTTGCCAGTTCGATAGCTTTCTCAGGATTATCCTTAGCCAGTTCAATTAACACGTTCCCCTGTGCAAATTCGCGACCCATATCAAATCTGATGTGGCTTACAGTTTCAAGTGCTTCCTGTAGGTTCAACTTAACCTGAAGGACTCCTATTTTTGTAAAATTACTTTCGGTAATTCCTCCCTCTATCATCCTAAGCGCTGTAACAGCTTCGCGCAAAATTTCAGAAGCCCATGCCGGATCCTTCTCTATCTTTTCCTCCGCCAAACTTACTAATAGATAGTAGCGAGTAAAAAGTCTTTTACGAGCATCTTCTCGATCTTCTCTTCTTGCCATTATAAGAACTTCATCAAATATTTGATTTGCTCCTGCAGGATCCTCTTTCTTAAACTCCACCGCTATGTCGTATAAAGTCAATCCAGATATAGATGGGTTATCAATACTTCTTGCTAGTGCAATACCTCCCTCCGGATCACTCTTCGCATGCTCGATAGCAATTTTTCTTAAAGCATTATTTTTTGAGACCTCACCCCTAACACTTCTTGCCATTGTAATCGCTCTTTCAGGATCCACCTTAAGCTGTTCGAGCACTATAGGTAGTAACACTTCATAGAACCTATATTCAGTCCCAATTAACCTTGCTACATCAAAAGCCTTCTCAAGGTCTACCCTGACCAATTCAATTGCAATTGCATACAATGCTTCTTCTTTATCGTAAGAACCTTCGATTCTGCTTGCTGTATCAAGAGCTCCTTCTGGATTTACTTTGGCCTGTTCAATCGCTATAGAGCATAAATCCCTGTCAACACAAACATTCCTATTAACAATAGGTCTTGGTGGCTGTTCGCTTGCAGTGATAACCGCTAAACTGAATAACTCAGACGACAACTCATGATCCGCGTTCGCTAACTCAACAGCAATAGCAGAAAATGCATGAGCGCGATAACTAGCATCCTCGATACTTCTTGCTGTTGCTATAGCATCGTTAATATCGAACTTTACCTGTTGGGAAGTGATTTCTTTTAAAGCCCAAGAACGAAATTTAACATTCTCGCATCTTCTTGCTATGTCAACAGCTTCAGCCAATAATTCTAAAGCGCTGTCAGGATCCTGAGCGAACAACACTCCAGCAACAGATCTTAAAGCTATAGCTCGATAATGATCGCTCTCAATACTTATTGCCGTTACAAGAGCTCCCTCCGGATCATTTTTCACCTGCTCAGCCACCATAGCTTCTAAAGTGTTGTCTCGGCTTTCAGCTCTCTCAATACTTCTTGCCGTTTCTATAGCTTTCTCAGGATCCACTTTCAGCAGTTGGATAGATAAATCCTTTAAAGCTCTTTCTCGATCATATTTATCAGCTAGATCACGTGCTAGAATAACAGCTGAATCAACGAGTTGAGTGAGTTGTGTATTTGTTAAATGATTGGATTGTGAATCCTCCTTAATCTCTGAGGAGTCTAGATCCGAGATTTCGTTTGAAATCACAGAAAATTCACTCGATAATTCTCTTGAAGTTGTTGAATGATCACTCAATATTTCCTCTGAAGAAATTGATTGATCCTCTTCTTTCATGATCCGCTCACGAACTCGATCAATTAATTTTTCGATCTCCTTTCCGTAATTTGCTTTTTGCAAAGTAGGTAGAAGAAGTCGGAGAACTTTGGTATCAGTTAAATGCTCTTCATTTTGTTGAAAAAATCTTACTGCAAATTTAGCAACGGTCTGAATCCGCTCGCCTTTGGGTTTATAAAAGTGTCGGATCAATCTCTGAAACCAATTCCCATGACTTTTTGTTTTCAGAACCCCTTTACAAACTTCTAAGCACTCATGCCCTTTGGTGCCGTATCGATTAAGTTCTCTTATTACGCTGTTAAAATGAGCCATATCATTAGTTATGTTAATTAAAGTAGTTTAAATAGTATTAGAGTTATTATAAATAGTTGGCCGTTAACGGTCAATGATAAAAAAATAATGCATAGGTTGCACGGCTTTGTTGCATAAATGCAATTTTCACCACAGAGGTCACAGAGTTCACTGAGAAGGAAGAGGTATTGAGAGAGTTTTTAAACTGTTACCCACTGCTTTCATACCTGAAAATGTCAAGCTGTGATAGAGGATTACTGCTCAACTTCAACGTCATGATTCTAAAAGATGGCGAAATTAAGAGAATGAAGACCTAAAAAATCTCTCAAAACCCTCTGTGACCTCTGTAGTAGAAAAGGATTTATGCAACAACGCCATGATTTTAATCAACTGCATCAACACCAGATATGGTAAATGCCCCGCCGAGCACATCGGTAGTATTACGTCGAGTAGTCCAAAGAGAGAGGTTGTTACAGGGAGTTCAGAAGCGCATGTACTTATCAAAGGAAAGGAGAAGGGTCCTTTTATTTAGGGCTAGACCTCCTATGTGAACATTGACGTCCAATACAATTTAATATTGACATTAATTAAATAGATCAACTATATTGCTTAAATTAATTTATTTTAATTATGAGATAGTTTGCCTTATGTCTTATCTTGGAATTGTACATCGAGCGTATCGCCCAAAAGAGCTCGAAATACCTGAAGAATCTGCAGCATCAAGCAGCGATAATAACACGGAAGAAGCTGACATTCCTATCTCGGTGGCGCTCTCTGCGCTCTCTGCGCTCTCTATCTCCGAGCCAACTTTGAGCTCGTCTAATAATCGTCTTGAAGTCATTAGCGACGTCGGAAAAATCATACAGTGGAACTCTCTACTAAAACCACTCCGCTCAGACCGATCAGGCGGTGCGCCTAGAGGGAAGGCACCGACAATCTCCAGCCCTTTGGATAACAACAAAATCGAAAGACTCCTCCGTGCCCGCTATAAAGAAGCGATGGGTGGCTCGCTAGAAGAAGGCTCAGACTCCACAATTACGGGTCCCACCCCTACCGACCACAAGTTAGCGGCACTGGCAAGAAAGTTGAGCGAATGGTCGACGGAATATAGAAAAATCTTTCGACGGCTGCAAGAGAGCCTGGACAGTGAAAATGAAGGTGAACCACTAACATCATCAGAGATCGTCTTCCTTACTGGCTTTACTGGGGTGGTCAGGCTTGTCGCAGAAGGGAATGAGGTCTTTCCTTCTGCATGTGATTATCTGTGTAAGTATCCTATGACGCCAGCGAAGAAGCTGTTATCCGGTGCGGACCCTGACATCGCTCGTGCGGTCCGCTCTACATTGATGGACTGTGACCAGGACCTCGATGCCATCGTTAGTGAGCTCACAGATCCCAATAATTATGACGATCCCGATCAGAACCTGTACGAAAGGCAATATCGGTATGTCCATACGGTGGAAGAAATACGACGAACGCTCACTTGCAGTAACACCACAAATGATTTATTGCACGGTAATTGATGTCGCACTCCCCTCGAAAATGCGTAAGACTTCATCGCGGCTTTGTTGCCCAATTGAGGCGGGAACAAGTTGGTTGATTCGGGGAGGTGTAACCTATCTGTTTTATCAAGGTGTTGAGCAGGCATTTGAGGCGGTATTACCTCATGACGATGAAGAGTCGGCTCAGATGAGTCGAAATTTGGCTCGTACAGCCTCTTTATGTGTTTCGGCTGCAGGGGTCGTCCTTTGGGTGAAATGTGCTGGATCTACAATGCGAAGTCTCCATGATTCTTATGATTCAGATTGGCGAGCGGAACCTTCCTCTTTAAGGGAGTTGCAATCTGTGGTAGGGGAAGATAATGTCAGTAAATTTAGAGCGAGCGTTGCGGAATATATTCCGGAAGTTCAGTCTGAATATTTAGGGAACTTTTCACGGAGAGTTGCTGGCGTGACTGTAGGTGAACTTTTCGATCGAGATCCATCAGCCTCAGCAGCTGGAGCTGGATCAGTAGTTGTTGAAGAAGTTGACGGGGATGATGGCTCAGGTGCAAGTGCCGGTCAAGCTCATCTAGTGCTTGAAGATGGATAAATATTCCCGCTCTCTTTGACGGTGGCGGAAATATGGGTGTAACTAACCTCTGCCACCACTTCTTCCCTTCCCTCTTTCTCCTGAAAGAGTGTTTGAGTTCTTTTGAATTTTCAGGTACATTTGTTACACAATCAACCACTGAAAAATCGAATGTTTGTTCCTCTACACGTCCACTCACAATACTCTGTCTTAGATGCTTCCGCTTCTACTAAGTTGATTGCAAAGAATGCTGCAAAATATGGCATGCCTGCTGCGGCTCTGACCGATCACGGGAATATGTTCGGAGCGATTGAGTTTTACCAAGCTTGTAAGTCTGAGGGGGTTAAACCTATCCTTGGATGCGAACTCTATGTAGCGCCTCGTTCTCGCTTAGAAAAGAAGAAAGAACGTGGTGAACGTGCCGCATTTCATATGCTTCTCCTGGCAAAAAATCATACAGGGTATCTCAATCTCTGCAAGCTTTCATCTACAGGATATCTGGAAGGATTCTATTACCATCCTCGTGTAGATAAAGAATTGATTGAGCAGCACTGTGAGGGGTTGGTTTGTCTTTCAGGATGCCTAAGCAGTCGAGTTTCACATGAGATTTTGAATGGAGATCGAGAATCATTAATGAAAGAGATTCAATGGCATCGAGATCTCTTTGGTGATGATTTTTATCTTGAACTACAGCGCCACGCCATGCCGGAAGAAGATCTGCAAAAAGATGGAATGATGCAAGAGACCTGGCTGTATCAGCAGTATCAGGACATGATGGGAAAGCAGGAGAAAGTGAATTCGACACTAATTGAGCTTTCTAAAGAATTAGGGATTAAGTTAGTGGCGACAAATGATAGTCACTATATTGATCGTGAGGATTGGAAAGCGCATGAGATTTTGTTGAATGTGCAGTCAGGGGAGCCTTGCGAAATTTGGGAGAAAGATTCCCAGGGGAATCCAAAGTTTCGGAAAGCGAACCCAAAGCGACGCACTTATTCGACACACGAAGTGTATTTCAAATCTCCTGAAGAAATGCAGGAACTCTTCCATGATCTTCCTGAGGCAGTATCGAATACTTTGGAAGTGGCAGAAAAATGCAATGTAGAAATTGATTTTGATGCAAAACACTACCCGGTGTTTGAACCGCCGAAGCTCCAAGGTAAGGAATATTCAACGGAAGAGAGGAATAAAGCTGTTGAGGAGTACCTGTGGCAGCTTTGCCGAGAAGGGATACCAAAGCGGTATACTCCGGAACGTTTGGCGAAAGTAAAAGATGTCATTCCGGATAAAGACCCCATGGAAGTAGTCGAAGAGCGGTTGCAATATGAAATGAGTATCATCGCTCCGAAAGGAATGTGTGATTACCTCTTGATTGTTTGGGATTTTATTCATTGGGCCAAGAGCAGCGGAATTCCGGTTGGACCCGGACGAGGATCCGGAGCGGGTTCGATTGTATTGTATCTTATTGGAATTACCGACATTGAGCCCTTGCGTTTTCATCTCTTCTTCGAGCGATTCATTAATCCTGAACGTCTTTCCTATCCGGATATCGACGTAGATATCTGCATGGATAACCGTGGTCGAGTGATCCAGTATACACTGGAGAAGTATGGAAAAGAGAACGTAGCACAGATCATTACATTCGGTACGATGAAGGCCAAAATGGCAATTCGAGATGTTGGCCGGGTGCTTAGCGTTCCATTGTCGAAAGTGAATGCAATTGCAAAGCTTGTTCCCGATGATCTGAATATTACCCTGGAAAAAGCGTTGGAGAAGGATCAGGATTTGATGCAGACCTATCAAAATGATGAGGACGCGCAGAAGATCATTGATATCGGAAAAAGGCTGGAAGGTTCGATTCGAAATACCGGAATTCATGCAGCGGGAATTATTATCAGTGGTGAACCACTCATTAATTTGATTCCTATTTGCAACGCAAAAGATTCTGAGATGCCCGTGACACAGTACTCCATGAAACCTGTGGAACAGGTGGGCATGTTGAAAGTGGACTTCTTAGGATTAAAAACCCTTACTGCGATTCAGATCACCGTCGACGCTATTAAATCCGCGACCGGGCGTGAAATCGATTGGGTAAATCTTCAGTTGGATGATAAAGCGGCATTTGATCTGCTCAATCAAGGAAAAACTCTTGGAGTGTTCCAGTTGGAATCCTCAGGGATGCAAGATCTCGCCCGCCAATTACACTTGGAT
>Ga0233413_10000424_pt1 | contig 20577 bp, 23 predicted proteins | sample Na_anoxic_6_MG_FD_189019 | JGI IMG/M metagenome (GOLD analysis project Ga0233413, IMG submission 189019) | Seawater microbial communities from Saanich Inlet, British Columbia, Canada - Na_anoxic_6_MG | ecosystem: Environmental > Aquatic > Marine > Inlet | place: Canada: British Columbia...
CACCTTTATGTTTTCGAGTGCGTGTTTTACGTTTTCTTCTTTTAAAGGTTTTTTTTTTCTCTTTTCTAGTTCTAGTTTTATTGTTATATTTCATTTATAGTATAGTACTATTTTATTTATTATACAATAGTATATTACTAAATTACATACCGCTTTTCATGTTATCAGGGATACCGTTTTCGCCGGTAGCACGATGTTCGGGGGGTACAGCAGATTCGTTGTTAGCGATCCGTTTTCGTGCGTCCCATGTTTCTTTGTATACCATTTCGGAGTGGTTTTTGTATTTCACTACGAATTGGCAAATAAAATCCGTATAATTAGTAGTTTTTTTTAAATCTTCTCGCCATTGAGTAGTTACACGGTCGTGAATAGGTGCTTGAAATTGTTCAATCCAGTGGATAAAGCGATCTACGATTGCTGCCACGGTAGGTGTATCAAGAGTTTCTAGAGGAAGATCATCATTAATAAATTGGTGAATGTCAGGTTTATTAGGTACGAATTTAAAAAGTGCTTCTTTGAATATATCTAAAATTTGTTGAATATATTCAGTGTTGGGTGGATATTGGTTAAGTTGTGTATGTAATAAAGGGATGTCCATTTGTAATATATGAATATAAGAATTTAAACATTTACAAATAACATAAATAATATAATGTTTCGGAATATTATATTATTTTCACATAGAGCAGGACAAAAAAGACCAGGTGTTGATAAAACACCTTATTTTATAAAATCATTACTACATCCACAATGTAAAGTAATTGATACACCAGTAAATAGTGATTTACACACAAATTTATATAATTTATATCAAAAAAATGTATTAACTACTGGTCCAAGAGTTAATATTGGAGGAGATCATTCTATGAGTATTGCTACCGTTGCCGATTCTATTAGAAGATATCCAAATTTAAAATTAATTTGGATGGATGCACACGCAGATATAAACACGTATGATAAATCTACTACAAAAAATTTCCATGGAATGCCATTAAGTATATTAACAGGATTAGAAAAGGAACCATCTTTAAATTTTATGAAGCAATACATTAATCCAAGTAATATATTATATGTAGGAATTCGTGATATAGACTCATTTGAACAGGAAATTATAGATAAATATAAAATGAATGTGGTTTCAATAAAAGAATTGCATGATAGTTATAATAATAATGGGTGGGATCGTATATCAGAATTTATTGGAGAAAATCCAGTACATTTTTCGTTTGATGTGGATGTATTAGATCCTTCAGTAATGCCGTCAACAGGTACAATAGTAGAACATGGATTGCAATTAGAACCTTGTAAATATATACTAGATAATATGATGTCGAAACAAATAGTTTCAATAGATTTAACTGAATTAAACTTGACTATTGGGCATATAGAAGAACGTGCCAAATCCATCATTCATTTTAGTTATTTGTTTAAAAACTATATATTTTAAATAACTTAATATAAAATGGATTCTTTTATAGAAGAAGAAGGATTATTTTGGCAATATCCTGTTATTACAGAAAAGACGTTTTACGATCAAAATAAAGAAGATTCGATGTATGTAGGATTACCATGGGCAACCATATTAGATAAGCGATATAATTTAAAAGATATAGAAGAAAAGGTAACGCCATTATTACCAAAAAATGTGTATTACACGTGTTGTCAGCATATTTCATTTCGTAAATTGTTACCGTTGTTTCGTAATTTAGGTATAAAAAGTGTTTTTACGCCGCATAAAAAAATAGGCGAAGTTTTTTTAGAAGGAGTAGAATTGTTGCCTTGTCCATTATATGCCGTAAATGTAGAAGAAGTTTCTCGCCAAAAGTGTTTTTTAAATGTAAATTACAAAGAGGTAGAGAGACCCTTTTGGTTTAGTTTCCTTGGTGGTTATCAGCATGATTATTTAACAACCGTGCGAGAAAGATTGTTTCAAAAGTATGCAGAAGATACGAGAAAAATCATTTTTGTAAAAAATACCGGAGACTGGCATTTCAATGAGTTGGTGTATCATCGTATGCAGAATAAGCAAGGCGATGAAAATAAAACATCGCAGCATGTAACAAAAACTGATATATATAATAAGGCGTTGTTGAATAGTCGTTTTTCATTGTGTCCATCAGGTACCGGACCAAATTCCATTCGTTTTTGGGAATCCCTTGCGGTTGGCGCGATTCCGGTAGTAATGAGTGATTACTTAGAACTTCCGTATCATGAGGATTGGGAATCGGCGATAGTAAGGGTATCGGAAAACAATATAGAAGAGTTGGAGGAAAAGTTATTAAAAATCACACCCGAAAAAGAAAAAAGGATGCGTGAGATAGGTTTAGAATTATATGAGTATTTTAAAGATAATTACAAAGGTGATCAATATTTTGCATTAACGGCACCTTTTTCGCGAGAACAACAAGAGGGTTCTTTCAATCGGTTACAAACATTTATAGAAAATCAGCAAAAACAAGACAAACCATATTTTATAGGTCGTGTATCGTATAATGAAGCAAATTTGTGTGGTCAATTATTATCCAGTAAGCAACCAAATGGTAACATGCAGTTTAATATGTTGTGGGTAGCGGGTATTCAATTTAATAATTCCCAAGATATTAAAGACTATGTAAAAGGATATACGGCAGCGATAAATGACTGTGAAATGGTAGGCGTATATGATGCTACATGGATGTATGGTCCCATGTTAGATTTCCATGTATTTATGTCTAGGTTTATGTATAATAAACCGCGTATATCCATGCAGGCATTAGAGTCTTTTAGATTTATGGATTTAGAAACGTATCGTTTTGCGGAATTGTTTAAAGATAAGCGTGTATTAATCATAACGAGTCATGCGGACAGTGTAACGCAGCAAATAGAAAAAGGAAAACTGTATCATAAAAAAGCATTATTTCCAGAATCAGCGTCGTTGAATGTATATAGACCTGTGCAGCAAAATGGTAAAAGTAATGATGATCAGAGTTGGAAAGTGCATTTTGAAAAAATGAAACAAGATTTAACGGTATTAGCAGAAACCAATCCGTATGATGTAGTGTTAGCGGGGTGTGGTGGATATGGTATGTTGTTGTCTAATTTTCTGCATAAAGAGTTAAAAAAGAGTGTAATTTATGTGGGTGGTGCCGTTCAGTTGTATTTTGGAATTAAGGGCGATCGTTGGAAAGATGTAGAGTATACGGAAGATTGGATCTATCCCTTAGATTCCGATAGACCAGCGGAACCTGAAGTATGTGAATCAGGGTGTTATTGGGGTAAAGAAATTACCGAGGATACGGTAGTGGAATCAGATTTACCCAGTTCCGTATAAAAAGTGTAGGTAATCCAGATAAAGAAATTAAGCATAATTTAAAATGATATAAAAAGTAAATTAATAAATTAATTATATAATGATGCAATATAAGTGTATAGTTCATGGTCTAATCGGCGCTGCTGCTGGAGGTATTTTTTTTTATGGAGCAACAAATACACAAAATGATCTATTTAAGAATGTGACATTTAAAAAATATTTTTATAATATAGGCACTTTATCAGGTTTAGTGCTTGGTTGTATTTATGGGCATACTAATACACCCATTTTCAGGTTGTGTTATGATTACTGTAAAAAACCTAATAATTTAGATAAATCATCCAATCTTTGATGTTTTTAATCTTTGATGTTTTTAATCTATCATATAATTTTTATGATTATATGATATAAAGAAAAAGAGTAGTCCTGAAGCAATATAATGCACGATTTACTGTTATTAGATAGTTAAAACGCCTCAGTTAAATCAAATACGCCGTCGTCTATTGTTTTATTTGCAAGAGCATATTCTCCTACTCTTTTTTCAAAAAAGTTTGTTTTACCTTCCATAGAAATTAATTCCATAAATGAAAATGGGTTTTTACTATGATATAGTTTTTCATATCCTAATTGAGTAAGTAAGCGATCTGCCACATATTCTATATATAAGGTCATTAAAGAAGAATTCATTCCTATTAAACGACATGGCAATGCATCAACGATAAATTCTTTTTCAATCGTAACTGCTTCGGTTACAATATTGTGAATATCTTTTTGGGAAAGTTTATGTTTAAGTCTAGAATATACTAAAATAGCAAATTCTGTATGTAATGCTTCATCGCGACTAATAAGTTCGTTGCTAAAGGTTAAACCAGGCATTAACCCGCGATTTTTTAACCAGTAAATGCTACAAAATGCTCCAGAAAAAAATATACCTTCCACGCAAGCAAAAGCAATAAGTCGGGTAGCAAAATTACTATCTTTACTTTCAATCCATTTTTGTGCCCAGAGACCTTTTTTTTGTATGCAAGGAAAGGTAGATAATCCTTTAAATAATTGTTGTTTTTTAGTATTATCTGTAATGTATTGGTCTATTAATAAACTATACATTTCACTATGAATATTTTCCATAGCCATTTGAAACCCGTAAAAGGCTCTTGCTTCGGATAATTGTATTTCGGATATAAACCTTGAACCCAAATTTTCAATGACTATTCCGTCACTTGCCGCAAAAAATGCTAAAATCATAGATATAAAATGTTTTTCGTCGGCATTTAAGGTTTCCCAACTAGATTTATCTTTAGATAAATCTACTTCTTCTACTCTCCAAAAGCAATCTATTTGTTTTTTATACATATCAAACATAGTTTGGTCTTGAATTGGAAACATTACAAAACGGTTTTCGTCTTCTTGAAGGATGGGTTCTTGGTTGGATGGATGCATTCCTAAATAGAATATTTCAATATTTTTATATTTGTTCAATATATAATTAATGGAAAATCCTAGTTCAACGTCAAATATTCCGCATAAAATAAAAGAAAATATGATTGAATTTAATAAGAATGAATATGAAAAAATATTAGAAAGATTAGAAGAAATTCGTAGATTAAAACAAGTGCAAAAAGTAAAAGTAGCAAATACGAGATATGAACAACACGAAATAGAAAAGGATTTAAAAAAAATAGATAAGATAAAATTGCCAAACAATGAAAATAAAGAGGATATGACTAGTTTAAAAATGAAATTAAAATCATTGTTTACTCAATTAGATGAATTTAATAAAGGTATAGATGATAATAATAAAGTATTAGATACCTTAGCAATGCAAGTAAAAAAAAGTGAATCTTTAATTAGTAAGTTAAATACAGTGAAAACGTCTAAATCATAAAGTATATTGGTCTTATAACTTAATAATTTAATATCTTTTATTTTTATATACAAATGGAAGATAATTATAAAGAAATAGATAGTTTAAGCAATGATTTATATAAAACTATAGAACATTTAACAACAAAATTAAAGGATAATACTGGATATGGTATGAATCTGTCTAAAAATGTAAATTCGGTTAACCTTACATTAGAAGAAAGTATATCTTATTTTCAAAAATTAGAAGATCAATCAAAACAATTAGCGGATAAATTAAAGTTATCTGGTAAAAACACCAATAAAGAGTTAATCAAATTAAAAGAAGAAGAACTGGATTTTTTAGAAAAACTTAGGAAACTTATAGTTAAAAATAAATCTTATTTAAGTAAAAGTGATGTACCATTAGCTATTTTAGAACGATTGAAAGATAAAAAAGGGTTTTCTACGTATAAAGATAAATATGATAAACGAGATGATTATAATAAAAATCTATATAAATATTTATCAAAGACTTTAGACGAATTACCTAAAAACAAAGATACTAAAAAACTTCAACATTATAAAAAAGAAATAGGTAGATTATTAGAAAAATTAGATAGATCAAATAAACACGCAGATAAGTTAACAAAATCTAACAAAGCATTACGCGATTTAATTATGAATAAGAAAAATGGAGTTTGGAAAACATTGGATCGTAAATCCATGGAGTTAGAGGGTATTAAAGATGGACAAAAATCAAAAGAGAATTTAGATAAAGTAAAATCTAATATGATGAAAACGGTTATGAGAACTGAAAAAAATGATAAGGAACTTGATAAAAAAATAAAAGTTCCTGTTGCACATCATGTTGATTATTATGATCCTAGTGTGGCAGAAGCCAGTGTCGTTAAATACGGACAAGATACTATGAATGTAAAACAAAGTGAACCAGACACTAAACCTGTTTATCAAGAACCTGCAGAAGCCATACCTATACCTGCGAAAGAAAAAAATTCGATATTTGACATATTTACTAGTAAAGAAGATTCTAGTAAAAAAGTAAAGGCAAAGGCAGACGCACAAGTCAAAGACAATGCCAATGCACAAGACAATGCCAATGCACCAGTCAAAGACAATGCCAATGCACCAGTCAAAGACAATGCCAATGCACAAGACAATGCCGATGCACAAGACAATGCCGATGCACAAGACAATGCCGATGCACAAGTCAAAGACAATGCACAAGTCAAAGACAATGCACAAGTCAAAGACAATGCCGATGCACAAGTCAATGCCGATGCACAAGACAATGCCGATGCACAAAGCACACATGCACAAAGCACACAAGCACAAAGCACACAAGCACAAACCAACACACAAGCACTAACCAACACACAACCTGAAACCAACACACAACCTGAAACCAACACACAACCTGAAACCAACACACAAGCACAAAGCACACAACCTCAAAGCACACAACCTCAAAGCATAGAACCTCAAAGCACACAAGCACAAAGCACACAAGCACAAACCGCCGCAGAGACTTCAGAAGATGAGTATAGTGATAGTGATGATGAAGGCAACGGGTCTTCAAAAAATATATTTAATATATCATTAAACAATGAAAATAACCAACCACAACCACAAGCACAAGCACAAGCACAAGCACCAGCACAAGCACAAGCACCAGCACAAGCACCAGCACCAGCACCAACACAAGCACCAGCACAAGCACCAACACAAGCACCAGCACAAGCACCAGCACAAGCACCAGCACAAGCACCAGCACAAGCACCAGCACAAGCACCAGCACCAGCAACATCACCAGCAACATCACCAGCACCAGCAACATCACCAGCACCAGCACCAGCACCAGCAACATCACCAGCACCAGCAGGAGCACAAGCACAAGCACCAGCACCAGCACCAGCACCAGCACAAGCACCAGCACAAGCACAAGCACCAGCACAAGCACAAGCACCAGCACAAGCACCAGAATCAGAACCAGAATCAGAATCAGAACCAGAACCAGATTCAGATTCAGAACCAGAATCAGATTCAGACGGAGAACCAGGACGTGACTTAGCGGGTAGACCCAATGATGTTGCACGAAGAAATAGAAATATTAATTTTTTTCCATCTTCACCAAGAAGAACAACAACACCTGGATATAGTTATATACCCCCACCAGGTAGATCAATATCACCAGTTTCTTATGGTATTGGGTTTATTCACGCTCCGGTAGTAACCCCTTCTTATGGTATTGGGTTTATTCACGCTCCGGTAGTAACCCCTTCTTATGGTATTGGGTTTATTCCCGCTCCGGTAGTAACCCCTTCTTATGGTTTTGGGTTTATTCCCGCACCAGCACAAGCATCAGCATCATCATCAGAATCAGAACCAGAATCAGAATCAGAACCAGAATCAGAACCAGAATCAGAACCAGAACCAGAACCAGAACCAGCAGCACCGCTATCCACCCATAAGGACGACGACGACGACGCGAGCACTTCATCGAACTCATACCAGTCAGCAGTTGGGTCGGACGATCCATCGGATTCGGACGATTTAACGGATTCGGATGATTTTCCGGATTCGAAGAAGATCCCGCCTCCCGCTGCCGCGGAGGGGGGCCACATAGAACTACCTGAAGCACTACCACCACCAGCAGCAGCAAAATCATCATCAGAACCAGCACCAGGAGCATCATCAGAACCAGCAGCAGCGGCACCAGCAGAACCAGCGGCAGCAGCATCAGCAGCAGCATCAGCATCAGCAGCAGCAGCAGCATCAGCATCAGCAGCAGCATCAGACCCATCAGCAGCTGCACCAAAAGCACCACCACAAGCGGAAGCAGCGAATGATGGTGTCTCATCCGACTCGGAATCGGATTCGGGATCGGATTTGGCTTTCCAGGAGCAGACCAAAGCGGTGATGATCAACGCTAAAGAAGTGATCAGACAGCAGAATGTGGCGAGACAACAGGCGGCGCGGAAGGCGCAGACCGCTGTATCGCCATCGAACACCCTCCCTCCTAGCTCGTCGGCGTGGAAAATGATGTGGGATAGTGTGAAAAATAGCTATAGATACGTGCCAGGAGAGAATCAGATTGACAATAAAAATAAGAAACTATTCAAGGGGGGCGCTCTTGAACCAGTAACACCAGCAGGAGGAGTGACAGGAGGAGGCGGCGCGGCACGTGCGAAAGCGGGGCGGGGTGGGCAAGACCCATTAAGTATCGCTGAAATCACCAAACGCGTGCAACAGCTGGATCAGGCGATTGCGGATCTGGATGTTGCGATGAGTAATTTGAGAGCCGCTCCGCTTTCGACACGGAAGCACAATATCACCATGATGAAACTGAAGAAGATAGCGAATATGGAGTTGCAGGAACTGAATGCCAAATTACCGGGAGCAAATATAAGAGGTGGTCGGAAACGCGGCGCCGGCAAAACACGCAGAAAGTCTTCCCCTCGTGGAAAGAAGTCTCGTCGCAACGATTCCAGGCGTAAGCGTAAGCGCAAACACAAACGCACACGTCGTGTAAAAAAATAAGACTTATATGATAACTATACGTATTATTGAGGGGGTTGCGGTGTTGAACTTGGTTCAATAATTTGTTTACGTGTTTGATAACGTTTTTTGCATTTTCTTTGCAATAGTTTTAGCCAAATGGTTTTAACTATTGCAATTTGTTCTAAACCAGGTAGTTCAACAATTTCAACGATATCTAGAGGTTCTTCATATTCATCATTCATAAATTCATCACATGTAAACACTTCACCAATGAGGTAATATGCTTCAATGTTAGGACTAGAATTATTGGTTTTACCGTGATGAGTAAGACTAAATGGTTCGGTTGTTGCTAGACAATTCATGAGTATAATACTCTAAACTGTTTTATATAAATCAATTTCAATTTTAATATTATTTAAATATATATGGCACCTCGTCGAAGAGTATCTACACCAAAAGGGGTATCTTTACTAAAAAACAAATGGGTATTGTATTTATTATCTTTTGTCGCAATATGTCAGTTAGTAACGTATGGAATGGAACAAAAATGGGAAAGTACAATATTGTTTGTAGTATTAGGTTTGTTAGCACATAATTATACCAAAAATATGATAGTTGTATTACTAGTAGCAATATTTGGTGCAGGAATCTTTAGTCATTTTATAAAAATAAATGAAGGAATGGAATCTAAAAACGAAGATGATGATGAAGAGAGTAAGTCAATACACGTGGATAAGGCGGCAACTATAACACAAAATTTGGAAAATATAAAAAATATAGTTGGTAGAGGTGGAATAAATAAAATGACGCGTGAAACAGCAGCGTTAATGAAACAGCAAAATAAGATGTTAGAAAACATGGAAAGATTAAAGCCCTTAACAGAACAAGCGACCGGATTAGTAAATAAATTAGAAGGATCTCAGTTATTAAAAACCATGGCTCAAAATAAGGGTAAGTTTCAACGTGCTAGTGAACAATTGTCTTCATTAAAAAATCTAGCATAAATATATTAAATGGGTAGAAAATGTCCTCCAGGTGTTTTATGCATAGAAAATATGACTTTAACTATATTAGCGATATGTGTTGTATTAGTTGCTATCATTTACTATATTACCAAGTATAAACCTATAAACCAAGATAATGCGTCATTGTCTTTAAGCACATATCATTTAGGAGAATCAGAACGTGTTCCTATCAATATTCCAACAAGCACTGTTGAAGAAAATTACAATCAAGTTGGTTTTATTACGCGTACTTCAGGCGATGAGACTATTTTACCGTTGTATGGTAGATTTATTTATCGAAGACGTGATAAACAGCAATATTATACTTTTTCAGATAAAAATCAATCCGTGCGTCTACCGGTAACCTATGAAGGAAAAAGTTGTATGAGTGAATATGGATGTAATTCACTGAGTAATGGAGATGTAGTATATGTAGATGGTTATAACGATTCCTTTAAAGTAACATTGTATGAAAATCAGAATTTAACATATATTCCTTCATTATAAAAAAAAATCTAATACTAGTATATAATGCTATCTTTATTCGGAGGATCTAGACAACAACGTCAATCGCGCAGACAACGTCAATCGCGCAGACAACGTCAATCGCGCAGACAACGCCAATCGCGTCGCCACCGCCAAGGTGGTCAACGCCAATCGCGCAGACAACGTCAATCGCGTCGCCAAAACCGTCGCCAACGTCATTAGATATTTAATTTAGAAACATATTTATCCTTTAGGGTAAATATATTTTATAATTTATACGGATTCTGCACTAATGTCTAATGTATTTCCGGTGATAACTTTATCATTCTTTCCTTTAGCAACGCTTTTTGCCCATTCTTTAACATTTTTTTTAGATTCAATGCAAATTCTAACGGTGGTTCCTTTTTCTACTTTGTCTTTGCCTGCTTCTTTTACGATATCAGGTGTAGTAGTATCAAAGCATACATGATCGCCTTTTTTGGATTTCATTTCTTTCATTTTGAGTTGAATGTTTTCTAATTTCGTTTTATAATCATCAATTTCCTTTAATAATTTGCTAACATTTCCTGTTTTTTGCCGAGGTTTTTTATTATTAACATTATCATTCACGTTATTTGTTTTATTTGATTTCTTATATTTATACTCTTTGATTAAGTTTAATAACTTTTCTTTTTCGGTTGAATTTAATTTCATTTTCTCCATAATATTACGTATAGTGCTGTTATTTTTATTAACTAAATCATCAAACGTATTAATTTCATAGGTAAATAATGTTTCTAATTTTGTAGGATCTTTAAATATTTTAGTAGATACATTATGTTGTTTTAAATCGCGTTGAAGACGATTAAGAACTTGTTTTTCACTTGCAAATTTGCGTCGTGCTTTATCTTGTTGTTCAAATGACGCTGTTCGTTCATCTTTTTCATCTTTTTCCTTTTTAGGTTTTTCTCTAGTTGTATCGTCGTCATTGCCACCGCCACCACCGCCTTCATCATGGACCACCTTGGCGGTTACAACTGGTTGTTTGTCTTCTGCGTGTTCTTTCGCAACCATTTTCTCTGCTGATTGATGGTCTAAGTCATGCTGCGCCGCCACCGCTGCTGCATGAGCGGTATCGTCATCTTCCCCTGACTGTTGTGGTTGCTGCTTATGCGGTTGATTTCCTGCTGCATCCGCCTTTTTTATCGTCTCTTGAAGTGCATCCGCCATTTTTTTTTTAAACTGAGGGTCATTTCTGATCTCTTGTATTTTAGTAGCAATCGTTTTTTCTATATCATCATCATGAATCTTTTCAACATTCAAACCAAGTTTTTGTGCTAGCACTTTTAAAAAGTCAAGTTTATTATCACCTTCTGGGAAATCTCTTTTTTGAGAATTATTATATTTCTGAATGATCTCTTTCAATTGTTCATTGAAGGGATCATTCAGAGTCTCTATTTCTGCTGCAGCTTTATTAGCATCATTCTCCTCCAGGATATCCATTATTGTAAGAATGTTATCTTGTGTTAACTTAGCATTTTTAAATACCTTTATATCGTCTTCCTCTACTTGGAATCCGCCTTTTTGTTTTTTAACACGAATAGGTATACTATTTTCTTTGTCTAAATATTTGTTTTTTTGTTTTTTGTATAATTTCACTGTTTTAAATAGAAGATTAGTAGGTTGTTTATTTTTAGCACTTTTTCTAATCTTAGCGTGTTTTTTGTGATTAAATGCTTTTCTACTATGATATTTATATTTTTGTCTTTTATGTCTAGTTTTATTCATAATATATATTATTTATATTATAAATTAGTAATTATAATTTATATTCAATATATATCAATAATGTCAAATACTTGCGGAGATAAATGTATATTTCCTGTTGCACAATTAACTAGTAAAGGTATGCAAACGTGTGATCAAAAATGTGCTTATTATGGTAATTATAATAAACCTAGCGGTAGTAACACTATCGTAAATGAATCGCCCTATACCATGGCCAAAATGATGTATTCAGGAGCAAGTGATGTAGTGTTTAATGGTGTTACCTACAGTAATACAAGTGATAACAATAATATAGAAATATTTATAACAAAACCGTTACATACATTTGGCGAAGATGCTCAAACGGGTGTAGCAGAATTAATTATTCAACATCAAAAAAATAATACGGGTAATGCGCCATTATGGGTATGCATTCCTATTAATGATATTACACAACAGGCAGGTGGTGCTGGAGCACGTCCATTAAGCACATCTATTGTAGAAACAATAATAGATAATTTACCGGGCGTGCCTTTAATAAAAAAACAAAAAAATAGTTTATTAATAAGAAGAGTTGATAATTCAACCGAAGGGTATAGTCAATTTACATTTAATACTCCTAGTTCTGACAATCACAAACATAAACAGGATGATACGGTAGTAGCTACACATCAGCATTATCATGTTCCAGGTGGTCATATTTCAGATGATACTTCGGCTAAAGCATTTCTAAATGCTTATACAGCAGGCACCACACAAATATCAAATCAAAATGACTTGGGTATATCCTTTAAGTTAAATGATGTAATACCCTTAGCACCTTATTATTTTTATAATGGAGTATTTAATACAAGTGGAGAATTAAGTTATGATAGGTGTACAAGTATAGATAATATTAATATTAATGTAGTAGTATTTGATATTACAAACGGTATATCTATATCAGATTTGTATGCGAATAAGATAAGTGCTACTTATGATACAGGAAGTACAAAAACAACTTACCCATTGTTAATGGATAATAATTATCCTGCAATTTCAGATAGTTTTAATAATGTAAGTTATCATCCTCAACCATTTACTACTGCAAAGGAAGATGATATTTATATAGATTGCACACCGGTAAATTATAAAACAAATGAAAAAACAACAACTATTTTACAAGATGAAAAAAATAATGAAGTTCTAGATGCGGGTGCATCCATAAGTTCTGTTATATTAAGTGGGGTAAATAGTTCATCATTTGCAATTATAGTAGGTATATTAGCTATGATAATATTATTTAAATTTTGTAGATATATGTTACAATTAATATTTGGTAAGGAAACAATACCAAATCCAGGTGATATGATGAACGATTTAACTAAAACAGGTCAAATAAAATAAAATATATATTCATTATATAAATGTCTCGCATTACAAAAAGAATTGGAGGTGGCAGTCGCAAGCACCGCCGAAGCAGCAAGCACCGCCGAAGCAGCAAGCACCGCCGAAGCAGCAAGCACCGCCGAAGCAGCAAGCACAGCCGAAGCAGCAAGCACCGATGTTTAAAAAAATGTAAAAAGTGTAAAAATGCAATGGGTAAGAGTTGTAAAAAATATTGCCGTAAATGCATGAGGAGTTCTAAAAAATATTATGGGGGGTCAAAATCAGGTTCTTATGTATTAAAACCTGCCGGTTATTCCATCAATACCAATGAAATGTTACGCGGGACTCATTCAGCTTTAGCGAATCCGCCGCCATACACCGCCTATAAAATGTAATTATAGTTCAATAAGACATTTATATTCAGTTTTTACAGGAGTTTTTCGTCGCGTCGTATAATCTAGTTTTTGGAAATGAGGATATTGTTGATAGGTGCATTGAATAATTGTATAACGATTTCGTTTATAGAATGATTCTCTTTTTTTACTTTGATTTTTAAACGTTTTATGTTGATCTATTATATCCACTACAATCGTTTGTTCGTGTTTCATTCTAAGAATACGTCCTACTGCTTGAGTTACATCAGAACGAGGTGTAGCCAACACTAGGCAACTCAATGTTTTGATATCAAGAGCTTCTTCCGCCATGGCGTAGGTTCCTAGGATGATTCGTTTAGATTCACTAAGTTTAAGTTGATTTTGTTTCATTCCCCCTACATAATAACCAACCGTATCATATTGTCGATGTTCAACTGCATTATATAGGTATTCTAGTAGAGATTTATTATGAGCAAGGATCATAATTTGTCTGTTTTTTGAATCATCACAAAGATCTTTTAAGATTCGTAGTATAGCTTCTGAGCGTGGATTAAATTCGCAAATTTTTTTAATCATTGCCGAATATTGTGTTTGTCCACGATAATTGAGTATTTCTTCAGAAAACTCATCATCTTGATTATCATAAAATACTTGTTGTATAGTTAGATCATCTTCATCCGTATTTCTTTTCATGGTATATGCTACTTCGCCTAGAAACATTTTAAATATTTTCGTCAAACCATCTTTTCGTTTCATGGTAGCAGATAAACCTAGCATGTGTTTTGTAACTATAGCAAACAACGCGTTACTAAACACTTCTGCACCCATGTGATGTGTTTCATCCACTACAGTTAAACCAAAGGATTCAAATATGCATGGGTCTAGTGCTTTCATGGAGAGTGTTTGGAGCATGCCTATAACAATGTCTTTATCGTCTATATCGACTACAGGTCCTTGAATTTTACCAATACGAGCGTCTGGAAGAAATTCTTGTATTCTTTCTTTCCATTGTTGCAGTAGGAAATCTTTATGAACAATAACCAACGTTTTTTTAGCAAGACGACTAATAATGTTTAAAGCACATACCGTTTTACCAAAACCACATGGAATATCTAACAAAGCACAATCATGTTCATGAATATGATGAAAATAAGCATCTATTATATTGTGTTGAAAATCACGTAAGTCACCTTGAAAACTAAGATGAATATCATCACCGTCTTTTATGGTATAGTGTTGTGGTTTACCAAATTGTTGTATACCATAAAATCTAGGTATATATAGTTTTTTGGTAGATTCACGATATACGGGAAATGTTTTTATTTCAGCGCCCATTTGATATTGCATAGCGGGTTTTGCCATTAAATCATTTTTGATTTGTTGTTGTTGTTGAGGCGTAATAGATGATTTATGAATACTAAAACCTTTAGGACCAATATAATGTTGCATTTATAGTTAGTATATTTAGTATATATATTTTTCAATTTATCATAAATATAATATGACCATAAAGTATATGGCTAAAAATTTAGGTGTTCAATTGGCAAAACAACTAAAAAAATTATCCCCGATCCACGTAATAGTATTAGTTGTAGTAGTATTTTTTATATTATACGATACTTCATTACCCGCTGATATAGAAGAGTTTGTTCAACAACCATTTGGTAAATTTGTTTTATTAGTCATAGTATTGGGATCTTTTGCTGGTTTCGGTGTTGTAGTTGGATTTTTAGTGATGATTGCCGCATATGAAGTGCTTAGACGTGCCGGCGAAACTCATCAAGGTAAAATAACATCCAAATTATTGAAAACTCCTTCAAAAGTGTATGGAGACAATCAATCCTTAAGCGCCATGAATCAATTTCCTATTACCCTGGAAGAAGAGGTGATTCATAACATGGTTCCTTTAGTAAAAGGGGATTTAGGAACAAAAACGTATAAACCAACTGTTTCGGAAATAGATGGAACTACCCAACTTTAACTTTATATTTTACATATATAGTATTTAGTTTAATTAAACGTTCTTGGAAATATTCCTTACCTAAATAGGTATGAATAGATGGATTGATAGGATTTAGTGATAATTGTATAGAGCGAATATATTTTAGAATATCATGATTAAATAGTCGTTTTATAGGATAGTATACATTAGTATGGAAAATACTATATAGATTAGCATAGTCATAAAGTTCTCGTTTTCTATCAATAAGAATAAGATTTTGTTGTATCATATTTGCTGTAGGTGAATAACTGATATATTTCATAATAATATATTGAAGTTCAATAGGTAATTGCTTAACAGATAACATATTTAGATATACAACTATCTAAATATTTTATTTCAATTTTTTATTTTCTAGATTTTCTAGATTTTTTAGATTTTTTAGATTTTTTAGATTTTCTTTTGGATTTATGTTTTCTCCTACTTTTCCGACCGCCGCCCAAAGCAGCGGGAGCGGCCGCGGCGCCGCCACCTCCTCCGCCGCCCAAAGCAGCGGGAGCGGCCGCCGCCGCGGCGCCGCCGAAGGAGAAGCCGCCACCTCCTCCGCCACCTCCGCCACTGCTGCCGCCACCCAGTCCGGCGCCGCCCACTCCGGCGCCGCCGAAGGAGAAGCCGCCACCTCCTCCGCCACCTCCGCCACTGCTGCCGCCCACTCCGGCGCCGCCCACTCCGGCGCTGCCTAAGGAGAATCCACCCACTCCGGGGCTGCCACTGCTGCCGCCGCCCAAGGCGGGAGCAGGCGTGGCTGCGGCCGCGGCGCTGCCGAAAGAGAAGCCACCCACTCCGGGGCTGCCACTGCTGCCGCCGCCCAAGGCGGGAGCAGGCGTGGCGGCGCCCAAGGCGGGAGCATGCGTGGCGCCGCCCAAGGCGGGAGCATGCGTGGCGCCGCCACCTCCTCCGCCACCGCCGCCACTGCTGCCGCCACTGCTGCCGCCACCCAGTCCGGCGGAGGTGGCGGAGGTGGCGATAGTGTCAATCTTACCCTGAATATAATACTTCACATGTTCGAGCAAATTATTGGCATCATCATTTCTCGGACCAGAAAGTTTCCAATATAATAAAGTTTTTTTGTTGATGTCTTTAACAGAAGCTAATGGCCCTATATCTTTTCCAGGGTCTTCGTTGACAATCATGAAACGAACCTCCCCCAACAGATCAGTATCTTTATATATATATCCATCATTGTCGAACCTTATAATCTTGTCCGAGGGGTTGGGATTTAACCCGCGAACAGCACTTATGTTGTGTTTGCTAATAACTTCAACTGTATAATCTGTCATATTTATATAATATATAAATATTTTAAAAAATCTAATGATTCATTTTATTAATAATATCTAATTTATCAATAGTTTTTTCTAAATTAGATTTTGCGGTTGATTGATTAAACAAATAATCGGTTCCGGGGGATTTTTCATTTTGTTTAACTTGTTTATATAGTAAATTTGTGTTTTTGTTCACATTTTCAATAACTTTTTTATTGGTAAAAAGTTGAATATTTGTATTGACGTGTTCGCATAAAAGGGATGTAGCGAAGTATAAGCAAAATTTCCTTCTTTTTTTGCATCCAGAAGAAAATTTTAAGCAAAAAAGAGCAAGTAATTCTCGCAAAATTTTTTGTATAATAGGTTTTTCTTGTTTCCCTTGTTCAAGAATACAATCCCATACCATCCATATAATATCTTTTTGAAATTTATTAGGGACCATAGCGAAAGTTCTTGTGTTGCATTCAAACGTTTCCTTTTTTTTTTTACAAAAGGTTTCAAATTCAATAATCCATTCAATCCAATAGCATGCTAAAACCGATTGTTTACAAGATTGGTGGATACAATAAGAAAATTCGTTAAGAGGTATAAAAAATTCTTTAGGATCACCTGGTTGAAATATAGATTGAATATAATGAACGGAAGGTGCTTTTAATTTCTCGCTAAGTATCTTCATATTAAAGTCTTCTTGTTTGACTCGTATAGTTTCATAGGAGTGTTGTTTCATGGAAGTGCATAAAACACAAATAATTTCATTAAATAATTTTCTAATTTTATCATTATTTCGCATAGCTAATTCATTACTTACATAACCAAGATTAAGAATGTCTTTAAAATTTTGAAATCGTAGGTTAATGTAAGCAGGTAACATAGGATTGCCTAAATGGATATGTTTGCATGTATAGTAAAGAATAATTTCCCACATTTCCATAAAGTGTCCAGCGCATATTAATTCGGTAGTCCAATAGCATGCATTTTCTATTTTTCCTTTAAACATGTCGTTTAGTAATTGTTTTTTCACTTCACTTCTTTTAAAATTAGAAAATGTGAATGATTGAAAATCTTTATTAGTTCTTATATCATTGATTTCGTAATCATTCATATAAAACGAAAAATAAAAAAAAAATAATCAAATATCATATATAATGAAGATAACTACAAAAGTAAAACAACTGTATCGTTGGTTTTTAAAATCATCAATATGGGTAAAATTGCTGGTTGCCATAATTGTTATGGTAATTATATATATACTATTAGATTTGGGTCCTGACCGTAAAGAATCCTTTATCACGAGTCATGAAAAGTTTGTGTATAAAAAGGGGGATAAGATATATGATACTTTTTATGCAGGTATATATGATATGTTAGTCTATAATAAAGTAAAAAATGATTATGAATTTTCCGAGTTTAAACAGCATACCAAGCCAACCACTACGAGTGTTATATTAGATATAGGTTCGGGGACAGGTCATCATGTAAATAATATGGCAGAAAAAGGTTACCAGGTTCAAGGGTTAGATAATTCAGCAGCCATGGTAAAAATAGCGAGAAAGAATTATCCAAAGAGAACATTTGATGTAGGAAGTGTATTGGATACCTTGCGATATTCCCCTTCTACCTTTACGCATATAACTTGTTTTTATTTTACAATATATTACATCAAGGATAAGAATACCTTTTTCAAGAATTGTTATACGTGGTTAATGCCCGGAGGATATTTAATGATACATTTAGTAGATCGAACAAAGTTTAATCCGATACTGGAGGCAGGTGATCCATTAACCTTAATCTCGCCGCAAAAATATGCACCAAAGCGTATAACAAGTACGTATGTAACCTTTAACGACTTTGATTATAAATCGAATTTTAGATTAGATGAATCGCGAGACAAGGGGTATATGGAAGAATTTTTCATGGATAAATCTAAAGAAAAGGCCATGAAAAATGAGCATGAGTTGTATATGCCGACGCAAAAGCATATTTTAAATTTAGCGAAACGTGCGGGATTTATATTGGATTCTAAAGTGGATATGGTGGATGTAGAGTATGAATATCAGTATTTATATGTGTTGCATAAACCATATCATTGATAGCATAAAGCATCTAAAAACGCCATATCGATATGTTGATGTTTCCAAGAATCAAGTTTTTTAATGTCTTCGATAGTAGTGTCTGATATGAATGAAAACATATTTATATAAAATTTACATAGTAAATCATAGGACCATTTACTAGTATCCCAATTATCATTAATAGTAATCACGATACAAGAAGTTTTTTGATTTAGAGTGTAGTATTCTTGTTTTTCTAGTATCATACGGATATAGCCGAATTTTTTAGCGAGGTGCATGGGCATGAATATTCCAATACACATATCTTGAATCACCAATAAGCACATAAATGGGTTGTAGAATGCACTATAACATAAATGAAAATGGTCTTCTTCATTGTGTGATAAAGGAGTTAAAAGAGTAGAAATATGTAGTAGGTGTTTTTTTGTGTAGTAGTATCTTTGGATATTCATGGTTGATGGTAGTATCTAGGCGAGGGTGTAAAAACAATTTGTGAAAACATGAAAAACACCCCCTTTTTCATAAATTGAAATAAATGTTCAAGAACAAACCATAAGTATCTCATACAATTATGACCGCAACTATGATTCAGATTCCCGCACTATGCATTCCTCGTGTGTTCTATCGCGTTACCGATCGCGTGCTCTACGGGACATTTGAGCGTTTGTTTGGCAGGGGTTGCATCGCGGAGTTGAATATGTTGCCGCGTCAGGATCGAAATACCAGCGAACCCTATCATCTCGTATTCATTCGTTTCAACGCGTATACCGCCCAGCACGTCCTCATGCCGCGCAGCGCCAGCGTTTCGCCGACACTTGAATTCACCGATGACGGTGTGATAGCGCCGTCGGAATTCACCGGAGATGAAGTGTTCGATCGCATTTCCGGGTTCATCGCACAACTCGAGCAAGAAAAGGAAGTTCGCATCGAATACCGTGCGCCGCACTACTTCAAGGTAAAAAAGTATGTTCAAGCAGTTCGTCGTCCGAAACCGTCGCCGCGGATTCTTCCACCAGCACCACAATCGCGCAACAGTGACAGTGCGTAGAGCACGAGCGAGACATGATAGAGATATGAAAAAAAACAGCGCGCGCGTCCTTTTGTTTAATAGTTTTGTTTAGAACACTTTTTTAGTTCTTCATAATTTACGAACATTTCCCAAGTATACCCTAAATTTTTAATATCTTCCCTATAAATTTGACAAACCAATTGTCTAATTTCTTTATTATAGAATAATGTATAGTCATTGGGTATATTATTGTATTTTTTTTTCCAATTTGTTTCACCAACAAAATAGTTAATATTGTTATTTTTTTTTTTAACATTTTTATTTTTACTACGCATAGCGTGTATATAACTACTGACTGCACGACGATAAGGGTTTACACAGAATTGTATAAATTTAGTAAATGGTTTTGTATTTTAAAGCTTCATATTGAAAAATCATATGATTTACAGTAGTGCATGCTGCTTTAGCGCACCATATAACAACGACCTTTTCCTTATAGTGAACATGATAACTACTAGTATATTTTAGGTTCATTATAATAGTAAAATAAGTTAAAAAAAACAAAAATATAAATATACTAATGCATCCGTATTATCTT
>Ga0233413_10000425_pt1 | contig 20545 bp, 30 predicted proteins | sample Na_anoxic_6_MG_FD_189019 | JGI IMG/M metagenome (GOLD analysis project Ga0233413, IMG submission 189019) | Seawater microbial communities from Saanich Inlet, British Columbia, Canada - Na_anoxic_6_MG | ecosystem: Environmental > Aquatic > Marine > Inlet | place: Canada: British Columbia...
GCTTCACAACAAACATGCTCGAACAAGGCCCAACAGGCAGCGGAACCGTCAACGCAAACGTCACGCAGGTGATGGGAACCGCACTTACAGAAGGGACAAGCGGACGAGTGGCGGGGAATATGTCGACTCTGTTTAACAACGGTGATGCGGCGTCGACAAAGACACAAAACGATATCGGCACCGCGACAGTCTCGGGCACCGTGGCCGCAAATCTAACGCAGATCAAGGGTACGGCGATTACCGAGACGACATCCGGCAGACTAGCGGCCAACGTCTCAACTGTCTTCGATAACGGGGATGCCGCCACAACTAAGACCGCCGACGATATTGGAACGGCAACCGTTTCAGGAACCGTCAACAGTAATATCACGCAGGTGCTGGGAACGGCTGTGACAGAGACGACCACCGGGCGACTTGCTGGCAACCTGTCGGTGTTCCTGGACAACGGAGACGCAGCAAGCGCGAAGACACAGGACGACGTGGGCAGCGGTGCAACCAGCGTCACGGCAGATCTCACCAGTATCAAAGGAACCGCACTCACAGAGACTACAGCAGGCAGGCTAGCCCAGTCGCTTTCGACGTTCCTGGACAATGGGGATGCGGCCAGCACAACTGTGGTTTCGGATATCAACGATCCAGTGACAGTGAGCGGAACCGTTGCGGCAAATCTGACGCAAGTGGTCGGAACCGCACTCACAGAAACCAGCACCGGGAGGGTCGCCGGAAACCTGCAAACGTGGCTGGACGCAGGAGCGACGACAACCGCCACGCTATCGGATATCACAACAATCAAAGACCGTGGCAACGACTCAGGCACCGGGGCGTATACGATCACCATCACGGTCACTGACGACCAGACGCCCGCAGTCAATTTGCAAAATGCAACGGTGCGATTGACCGAAGGAGCCACGTCTGTGGTCGCTCAAACATCCGCGACCGGAACGGCGGTTGTGGCACTCGATGCGGCGACGTATGACGTGGCAGTCACTAAAGCAGGTTACACCGGCCAGACAACAACGCTGGTGGTGGCTGCGAACGCTTCGCAATCGTATACGCTCGCACAAGACACCATCACGCCGGCTGCCGGGGCAAACACGTCAACCGGCGTCTTGACAGTCTACGACGAAGACCACAACGCGGAATCAGGGGTCACGATCAGTTGCCAGATGACGGCTGGGCCAGGCACGGCTGGTAATGCCCTCGATACGAAAGTCAGAACGCAAGATTCGACTGCGACAGGATTAGTGCAATTCGAAAACCTGATTCGCGGCGCAACGTATCAGGTCTGGCGTTCGACGTTCACGTCTTCGTCAGTGTTTGGGGCTGTGGCTACCTCCAACGCGAAAGTGTCGTTCACTGTTCCAGATGCAGCCAGTTTTGACCTGCCAGAAATCATCGGGTTGGATGAATAGCACGCATGAAAGTAGTAACCGAACACCAGAAGATGGCTGAGAAGATAGCTCACGCAATGCAGCTAAAAGGATTGTCGCAAGCCCGCTTAGCGCGGGAAAGTGGCCAATCTCCGATGCAAGTCTGCCGCGTGCTGAGCGGCGAGTACATGCCATCCGCAATCTCTTTGCACAGGATCGCTAAAGCACTCGATCGGGAAATTTCTGATTTCATGGATTGACCTCTTGTAACGCATCCGATACTGTTGGCGTGTCGGCAGCAGAAATGTGCTGACGGAGTGGTTCCTGATGCAGGGTTTCTTGCTGGCAGGCGCTGCTGCCGACCATTTTCACAGGAGGTTGAAATGTTGGTACTTGGACGACGAGTGAATGAGGCTTTGTTGATCGGTCGCGAGATTCGGGTCATGGTCACAAAGGTTAGCAAGAGCGGCGTTGTTCGGATTGGGATTGAGGCTCCCCCTGGCTTGCGAGTACTTCGCGAAGAGTTAATTGAACCAAACCAGAACTCTGAAATTGAACTGAAACCTAAAGGAGTACATGTATGAGGGCGGATCATAGATACAATCGCACAGGGATCTGCGACACTCGGCGGCAGACTGTGTTTACACTGCTGCAGGTCACTGAAATTCGGTCGCGGTGGTATGACCACCGACAAACATTGGATGCAATTTGCTTGCAGTGCAATGTGACGCGAGATTACGCACTTGATGTTATTTTCTTCCGAGTGCATCGAACTGTGGACTCAGTTGAGTCGTGGCGTGTACCAGCCGGGACAAGGCAGTGCCTGCCGCTGGAAGTTCGTTAAGTCTCCCCTGCGTCACCGCTACTCTCTCGCCCGGTTTCGCTCGCCGGTGCAGTGACGCAGGGCTTTCTGCTTAAGTTAAGAAGGACTGTGATTAATGAAGATGGCAATGATGTGCCTGGCTATGTGGTGCGGCACGGCTAATGCGATTGAAACCACGATCCCTGTGAGCGCGCAAGAAATTGCACAGCATCGAGCCGACTACATGGTTGCTAATAACCTGCGAGGTCATGCGCCCTACAGTGTGGGCAACCCGTGGCGAGTGGCACGATTCGAGGGTGTTGGCTGGTCAGGTGGAGGTGCTTTACAGCAGCAAATAGGAACGTGCCAACCTCGTTACCAGATGCGGCTAGTCGGTGACGCTTACGCGACAAATGGACGCATGAGCGTGCGAGTCAGGCTATGGAGATGACTGGAAAAGAATTTGAAGACGCAGTCGCCCGATGGGCGCGGTCTCTTGGGGGAGACGGGTCCATCGGGCGGTATGGAGTGCAATCAGTGAGGACGGGAGGCCCATTGGGGGCGATTCAGATAAAGAGCCTCCCTGACTTCGAAGGGATTATGGGGTGGGGCGATTGGCAATACATCTGGGACTGCAAAGCCTGCTCGCAGGCTTCGTTTAACCTGGCTGCTTATCGTGATCGTAAAAAACGACAACTGACGCACATGATTGAACGGAGCAGATTTGGTGCGATCTGCGGGTTTCTAATTCATTGGAACGAAAGGAAGCTGAAAACAAAAACAGAAAAGGAGGAAACATGGTGGTTTCCTGTTCACCACTTACATCCGTTCTGGGAATCGTTCTTCGCCGCAGAAGTGAAGCGGATCACGCGAATTGATTGCATGGAACACGGAAAGGAAGTTGCCTGGCACAAGAACAAACCAATGCTGACAGAAACTCTAAAACTACTCTGAAAGGAACTTTGAACGATGCCAATTAACCTGAACACTGGGAAACGAATTAAGCCGCGAAGGGTCCTGCTCTATGGGCCGCATGGGACTGGGAAGTCTACTTGGGCGACTCGGTCGCCCAGCCACATCCTGTTGAATTTTGAGGACGGGGTGAATGACATTGATTGCACCAGCACGGATCGCATCACGACCCTTGCCGAGTTGACCACAATCCTCATGGAGCTGGCCACGGACGCAATTGAGTTCGATTGGCTTATCTTTGACACGCTGGATTGGTTGGAAACTCTAATCCATGATGCGGTGCGAGGTGATCATGATTCGATCGCAGATATTGGATACGGTGCTGGGTACAAGAAAGCACTGGCTCAGTGGCAGATTATTATTAAAGCTGCTGAATATCTAATGAAGGCAAAAGGGTGCGGGATCATAGGACTCGCCCATTCTGCGGCTAAACGGTTTGACCCGCCAGATGCTGATTCTTATGACCGATATGAACCTGCGTTGCATCCGTTAGCTTCCCTGCTCTGGCAGGAATGGTGCGACGAAGTGCTTCATTTGAATTATCGGCCAGCAATGACCCGAACCGAAGATGTTGGCTTCTCACAGAAACGAACAATCGTCGCGAACGATCAAGCCGAACGATTTATACGAACGCAGGAATCTCCTGCGGTCGTCGCAAAATCACGGCTGACTTTGCCTGTGGAAATTCCATGTGAGTGGAGTGTTTACCAGCAGGCAATTACAGACTCCCAACCAAAACCTACAAAGAAAGCGAAATGACATGGGAAATCTAGGCGAGACTTTTGACGCATCGGGGCAGGAGCGAATCGAATCAAAGTTCGAACTGTTCCCGACAGGTCCATATAAATGTGTGGTCGTCGAAACGGAAATGAAACCCACAAAAGCGGGGACCGGAACATACATCGAACTGAAACATCAGGTGATCGATGGGAAGTACCAGAACCGTTTCTTCTGGGCGCGGTTGAACTGGACTAATCCAGACGCGACTGCGGTGGCGATTGGAAAAACCAGATTTGCCGAACTTTGCGAGGCTGTGAATGTGCTTCGTCCAAGCGACACGAACGAAGTGAAAAACATCCCTCTTGTCATGATCCTGAAGAAAAAGAAAAGGCGGGATGGTAACGGTGAAGAGAATGAAGTGACCCAGTACAAATCTCTGGAAGCTTACGAACCCCAGGCGACTGAACAGCCTGGCAATCCAGGGGGGGATGCCCCATGGTTGAAAAAGGGGTAAATCGTGCAGGCAGGATGCCGTGACTGTCTGTCCAGGCGGTCAGCACGTCCGCTTGCTGTGGTAACGCAGCAAGCGGTTTCTGAGTCAGTAAGCGGATGGGATAGCTCGGATTTCATACACCCGGATTCGCAGGTTCGATTCCTGCCTGACTCACTGTTTCTAATTTGAGCGTCGAGAGAAAGAAAATTGCAATGTGCGAACCAAACCCTGAAATGACTCCAGCAATCACAATGAACCTGATGGGCTGGTCATCCCCCGACGATGTCGAAAAAGTGGCATCGGCATGCTTCAGTCGGCGGATGGGATTCGAGGTCACGGCTGAGCTGTTCAGTGACGGAATGCTAGTGCTGCGGATCCATTCAGAATACGAGCATCACCTCGAAGAACTGAACCAGTTCGCCGTTAGTTGTCATGCGGATGAGAACCTTGAGTTCTGGTCTCGTGTTCGCGTGGATGTGATCTGTGCTTCGCACACAACCATTTGAAAAGGGGAGGATTTACTGAAATCTGTCATGGGAATCACTGCCGCATTGATGCAGATTTCGTTGTCCATTGATCGGTTTGCTGATGTGGTAGAGAGAAAAAGAGGAATGTGATGCAACGTCGCATCACGCGCCCGCCGGAATTTCCGGGACAAGGGTTCCGGCGGTTTTTTTGGAACTAAATTCTAATCTGAAAAGTAACTAAGCAATGAGTCGTTACGTGAATCAAACCAAAGCTGAGTGGCGAGGCTGGGCATGGAATTATGTTGCTAATAACGTAAGGGCGACAACTAAACTAGCAAAGGTTTTGTATTTACCAGGCGATACAGATGCAGACATGAGAGCGGCGGTGAAAAGAGGGTTCCATATAGATAATTTGTATGCAGTTGATTGCTCGAAAGCCGCAGTGAAAGCTAATCGATCACAAACAGTGAATGTTATCCACTCAGATCTGAAGTCAGCGATGTTAGCTATTTTAGAAAATCAGGACCTGAGATTTGATGCGGTAATTATTGATTACTGCTGCGGTCTGACGAAGGCATCCATCGAAACTTCTTTCCTCGCAGAGGAGTGCGCAAAAGAAAAGTCGCCCGTTGTTTTGAACTTCCAAAGGGGCAGGGATGACTTTAACGATAATACAAAACGCAAAGAAGGTCTAAGTTTAGACGAAAAAAACCGATCTAGGATGTACTGGAAGATCCGCAAGCAGGAGACGGAGGCAGCAACTCAGTCTTTTATTGCGGTTGACCCAGAGAAGTGGTCACGGGGACCTTTCAAAAAGATGTGGGCTTCTATGTTCAAAGGCAAATCACCAGTTCATAAAAGCTACCGCGCCAACCGAGTGTGGATGGACTCTGTTGCGTTTTGTACCGGACTTAGTAGTGAGTGGTTAGGTTGCTACCTTAGACAGCAAAGGGCGCATCTAATTCTAAACAAGAGCAAGCAGATGTCTGCTAACGCTAAACAAGATCTCGTTAATGCTGAGAGTGCGTTTTATGATTTTCTGACTACTGGCATCACTGACAGAGATCTAGCTGAGCCGCTCAAGGCTCACAAGCATACTTCTTTGAAATCCATCCCCTTAGATGTAGATGCCGCGTTTAACTTAGAGCCAGAAGGCTCTCCTTCTGGGCAAAAGAGGCACAAAAAAACGAAACAAAAAATCGCCGCAGCAAAAGCTGTCCGGTCTCGCAGAATCGCAAACAACTAAATCTGAAACCTAACCCATGAAACCAAGAACCTACCAAACCGAAGCTGTTGAATCTGCCTGGAACTACATTTGTAATCAATACGGCGCTCCCGTTATCGTGCATCCCACGGGTGCCGGTAAGTCATGGGTGATCGCCATGCTCTGTGAGAAAGCCGCACAGCACGACGGCAGGGTACTTGTGCTGGCTCACCGAAAAGAGTTGCTCCAGCAGAATACTGAAAAGGTTCGGGCGCTGCTGCCGAATCATACTGTCGGAATCTACTCAGCCGGACTGAAGTCTCGCGATACAGACTCTGATATTCTGGTTGGTGGTATTCAGTCCGTCTTTAAAAAGTGTGAAGACCTTGGACAGCGGCATCTACTGATTGTGGATGAAGCTCACTTGATCTCATCAGACGAAGAGACGATGTATCAGCAGGTCCTGAAATCGTTTCCCGACGCGAAGCTCATCGGGTTGACCGCAACCCCGTACAGAACGGCTGAGGGGCCGATCGCGGGACGTGGTAAGGTGTTTCGGAAGGTTTGTCATGAAGTCAAGCCGAGAACGCTCACGGGTGACGGGTTCCTGTCGCCAATCACGGTTAAGCCGACCTGCACTGTCGATCTGAAGAACGTGCCAATCCGGGGTGGCGAGTTTGTTCCGGCAGATATGGAACGGGCATTCGATAAAGACGATGTTGTCGAGAAAGCCTGTCTTGAACTCACGAAGCTGACAATGGACCGGAAGTCCGTCCTGGTGTTCTGCTGCGGAGTGAATCATGCTGAACACGTCCGAGAGGAACTGGAAACGCTCCTCGAGGAAGACGTTGGATGTGTCACCGGGCATACCCTGCCGATGGAACGATCAGAGTTGCTCCGGAGATTCTCTGCCGGCGAACTCCGCGTGATGGTGAATTGTGATGTCCTCACCACAGGTTTCGACTCGCCGCGAATCGACTGCGTTGCGATCCTACGGTCGACTATGTCACCAGGGCTGTTCGCCCAAATCGTCGGACGTGGGTTCCGGATCCATCCCGGCAAAGAGAACTGCATTGCTGAGGGTCAACGAGTGCTAACAGACCAAGGGTTGATTGAAATACAAAAAGTGACCACACAAATGAAAGTCTGGGATGGTGTTGACTTTGTACCTCATAATGGTGTTATACTTCGGGGAGAACAGGACGTAATCTCATACGCAGGATTAACAGCAACGGGGGATCACAATGTCTGGACCGAACAAGGGTGGATGTCCTTTGGGGACGCAAACAATACGCAGGCTGGTATCGCTATCACCGGATATGGTCGGGAAGCAATTCGGGAATCTGACCGTCATTTCAGATCAGGTTGTACGGAAAAACAGGGACCGCCCCTACGTGATGACAAAATGTCTGGAGTGCCAGAAAGAGGGGTTAAAGGATTGGGATTCAGTCAGTCGATTAGTTGCGGGATGCCGGAAGTGCGGACGAAGGCGGAACTCAGCCAAGCCAGTACTGGATGTCCCGAAGTGGTTATGGTCGAGGTGTTCAGCAGCGAAGTCTCGATGCGAAAACCCAAGGGACCCTATGTGGAAAAATTACGGAGCGAGAGGGATTCAATTCAAGTTCGCGTCGGTGAGTCTGATGGGTCGATGGTTACTAGACAACACGAAGATGACTCGCTCATTACAGATCGACAGGATAAACAACGACGGTCACTACGAAGTGGGGAATCTTCGAGTGGTGTCAGCGAAAATCAACATGAACAATCAACAAAGGAGTCAGGGGACTCGAAGGATGCACAAATTCAGAATGGTGCATCCGGAAATCAGATATGCGGATTCAACTCTTGCAGCACTCCTCAGAAAATTAACCTTCGCAGAAGTGGTGAATCGGTATCACAGGAAGTCATGCAAGCCAAAAGGCGTGTATGGGACATACTCAATGCCGGACCAAGACATCGCTTCACTTGCGAAGGACTGCTAGTTTCTAACTGTTTACTTTTAGATTTCGGTGGCAATAGAAGTCGTCACGGGGATCCGGACAGCAGTTCCTACGGCTACGCGAAGAAGAAAGAAGGTGAAGAGAAGACCGCCGAAGAGAAAGCTGCCGAGAAGAACTCGAGAGGCAGACCGTGCATCAATTGTGACGGTGATATCCCGATCGGGGAAAAAGCCTGTCCGGACTGTGGATATGAGCCGCCGGTCAATCGTCGTGGTAAACCAAATCACGATGAAACCGCCGACATTGAAGAACTGATTGAGTGGGAAGTGATTCGGATTGCCTACACCCGGCACCTGAAAAAAAACGATGATACCGCTCCGCCTACGATGCGGGTGACGTACACCATCCGACCGGAAGGAGCAACCGGTAACCTCATGGATGACACGGTCAGCGAATGGGTATGCTTCGAACATGAGGGGTTTGCGAGGAATAAAGCAGAACAGTGGTGGGAGGGGCGAAGTTATCACCCCATCCCCGACACCGTAGACGAGGCAATCTCACTGGCGAACCGACATGCCGTGCGAGTGCCCTACAAGATCATCACTGAGCGTGATGGAAAGTGGCGACGTGTCACGACGACCGACTTCAAGGACGACCGTCCGGAGCCGGAAGATTTACAACCAGCGATGCCCGCCTTCGAAGGCGAAGGATGGAGCGAAGATGATGTCCCTTTTTAGAAAGCAGGAACCATGCTAGACGATAAAAAACGAGCGGAGATGGGTCGGGAGTTGCCAGATATGACCACATGCTCGACAAAATCGAACGACGGAATGAGCCAGAACCGTCGTTGTTTGAAGTGTCTGGCTAACGCCTAGCATCAGCCGGTTGCGGCCTTGTGCTTTGAATTCAGAGGACGGGCCGCCCGCAACTCCCGTGCATGTGATTGTTATGCCGATTTTGTTGGATCTATTTTGCAAGGCTGGAGGCGCAGGGATGGGATACCGCCGTGCAGGATTCGACGTTGTTGGCGTGGACATTGAACCGCAGAAGAATTACCCGTTTGAGTTTGTGCAGGCCGATGCGATGACGTTTGACCTGAGCGGATTTGACGCGATACACGCCAGCCCGCCGTGCCAAGGATACAGCAAAGCGATGAAGCATTTGAGCCACGGGGCGGCGATGCTGATTGACGAGACACGCGAACGATTGCAGGCGAACGGGAAGCCGTGGGTTATCGAGAACGTGGTAGGCGCACCGCTGGCGACGTACACGACGCTTTTCGGCGATCACGGCGTTCTGTTGTGCGGGTCGATGTTCGGGCTGAAGATTTGGCGGCACCGAATGTTTGAAACGTCGTTTCCGGTTTGGCCGCCGCGAAGTTGTGACCACAGCGAACCGCCGATAAATCCAACGCGGCAATCGAGCGCGGCACGGGTGCGGGAGCAATACGGCTTGAACCCCGAAACGGTTTGGCGGCAGGAAATGGCCGTGCCGTGGATGGGAAAAGATGAAGCGAGGCAGGCGATTCCGCCAGCGTACACGGAACACATTGGCCGGCAGATGATGTCGGCATAACGACCAAGGTAAGCCGGTTGCGGCGAAAGGACTTTGATATGCAAAACGACGTTGACCGCAACTCGGCTTCACCGCCTTGTTATCTGGGATTTACGGTAACGGTGAAAGACGGTGCATCAAAATGGATGAAGGATCACGGGTATTGGATGGACGACATGGGTGACAGCATCGACGGACAACAAGGGGTGATTGTTGCGGATTTCATGCACTTTGGCGGAAACGATTCACATTTCGGCATCGACTTTGGCGACGGCGCAATGGTTGGCGTGCATCCCGAGTGGGTGAAGCGTGAGAAGTGTGACACCTGCGACGGTAGCGGGCGAGTGGTGGAGACTACGACACATATTGTTGATCGTGGTACGAAGTGGCAACGTAGTGCCGACGAACAGTTTGGGATTGAGTGTCCGTCGTGCGATGGCGACGGGTATTCCGTATAACGTTTTGCGTAACCGGGTTGCGACGGTTGACGTTGATTTCAGAGTGGACGGGATTCGCAACTCCGGTTCACGCATTTGTTATCGGGACATGATGCCACGAAGTGGATGCTTGACGCAGAGAGACTGTGAGCGGTTGCAGCCATTCGCAGAGATGTACGGAAAGTTGTTTCACAAGTTGCGGTCACTACCAGATAGCGAGCTTCGATTGCTGCTAAGGTCGGCAAGCAAGCGTGCAGCCGTGGAAGGTGAGTGTTCATGGACATTGGAAGGTGCTAGCGAATATCTGCGACGTGACATCCCGGTGATCCTGGATGACCGGGAGTCCCGATAATGTCGTGCGTAACCGGGCGGCGAGGTTACGCTTTCAATTCACATCCAACCGGATTCGCCGCTCCGAACCATTAAGGATTCCAAATGACTGACTGGTCACCATATTCCTACACCGCTACTGTTGTCAGCATCTACGATGCCGACACACTGACTCTGAATATTGATCTGGGTTTTAAGACTACGGTCAAACATCGCGTTCGACTGTATGGAATCGATGCGTGGGAAGTCCGGGGACCGGAAAAGGAACATGGAAAGATCGCTCGGGACTGGCTGCGCGAGCAGATCCCGCCAGGGACGATTGTTCGCATCGAAACGATCAAAGACAGCACCGGCAAGTACGGTCGGTATCTGGCTGTCGTTTACAAAGTGGACGATCGCGGCGGCTGGCGTAATCTCAATCAGGAATTAGTTGAAAACGGGCACGCGGAAACTCGAACCTACTGAACTTAAATCGCACGTAACCAAACAGGAAATAACTCAATGGATCGTCTCTGGCAGGAATGGGAATTGAAGGCAGATAAATACAGTGATGGGTTAACAGGAAGGCCAACGGGTGACCTGCTGGGACAGGATGAACGAATGCAATTGGCAGACATGGCGTTTCGTGCGTCAGCTTCACTCCCGGCTCCCAAAATGCCGCGAAGCTATTATGTAATGACTGCCGCCGAATCCAAAAAAGCAAAGGATTGGATTCGGACGAAGATAAATAAACTTCGGAGCTGATTTCGTCAGGATGTAAATCTTAGATTCAGTGCTTGTGGTCGAGACACGCACTACAATTTAAACGTCTCGAGGGTTCCCTCGACACTACCCGCCGCTCGCTGGAATGCTCGACCCATTTCAGTGAGCGGTTTTTCATGGATTGAAGGAAAATGATTCCACCGCGTGAACTGAGAGATTGCAAACAATGGCTGAACTGGCGTAATGAAGACGGAGCAAAAATCCCTCGCACTGCGGACGGCGGGTATGGGAAAAGTAATGACAGTTCCACCTGGTCGACATATAAGGTCGCTGCGAAAGTTGCTGGCAAGTTCAGCGGGATTGCGTTTGTCTTCACTGCTGATGATCCGTACTGCGGGATTGACCTGGATAATTGCCTCGATGAAAAAGGCAACCTGCTGCCATGGGCTATCCCGTTCATCGATAAATTCAGTAATTGCGGTTTCGGTGAGATCTCACCAAGCGGTCGCGGAATCAAGTTTATCACTCGAGGAAAGAAGCCAGACGGCGCACGCTGCGTGCATGTCGTCAATGCTGAATTGAAACAACAGGTCGAGTGTTACGATCATGCAAGGTTCTGGACGATTCGGGATGAATCCGGGACCCTGTATTCCAACTGCCGCGAAATTAAGGAGGGGCAGAGGGAGATCGATTGGCTCTGTGAGGGGTTCCTGATCGGTCGACCTCAGAAGCCTCCAGTCGATAAACCAACCCAGCCCGTTCAGGAGTCGCAAGAACGGTATATCGATCCAGAGGAGTCGCTGCTGGAACGTCGAGCCAAAGGTTATGTGGTTGCGATGCCACTGGTCGACAGCAACCGAAACAATACGCTGTTCAAACTTGCTGGCAATCTTCAAAAACTGGTCGAAGACGGGCAGCGCCTTTCGCCAGACCAGATCGAAGCTTACTGTCGCGAATGGAATAACAGCCTGCCAGAACCACTCGACGAGAAAGAATTTGAAAAGACAGTCTGGTCTGGCCAAAACAACGGGACTCCACGCGAGGATGCCCCGTCAATTACTACAGACCTGACTCCGAATCCTAATGTGGATTTCAGCAAACTGACGTTTGGCTGCACCCCGCCCAAAAACAGCAAGACTAAAAACAGTGGGCAAATCCCTCTGGAAATGATCTACGAAGCACCTGGGCTGATCGGGGGGATCGTGCGATGGATGGACGCGACATGCCTCTACTCACTCCCGGAACTGTTTTTCGGTTCCGCATTAGGAATCATGTCGGTTATCACGGGACGGAAGGTCTGCGACCCGCTCGATAACAGGACGAATCTGTTCATCCTTTCAATGGGACTCACAGGCTGCGGAAAGGATCATGGACGGCAACAGACGAAAGCTCTGTTCATGGCATGTAATCAACCTGACATGATCGCCCCCGAAGACCTCGGGAGTTCCGCTGGATTAGCGCAGCGATTAATGGATCATCCGTCAACCTTGTTCCAGATCGATGAGTTTGGCTATTTCCTCGAGCAGCTCGCATCAGATAAGGCTCAAAGCTATCTCAAGTCGATCGAGAGCGATTTGTTGAAACTGTACTCATCCGCAAACTCACAGTTCAAAGGAAGGGCCTACGCGGACGTTGAGCGGACTCCGTCTATTGACCAACCTCATTGCGTGCTGGTTGGCAGCTGCACGCCACAGACGCTCTGGGAGGCTATGTCGAGCAAACAGGTCCACGCAGGGTTACTGGGTCGGCTGCATGTCTTCGAAGCTCCGGGGTACGTTAAGCTCACCGATGATGTGCCTGTTGGTCGCCCAAAAATGGTCCCCCCCCCCGAACTGGTGGAAGGGGTTAAAAAGTGGATAGAATTTTCTCCCGGAGGCAACCTGAGTGCGGAGCATCCACAACCTCGTATGGCGACATGGACCGTCGAAGCGCACGAGCGATTGATTGGGCACATGAGAGCAATCGCTGACAAGAGAATCGGGGAAGACTCGGTCGCTGCTGCAATCTGGTCCCGATCTGCAGAGAAAGCGAATAAGCTGGCACTACTGGCGGCAGCCGCAAACCATCGATTTGAGGTGGACATCGATGATGCGAACTGGGCAATCGCCCTGCAGAATTGCCTTACACGGAAGCTGGTAAACCGCGTGGGAGCCAATCTGGCCGACAACCCGTTCGAACGACTAAAGCAGAGAGTGCTAAGCAAAATCCCAGTGAAGATGTCCCTGACCGAGATACGCAGGAAGACGCAGTTCCTGCGAAATGGCAAAGAACGAAACGACATCCTCGAAGAACTACACGGATCCGGTCAACTGCTGAAGTCAGAAGTGACAGGGAAAACTCGCCCTACGATTTACTACGAACCGCCAGGAGAATGAAGGAGATAAAACTAAATTCAGCCAGTCCTATTCCATACATCAGAGTTTTTTCCCTTTTTGAAAAGCACGTAATAACGCATTAAGAAATGGAATAGAGCATCGGCTTTTATGCTTTATTTGAACAGCAAAAAACCAGCATTTTCTTTGTTATACTACATATATATATAATAGTGTATAATAAAACTATGTTAGTGTGTTTCCCCTGTATTTGACTCTCTTAGAGGGTCTCTGAGAGGGTTCTTAATAAGGACAGAAAGTGTTAATGCTTTATCCACATTATCTCTCTCCAGCGAAAAGCTGTTGACGGGCAATGGTGCCGAGGTAGCATTCAGGTTTGCATCTTGAATCTTTATGGGATTGTCCTCATGTCTCGCCTGACGCTCGCTGACGCTATCGACCTGCTGGTGCCAGAGCTTAATGCCAGAATCAATATCCCTGGCATCTGGGATGAGACAGAAGAAGCGGCCAACATCCGTAGCGGACTTGAATACATCATGCCGGCAATGCCAGAGGAGATGTATCCGTTTTTGGTCAGCGCGGCTGATGGGCTGACCGATAAAGAAACTGAGCGATATCTGGAAATCACGCTCAATAGCGCCGTCCGAACAGCAGTGGCACCCTTGCCTTATTTCGCGAAAGCGTTTGTCGGAACGCAACTACACGATGCCCTCGAACCAATGGCTCGAATCGTGTTCGAATATGCTCAAGCCGGAATGAATCTCGCACTTAATGAACCTGAAGAGACTGAATTTCCAGAGGAGCAGGAATAATGGGTTTTGCGATTTCACCCGACCTGGTGCCCTGGATTAAAGGGATTGCCGCTGTTGTTGCCGTCCTGACCGCATACGGCGCTAAAGGCGATTCGCTGCGAAGGTTTGTGACATGGTTCCAGAGCCAGACAGCCAAAGAACGCACGCAACGCACAAATATGGATTCAGCATGGAGAGAACTCATGAATGATTCACGAGATCGTCAATGCGTGAAATCAGTCAAATTGCTGAATCAATGGATGGAATGCAGAACCACCCAAGGGCTAGAGAAAGATGCGGTCCAGTGAAACACGTCGTACTGATTCTCTGCGCGTTAGTGTTGATACTGCCACTGAATTCTGCGCCACAGCCAGAACCGCAGGGGAAAGATGTATTCGATCAGTTTGCTGACTCTTATCGCCAACTGATTGCTGACAACTGGCAGGAAATGGCCGAAGCGGAGTTCGACTCCGAAAATGAACAACTCGACTGGATTAACGAGCGAAATGAAGCTGCAAGACATGCAGCGTTTCAGCCTGTCGCGGATCTTGCAGCAAATGCCGCCATGCAAGGCGCAGAGTTTGTAGCTCGATTTGCTGACGCTCTCAAGGATCGAAACCTTGGACGAACAGAATAGCGAATTCACCGGCTACGCAATCGACGATGAAGACATTAACGCTCTCGTCAAAGAATCCGTGGATTATGATTTTGAATATCTGCCGATGCTGGGCGATGCTCCAAAAAAATATGACCCCCGGTCATGGTGGCGGATGGAAAATCAGGGAGCAGTCGGGCGATGTGCAGGGATGGCGTCGTCGTCTGTTGGTGAACTGTGCTTCAATCGACAGCGTGACGGGAAAAAGATCATCCAGTTCAATGGGCATGCCTCATATATCTGGGCGCAGAAAAACAGCAATGGCCTGTATGGTCGTGATCGAGGCAGCACAATCCACGGGAATGTGAAAGCCGCAAAGGAAATGGGCTTCTGTCCAATCGATTGGAATCATGACGGGAAAGTAGATTACCCACTGCCCAAAAGGTACGTCACCGAAATACCAGGACAGGCGAAAACCTACGCAGCGAAATACAGGATTGGTTACTCAGCATTCCTGGAGACCTTTGATGCAATCCTGAACTTCCTTCGAGGCGGTCAGGGCGGAGTATTTGTAGGTGGCTCGTGGGGGAACTGGAGACCAAATCGTGAGGGAGTCGCTGACAGATTTCGAAGCGGTGGAAGTGGGCATGCGTGGAGTATTCTCGGCTGGGACCTCACGCGAAAAGTATTCAACGAAGATGTTTTACTCGCCGCTAATTCGCATGGCGAACGGTCATGGAAAAATGGATGGTGCTATCTGACTCGAGGATTTATTAAGCAATTTGCATCGCATCGACACACTGTGATTGCAGGGATGTCTGATTTGACAGATCCAGAACCCAGAAAAGTGGACTGGATGAAAGACCTCAAATGGTGAAAAAGAAATCAACACTCCGCGCCGTTGATGTCGTGATTGCAATACTGGTCGCAATTCTTATTGCGTACTGCATCGCAACGGCGAACGCTTCAGAGAGTCCGTATGAGCAGGCTAAAGAGCGAATGGATCAACTGCTTCGCAGAATAGATCAAGAATCGCCACCAGCCAGTATGACAAAAGTAGAATGGTCAGAAGAACAACCCCCGGTTCTGGCCTACACGGATACAGGGAATCGCGCGTATATGATTACGGCAGCCTGGTGCGGCCCCTGCCGACTGTCAAAAAAAAACTGCGGGAGCCTGATTGGATCGGCTGGAAGTGGGGCACCCGTCGAAATGATCGATGTCGATGCTCGGCCACGATATGCAGCCGAAATGAATATCCGTCACGCAGCTGTGATTCCTGCCTGGGTTATCGTGAGGGATGACGGGAAGGAAATCGCCCGAACAGTTGGATCGCAAAGTGAATACTCACTGCGAGCTATGCTCTTAAAATATGACGTGACAGCCGAACAGCAAATCGTTCCTGGGGAAGCGATTACTATCGCAACCATCTCCTCCGGACCAACAACGAAAGCGGTGGTCGCTGCGTTTACTCAACATCTGGCAGGGATGGGAGACAATGGGGAATTCCCCGTGGGAGGATTGTTCGACCGAGATGTCTCGGTCCCTGATGATGTGCCACGAATCCTCTCTCTGCTCATGGCGGGTGAGCCTGTCGAGATTCCAGATGCAGGGCTATCCATCACATGGAACGGGCCACGACGCAGGCTGGAGTTTGCGTCCAGTGATCAATTAACAATCAATCCCCCGATGGTAGTTCAGTTGCAGAAGTGGAAAATGTCAGTGACGACAACACTCTCTGGAGTTGAGATTTCAGATGAAGGGCGGGAAATACGCTTTCTCCTGAAAGGCCCTGACTTTACCGTCAGGTTTACCCCATGAATCAGAGATTAACTGCCGAAGAATCTCGCGAGATCATCCAGACTGACTCGGATTATATCAGCACCGTGGCATACGCTGTTCGCGAATGCGACGTAGTGCCAGGCTCAACACTGGAGCTGATTTGCCTTGAGTCCTCCGCGCGATTGCTTGCCGACTCATGGTTCGAGTCAACGGAGTTTGTCTGTCGCAACCCAAATGAGATGCTCTGCGATGGGAACGCAATCGATGAACATACTGATGAGGCATTTCGATATTGTGTTTCCCTGGGGATTATCCCCGGGGGGTTCGTTGGGTTTTTAATCTGGTTCTTTGTGCGACAGGCTGCATGGTATTTCCTGCGAAAACTCATCGAACACTGGTGGAAAAATCGAGAGAAGGTTCTGGAAAAAGAACGAATCACAAACTCAATTCGGAAATATATCCGAAAAGTGAATCAATCTAATGCACCGCCAGGATGATTACCTGCCAGAGTCTGATCGCAAAAAATGGATCGAATCGCGGATGGATTCTGTACTGAATGCGATATTCGATTGCTGGCGAAAAGAGCGAGAATGCCCTCAAGATTGGATCGTGGAACTACTCGATCTGCGTAAGCAGCTTGATCGAATAGCGACCAACCCCCCCAAATTTTGAGAGGCCATATAGAGGCGTAAAACCCTCGCGAGAGATTTTGCCAAAATGAACATACGACAACTTTGTCGTGTTTCCCAATTCACGAATCACAATTCACGACAAATTTGTCGTACGTTTCGATTCACGAATCTACAGTCACGAATTTCAATTCACGACAATTTTGTCGTGTTTACGCAGGCACAGTGGCTAATTGCGTCTACGCTCGGCCAGCGGCTAATTCGGAAAACGGCATTACATTTTTCAAAAAAGTGTATTGACGTTTGCTTGGGTTGCGTATACCGTATCCGAAACACTGTAGCGCGGAACCCTGAACCTCGAACCCTGAACTGGAGAGAAAATGGAAAACGGAAGAAAAAAAAATGCACGCGAGCGGAACATCGATCGGCTGGCGGTTGCTGAGGCAACCACTGAGCTGGCATTTGCTGCGACTGAGTATGTTGATGCTCTGCTCGAGCTTGAGTTGAGGCCGGAGCAGGTTGACATCGGCAAGTACAACACGCTGATCGACGCCAGCACAAAGCTGGACAACTTGAAGAAGCGGCAGCTGTGCCAGCTGGTCGTGCCTGCCTGGCCGCGAACGGAAGACGGCGGTTACCTTTTTGACAACATGACATTAGAAATCGCGTACAAATGAGTCGATCTAACCTGCAGATCAACCTGTCGGATGATGGAGTCCGACAGAAAGCGTGGGAGGATGCGGCGAGGAAAGCTGGCTACGGCAGCAAATCCCAGTGGGCGGCCAGAGTCCTCGAGGACGCTCTCGCCAAGGCAGTGCGGAACAAACTGCCGCCGATGCCTGGCATGGGCAGGCCACGCAAGAGCTGAACCTGAATCTGAACCCTGAACCTGAACCTGACATTGGAGAAAAGACGCGATGGCATACCACAAGAGCAACCTCGGCAGTTTCGGCAGCACCGTACAGGCAGACATGGATGGATACGTCCCGACCGCAGAGACGGGACCGTGGGAGTTGAGCTACGACCACGGCAGCGAGGTCACCCACGACGCGGAAGGTAACCTGACTGAGTACGGCGAGTGGTGGGAGGATGAGCGATTCCCAGAGATCAAGGATGAGGCGGTTGCAGCAACGCAAGTTGCTGAGGCAGGGATCAGCGAGTGGCGGGACTCATGAGCTGCTGAATAATTAACGATTATTCAGGCATCCCCCCAAAAAAATACCCCCCCCCATCACCCCTGACAGGCTACCAGCAAACCGCTGGGGAACCTGTCAGGGGTCTTTGCGTGCAATCACTCAGCGGATGCTCAGGCAGTCGATGTGGGGATCTGTGGAGATATCGCAGGGATTTGCCAGGCAATCAATACGGGCATGCTGAAGCAGATCAGAGAAGAACAGTGGGAACATCCTGATGCATCGGCTCAGGGATTCTGTCAGCATTTCCGCTGACCAGGCCGATAGAACATCGCGAGCAATCCAGGCAGAATCGCTGGGAGATCCTGGCGTGGATCGTGGCGGGAATCCTGCAGATATTCCCGGAGCAGGTTAATCCCTGCTGTAAAAACCCCCAAATTTTGAGAGGCCATATAGAGGCGCGAAATTCTCGCAAAAATTTTTGCCAAAATGAACATACGACAATTTTGTCGTGTTTTCCGATTCGCGAATTCTGATTCACGACAATTTTGTCGTGTTTTCCGATTCGCGAATTCTGATTCACGAATCCCGATTCACGACAATTTTGTCGTGTTTAAGACTGTCTGAATTCAAGCACGATAGCGCGGTCACTATTGCTGCGCAATGGTGTTTATGAAAAAAAACGATATTAGACTTTACTTATTACCGATGATAAGTGTAGTGTTCTTTAAGTTAGTCAAAACCAACACTTTGCGAGGGACCCACCATGGCAGATTTTAGAATTGAGTACCTGACGCGTAGCAATGAATTACAAACGGTCGTCCGCCTCATGCATACCCGTTTTGATTGTCAGCTGTATTGCGAGGCACACGGCTTGCAATTCATTTCAGCGCAGCAAGTTAAGTAGCCAAAACCAACACTTTGCGAGGAACCCACAATGAGAAAACGCTTATTACAAGCTGCTGACCAAGAATTAAAGCGTATCAATCAGGACCCGCCACCATTTCCACCCGGCGTGTATGAGCGCCACCCGGAACAACTCGAGTATGAGATCAGTCTATTGTGGGGCGCAATTCGATTTACGCTCGCGCGTCGGCCACACACCGTTTGAACCCTGAACCCTGGACCGAAAGATGGAAAGCGAACAAATGACATACCGTCAGTTGATTGAGCAACTGGAGAAGTTGGCAGAAGAGCAATTGGATCGCATTGTTACTGTCGAAGATCCTTACGAAGATGAATGTCGTGTGGCAGAACTACGAATCTGTGGTGACAATCATGATAGTCTTGACGACAATTATCCTGTGATTTTTGTTCCTTGAACCCTGAATCCTGAACCCTGAATCCTGAACCCTGAACCCTGAAAGTCTGAACTAATGCAGAAATTGAGCCTCCGTCAGTGTGCTGAGCTTGCCCGACAATACGATTTTACGCGTTTGGTATCCCAGCCTGGATACAATTCGAAATTTTTGAAAGCAATCGGTTTTCACAATGCTGGCATCAGTCTTGCGCCTGCTCGAACGTCCGGGCATCAGGTCTGTGCGGCGAGTGGCAAATGTCGCGCGCCTTGCGTCGCGCATACTGGACGTGCCGAATATGATCCAGGCAGAATCAAGCGCTCGCGAATTGGGCGCACAAAACTGTTTTTTGAAGACCGGGAATTATTTTGGCGCATCCTGCAGGCAGAATGCTGGATGACGCAACGCGCAGCTGATCGGTTGGGAATTCCGGTGGCATTTCGTCCGAATACTTTTTCCGACCTGGACTGGCCTGGATTGATGCCAGCATTGTTCACGGAATTCCCTGCCTGGCATTTTTACGGGTATTCGAAAGTCCGTAGGACGTTTTTAGACTACGCTGCTGGGAAGCTTCCCGGAAATTATCATATCACAGCGTCATGGTCTGAGCGCATGACCGTTAGCGAAGCTAAAGCGCTTGTTCGTGACGGAGTGAACGTTGCTGTTCCGTTTTTCGATCGTGAGACGATGCGGGGCACGATTCCGGAAGAATGGAATAATCTCAAGGTTATCGACGGTGACCACGACGATTTGAGGTTTCGTGATCCTGTTGGTTGTATCGTCGGATTACGGACGAAATTGCCAAAAACGCGAGTGAAAGCGATTGCTAGAATTCGCCAGTCTGATGGTTTTTTTGTTGGTGTCTGAATTGTAGTTTGAACCGATCGGTTAAAGGCACCTCATGCATGAGGTGCCTTTTTTTGTGCGCTGAACAGCACAGCAGGCACAGCAGGCACAGCAGGCACAGCACAGCACAGCAGGCACAGCACAGCA
>Ga0233413_10000429_pt1 | contig 20369 bp, 18 predicted proteins | sample Na_anoxic_6_MG_FD_189019 | JGI IMG/M metagenome (GOLD analysis project Ga0233413, IMG submission 189019) | Seawater microbial communities from Saanich Inlet, British Columbia, Canada - Na_anoxic_6_MG | ecosystem: Environmental > Aquatic > Marine > Inlet | place: Canada: British Columbia...
CCGAAAAGCAACACACACACACACACACACACACACACGACATGAGCGGCATGAGCGGCATGAGCGGCATGAGCGGCATGAGCGGCATGAGCGGCATGAGCGGCATGGACCTATACGTCATCGCATGGACCTTCACACCCGTGACAGATGCGGTTGCGGACGGCGCGCTTGCAGTCACTGGACAAGGGACGGCTAAGTATGCTTACGAAACCGCCAAGGACCAGTGCAACATACTCGATGAGAAATATGGGAAGAGAGGTTACCTTCACCGCCCGCTCGCTGTGCGGCCTAGCACACACATTTAACTGTCGCGGAAACTGAGCTAGACCCATCGGGCGTATAAGCTATAGAAAAGGGATGGCCGAGACACCAAAGGAGGATAAACTCGTAAGTGCGGCGGGACATATTCAAGAAGGGCTCACACGACTTGTGGTGTCTGGAAATGACGTCCGTACTATAGGTAACGAAGGCATACAATCTCTAGATGACGACGGCACCGGTGTGCCCTTGTTGGCAGTTATCACCAAGCTACTCACTACAGCAGACAGACATTACGGCGGAGAGAGCTGTCTTGAAGAGGTCAAGAAATGGTTCGCCGCACTCTGGGGGCTGCTCGGGGTCATGCAGACGCGGGGCATGCTAGACCCGCAGAAACTATCCGACGATGTGGACAAGATTAGAAAACAACTAGAAAGACGTAGAATAGCCATTGTGCTCGATATATGAGACGAGTTGTGGTGTGGCGGGGAGGTAGTGGTGCCTTTTTTTCAGCGACACAATCCCGCCCGGCGCACGCCTTTTTTATCGTCAGAGATAGTAAGCGATAGTGAGCTATGGTCAATAAAGAATGTATTGCGACTATTTTAGTATTGGTAGTGTTGGTTGTTGCCGTCGGGGTGCTGTCTTTTAACCTGGTTGCGGGTGCGGGTGCGCGCGCTGGGCGGGAGGGTATGCTCGCCGGCACCGTCCCAATGGACAGCGCGCCTTTGTCTTTAGGGGGGCGGGGTGGACAGCCCTCGCCGGACCCGGATAATGATTCACTGAACCCCGAATATTACTTGGCCAAGCTAGAGAACAAAGGTGCGAACATGTGTTGGTATGTCGACCCGCGGAAGCTACGGGGCGATGGAGAGGACGCGGAGGAACCTGAAGACACGAGCTGCGCAAAGGAACGGGCATGCGGTGTGGCGTTCCATATGCCGCCTCCTGGGGGTATGCCGGATGCGCCACGAGTGACAGGTCACGATGCGTCGACTGCGCTTGGAATTGGGGCTCTGACCGGCGCGGGGGGCGGGATGCTTTGGCTTGACCGCCAGGAGGAGGCGGACATGGGGGAAGGAGCGCCTTTAAAAGACCTCGGTTTGTTCGCAGAAGCTGGGGTCTCTGGGAAGCTCTCTCCCGTGAAGGCATTGACACTGGCATCTGGAGGGAGTGCGGGTCATGCTGGACCGGGTGCGCGCGATCCTCGTATGGACCAGACCTTCCAAGAGTGGGCGAAGGCCGCGGCGGCCACTGAGGCACAGATACATGGCAGCGGGTCTGGGTCTGGTGGGTCTGGTGGGGGCGCATCTTGTTACCAAGTTCCGTTCTATCCCGTCTCCATGTCGCACTGTCTCTCTGGCACCGGGGACTTTCAAGTCGTAGGTGTGATCTCTACGACCAGTGCAGGATGCAACAATACTCCTAACTCGGTCGAGATTGCGTCGATGGAGCAGGTCCGGCAAGCCTGGGGGGAAAGCGCCCCGTTTACCAAGAATGCTAGGGTTCGCCGGGACGATCACGATAACGAGAGCATTGGCTACGCAAACATGGGGACAGCGGGGGGTGGTTGGACTACGGTGGGGAGCGCGCATAACATGTGGGCCAGGGGGCGGATATCCGATCTGGCTACGTTCCAACAATGCTCACCTGGTGCGGCCTCTTGGCACCACAACGTATGGGTCACCGCTCGTATTACTAAAGAGAGCCGGCAACTTCCCACTTTGAATGCCAAGTGGCAATGGCGTCTAGGAACGGTTGCGCTTATTCCTCCGTCCGGTTCTGCTCCCAATTAGGACGTTTTTGTCTACGCCTATAGTAACGAGTATGCGTTTCTCCGGGTGGAAAGGTGTTGCAGTTTTGCTTTGCGTAGTTGTTCTACTTGCACTCTGTGCGCATAGTCTGAGAGAGGGGATGGAAACATGCCCAACTTATGTGGAGGGTGGATTGCTTTCGCCGGCGGACATCGCCGCGATGCGAGCGCCACAAGAGATGTTGGAAGAAGATCGAGCAGCGGGCATATCAATCAATCTTAAAGTTAAGCGTGCGTTGCCCAGTGGCGCCGCGCTGAACTCAGAGGGCGCCGTTACGCGGCTCTTCTAGTACAAAACTTATCCTGTCATATACTATATTAGGTCTATGACAAGGGCAAGGGTTATTGGGTCATTGATTATACTTTTGGCAGTTCTCATAGGTGGCTTAGTATGGGTTAAGAGCGGGGATAAAGAGGGTGTTGATGTTCCTGCTCCTGCTGCTGCTGGTGGTGGTGGTACTACTGGTGATAGTGGTGCTGGTGGTGGTACTGGTGCTCCAAGTGGTGGTGCTCCAAGTGGTGGTGCTACTGCTGGCGGTGCTACTGCTGCTGATGCTGTTCCCGCTTCTGGTGCGGAGCGTCAAGCAGGGATAGCAGCGATGAGTGGGGAAGATAGTCAACCCGCCAACGCGGAAAGGTTCGCAGGAGGGACGGAATCGACACTACAGGTGGCCGCTGGTGGTGACCTCATGTCCGACGGGACCGCAGGCAGCGGTGCTAATCTAGATAGTGTCTTGCTTGGCAGTAGCGCGGTTCCCGGTGCAAAGGGAGATGGAGTTGTGCAGGGGGGCGGGGCTGCGGCCCTAGGAGGTTTTAACGTCTGCTTAGCTGTCACACCTCTCGACGAGGCATCGAAGACGCAGGCAAAGGCCATGGCGGGTCCAGCTGACGTGCCGGATGCGACTAAGAAGGATGTGACAGACCTTAAGGAGGCGCTGTCAGGAAAGGTTGCTGAGAGGGCCGCTTTCGATGTGTCGGCGGCGGTGGTTACTGGGGCGGCGCAGAGTGGAAGCAGTGGCAGCAGCGGAAGCAGTGGAAGCAGTGGCAGCAGCGGAAGCAGTGGCAGCAGCGCCCAGCCCACAGTGGATGTCAAGACCACAGGCTGTACCGATGGCAAGTACAGACCCGCGACTGGCGGCGACTGCAAGATATGTGGAGGGGCTCTCGAGAGCGCCATGCAAGCGGATTGTTGGGGGAAGTTAGGAACCAAATACTGGGTACTCGGTCTTATAAAGTTCACGGGGACCGCGGGCGGATGTAACCTCCTCCCGACAAATACCTTACTCGCTAGCAAGACTATCGTAGAGGCCCACGGCGACGAAGATGCTATCGCGGCGGGGGCACTTGAAAAAGACAGTCGAGTGTGGGGTAGTGGCGGTTTGGCGGCGATTAAATATGCCAGTAGCACGTGGAGCACGGCGGCGGCGGCGTCCGCGCTCGGGACGTCGGCGGACTGGGTGAGCGAGTGGACATCGCAAACTGTGAGGGCAAATCCGGCAGTGGCTTCCGCGGATAGTGCGGCGTGCGCCGAGACAAACTACCCCGCTCGCAGGCAGGCCTGGGTCATCGCACCTCTTGCCAATGACTTCGATATGCCATCCGGTACGCAGTCCCTTCCCCCCTTACTGCCGGCGCGAGGGAGCTGGAACTGGGTTCCCGGGTCGGTCGTTCTTTTGCCCATGAACGTGACGAGTAGTTTCGTCAGCGCAAGGGTAGGGCTGCTCGGCACCGCATCCGTATAAAGTTTCCTTTCTCTACTATAAGTATCCAATCATGACTAGGGTTCCGACTTGGTCATTATTTCTTCTACTTTTAGCAGTTTTCTTTGTACTTTATTGGTTTCGAGATAGGTCGGTGGAGCCCTTCGCAGGTGGGGTCGTGCCACTCATGGACGTAGGGCTTAGCATTACAGGGCTTGGAGGGGCCCAGGTCACGGAGCTATCGGCCAGTTCGACGGATGCAGTGCCGGCGACGGCGCCACCACAGACATCTAGCCTACTAGGCGGGGAAGGGAGCTGGGAAGACTCTCATACTGGATGGACCTCGGCCGCCGGCGGTGGTGCCACTTTCGTCCGTGGTGGGCTAGACCGGTTGAGCACAATTGGAGAGTACACGATAAGTGGATACGGCATTCCCGAGGTGACCAATGGGGTGGACATTGAGGGCACAACCGAGGTATCGTCGGATGTGACTCCCGACGCGGGACCACAAGCACCCGTGATCAATCTCCGTGGGTTCACCGCCTCCGGGGGGAGAGGCGCACAGATTTCCAACGGACAAAGCGACATTGAGCTTACACTGGCTCTTTTCCAGGTGCAGGTCACGTGTCCGTCGGGGTGTGCATTGAACCCGAACGCCATCGTAGTGCAAAATCCCATCGGCGTGCGCGTCAATTCTGTGGCGTGGCTGGAGACTGGAGATGGTCTGTGGCAAGCTAGCACTCCTCTAGTGCCAGGCGACGTTACGATACAAGTGCCAAAGACCGCCGTAACGCCGACTGCGGGGGCGACCAAAACGCTGGAGTTCTCGGTGATGTGCCCTGCGGAATCGTATTATGCGGATGGACAATGTAGACAAGTCACCACATGCGGTAACGTTCCGAAGAGCGGGAGTGGTGAGAACGATCCATGTTGTCCGCAGCTCAGTGCGGTCATCGGCGGCGGGCGAATCGACCTCACCTATGGAAGTGCCGCGAACAAATGCTTGGTGGTGTGCAAGCGGGCCGACGAGTATATGAATGTGTCGGGTGCGTGTGCGTCGCGTGTGCCAAGCGTGGTCCCCGCCGACAAATGGTATAAGGTCACCTCCGCGGGGCGAGGATCGGCAGTTGTTGACACCGCGGGAAACCTTGTGTCCGTGGTGGAGGGCACACTGTGGGAGCCAGAAAGTTGTCCAGGCACGGGCGGAGTAGATGTCCCGGCTAGTTGCACTGGAGGTTACTGGGCCGACTGCAGTGGATCATACTCAGGAGGTTGCGCGCCTTACAGCACGTGCCCCGGTGGGGACCAGGGTAGAAAGACCGGCGGTAGCAACCTTACCGACGTAACCTGTTGTCCGAGTATAGACGGGAAGCCTCTCCTAGTATATGACTCGCCCGGTGTCGTGGGCTCGGTTAACGCTAACTGCAGGGCGACATGCCGATGGGGGTGGTACTGGGACGAAGGAGCGGGCGCGTGCGTGCCGTGGGACCCGGCTACAACATCCGGTCATTACTACCAAACTGCTCCAGTGGAGGGTGCGGCTGACACGAACGGATATTCTCAGGGCTCCACAGACGTGGGATTGGGTCCCACTGGCACTGTGACCTTTACAACAGATACAAGTGGGTCACCTTTGACCCCGTCCGATTGCCCGAACCTGAACTGTCCAAGTGGTCAGTCACAGGTGAACTGCGCAAATTGGAACCCTGGGAACTGCACGGCCTGCGCAGAGCCAGACCCGACAGTCGGTGAGATCGGATGCGCGAATCCCGACTCAGGCTGGTGCAACGTTCATAATTCCTGGCGTTCTGACGGAGCAAACGGGGTTTGTCCGAAGATGAGATGCATGGACTCGCTGCGGCGAGATCAGGATGGCTGTTGCTACTGTGCCACCGACACCAACCCACCCGTCGTCGCCACCAATGCACGTCTATGTGGCGCACCTGTACAGTGCCCCGCACCGAGCGACACATCGTCTCTCAGCCGCCGCTCCCGCGGCTTTTAACGTGCAACGTATTGTAACTCCACTCGGCCGCAGTCCGCGTGCCGCAGCGCCCGTTTTTTCATCTCACTATTAAGTATCTAATCATGACTAAGACAACCGCTTGGTCATTATTTTGGATTCTACTTTTTGTTGTAGCTGGAGTCATCATTTATAAATACGCGGATCGAGCACTAGACCCGACGACGTCTAGCTTTAAGTGGGGTCTCGGACCCACTACCGTGGAGCCGTTTGACATGTGTTTCACGGTCGGAGAGGAAGGTGGCGAACCCGTACTGGCCCCATGTCGAGGTGAGACGTCCGTCATGAACATCGAGACTGGTGGAGCGAGCGGGTCGATAGCGGCGGGAGCGGGGAGAGCAGACGTCCTAGCTGGCACAGGATCGGCCGCACGGGCAGCAGCGCAACTCGCCGACGGCGGTAGCAGTGGCGACGGTCCCACCGCCACGCAATCACAAACATCGGCGCTCGGAGAAACAGGCGGGTTGGATGGAGTCGAGGTGTCTGGGCTGGGCGCGCGCTCACTCGACGACGGAAACGTGGGTGTAGGCCAAGCTACGGGGGAAGGAGGTGGCGCGCTCTGGGAAGGGCGGCGTGGTGATGAGGCCGGCACAGGCGACTTAAGCGGAATATGCGGCGACAACGAGTACACAATCGGGGATATGTGCTGCGCCAAGCACCTATTGCCCAAGGACGCTGTCTACGGAGAAGCCGCGTCGTCGTGCTCCGATTGGTCTTGCAAGCACGGCTACGTCCGCGGAGCGTCTTCTGTTCAGTGCGTGGTTGCCGGTTCCACCTCTGCCGCTGTAATCGCCGGAGATAGCCCGCCACTGGACGCCATAGGGATTATTGACGGTCTGCCCACGTCCTCGTCCACGGTCACAATAAGGGTCGACTCAGGTTCGGATGCGGAGTTGGGCGATGGCCACGTGACTGTGTCCGGGGCGGGAACCGATGGGACGAGTATTTCGCGGACAGGCAGGAAGAAGGCGGCTCGGGTCTTTGACTTCGGCCCTTTTAATCTTGACGATATCACTAATGACGGGTCGATCGAGTACGACGTAGTTGTTCCCTTTAACATTATCGCTCCGCGGGCTGACAACACGATCAACCTCTCATTTTCCTATTGCAACCCGGATGCTTACTATAAGGACGATGTTGACGGAACGTGTAAGCTCGCGAGTGAATGCGGCACCACGGGCTTTTTTACTCCTGGCGTATCCGGCGGTTTCGGGACGTGCACTCTTTACACTGATTGCGATAGTGCGCCAGTGCGGCAGCAAGAGGTGGCAGGTGGAACGACCGATCGTGTTTGCTGTCCGCCCTTGGAGGCGGAGTCGGGTTGGCGGTATCCAGCCGGCAATCTCGACCCTTCGTGTGTACAAGTTTGCAGCACTGGTGCTCTCACCAATCTGGGGGCATGTCCAGCATCGGCCGCCGCGGCCCCAGTGTGCGGCCCTGGACTGCAGCTGCCTTCAGCGGACGACGCCGATGGTAAAAGGTGGTACGGCGATGCCACGTCTACCGTATGGGATGTAAGTCACGGCTTGGCGCAGACTTGCACCCCATGCACCGCCAAGCCCGCAGATGCCGAGTGGAGTGGCACGTCCGGGTGCGAGTGGAATTGTACAGGCGCGACCTGGAAGAGTGGCAGCAGGTGCGCCGCGTACAACGCGGCGTCCGGGTGCGGCACGCAGAACAGTGAAAATCGCGTTCGAGTGCTTAACAGTGACAATGTGGCTTGCTGCCAGCCCACGCCTCAAGGAGAAGGTGCGAAGTGGGCTGAGCCCGCTTCGTCACTGACAGGTATCACTCTGAGTGCGGGTGTCATGGGCAAACAGGGTACTGGCGCCTGTAACATTTCCTGCGAGGATGATTACTATTCGGTGGGAAGCGGTCGCTGCGAGCGGTACACGGCAGCGACGTCCACTCTGCCGGGGTGCGATGTAACTGTGGGTAGCGATGGCGTTACGTACAAGCGTGTCAAAAGTGATGGGCAGAATTACGTGTGCTGCGACAACAAAGGTGTCGGCGAAGAATGGCAGGAGCCCGACTTCTGGACTGGAACTAACCAAGTGGACTTAAGTGGTGGTGATGTGAAGGGTGTGCTCGATATGTGCGAGACCGAGTGCGCACCGGGGAACTGGCTTGACAGTAGCACCGGAACGTGCAAGCCGTACACTGCTGTCACCGCGACGGGGGCTCCCAATTGCGATACTTGGAGCACTGAGGCTAACGCGGCGCCCGTTTATCGCGCGTCAGCGGGTGGGGATGACGAGAACATCGTGTGCTGTGCCGGCCTCGGTCCAAACGAAGCCTGGAGGTATGACGCCTCGGGCGCCGTCGTCGTCGACCCTAATACACAAGTATGGGGGGATGTCATCAATGCGGTGACCCTCAATACGCAGACGCCGGCGGAGAGGGTTAATAGAACATACAGCTACGATGCGGGTGTGCGCGGGGGGAGCAACATTGGTTGCCAGAAGATATGCGAAAAGGGATATTACCGGGAGGCAGGCGGTGCATGCGTGCCACGGGGTCAGCACTCGGACAGTAACACAAGGTACACCTGCATGGGCGAAGAGTGCTGCGGCCTGCAGATGGACGCGTCGGGATGGACGGCGACCTCGGACTGGCTTCGGCTGACGGGGTGGCAACCGGGCGAGGGGACCGGGCTCAAGTGTTGCGCCCCACTCGCCGACAATACGAAGTGGACATACGGGATACCCGGGTGGGCGGAGCGGGATGGTGGGGCCGTTGGCTCCGTTGACGAGAGTGGTCAGGTGGCGGACATCTCATACGCTTATCCCTTCGGGAACAGCTGCGAGAGCACGTGCGCGGACGGGTGGCACCAGACGGGGTGGGTGGCGACGGAGGTGGCATCGGCAGCGCAGAAGGGGGAGGGGTACAAAACGCCCACGTGCGCGGAGGACCTGGACGCTGGTGTGGCTTGTGATGGGAGTGCGTGTCCAATCGGTAATACTGACTGCACTCCCGACCCGAGGACTTACTGGAACAAGTTGTGGGTCCCTTCTGTGGGTAACGTAAACTATGAGAAATGTTGTAACGCTGGCACGGACGGTCCATTCAATACACCGACTGGAGAATACTGGACGAACTGGCGGTGGCGGCATGGGAAGACGGACGCTGACGATCACAGCCGGGATTCCCATAACACATACTACAGGAAGACCGACTGTTCGTATGTACAGCTTCCGGATAACGCTTCATGGTCAAGCGGTGGTAAGGTGGACGGGGGCCAATGGCAGGAACCTGTGTGGGAGTGTAATACCGGGTATTGGAATGACGGTAATAGTTGCCAGCCTATATCGGTATGCGACGCGTCCGGGGGTGCAGCGGCGGCGGCGGGCGCGACCAACTCCCCCCCCGGGACATTCTATGAACCGGTGGAGGATGCTCAAGGGGTTAGAAATCGCATTTGTTGTCCGGATCTAAAAACACCATTTAACATAGCGTACACGCCCGCGCAGCAGAGCTCACTCTCCCACTTGTACTACGCAAACCCAGCGACCAATGACGGGGGGCAGTGCAAGCTGGAATGTGATGGTGACTATTACGTCACCTTCACGAACTTTGGGTATCCATATTGCAAGGAGTTGGGATCGCTGTCCGATGACGGATTGTGTGCGACACCGGGGACGTGCCAGCCTGAAGGTACGTGCGGGAACGGCGCTGGTGGCGGCCGGCAGTCAAAGCTAGTCGGCGTGGGTGACTCCGTGAGGTATGCGGTGCTCGGCGACAGTACATCCTACACCGACGACAGCAGCGGCGTGACTTGGCAGCAGGCTAAACGGAACATGAGAAACACGAACTACTGGAGAAACTGGACAACCCCGGTCACCCACCAGTCGTCCACGGGTTGGAACCCCTACCAGATGGTTGGCCAGACTCCTCACATATCTCCATTTGGCGATGGGATCAGCGACGTCTCAGATGTTCGTCACTGTGTGGCGTGCGACGCCACGATGTTTGGTGTGGCTAGTGGCACGCGAGTGACAGTGGGTAATGACTGGAAAGCAGAGTGCTCGTTAGCGTGTAACGCTGGCTATTATCAACCGGTCGGCGGCGGCGCGTGTCAGACGTGCGTGCAGGGCGTGTATCCGTCATTTAACGCGGCGGCGGGCTTCCCGCAGGTCTGTCTAAAGTCAGCCAGCGGACGCTTTCTTGTGCTCGGAATGATTGAACATGACGCCACTAGTGCTGGTTTCAACTTCCTCCCTGTGAACACCATGCTCGCCCCTTGGGATTTGGTCATGAAGATTAGCATGCAACAGGGTGATGGCGTTTTGGCGTGGACGCGGTCGAACGGCCAGCGTCTGCCCGACGATACGGCCGTGCCCCGTAACGGCACGTATGCGCGTCTAATGTCAGGTAGCGGGGTGAAGGCGATCTCGACACAGAAATACATGCAATCCAATTGGTGGAATCGCACCTTCGCCATGGGTGCATGTTATGAGTCGACGGCCAGCACGACGAGAGGCAGTATCGTGTTCGGTAATGTCTACCGGAGATGGTTGCACACCAGTGGCAACGGACAAGTGCCATTCGCTCCTGGGGGGGTAAACAGTGCGTTGGATCAGTGGAACTTTGGGCCCGCGGAGATGACGGACGCCGACATCGCTACTAATGACGCGAGGGTAGAGCAAGCTGCCAAGCACGCCTGGGTGATCACATACGTGGATGGGGACGGTGTCTTCAACCCGGTGAACGGGCTGCCGCGGCTCTATAAGGACAATAAGAAGCGCGGTGGGGCGCTGACGGCGGCTTGGCAATGGGTCGTGGGCACCACTTTCGTCATGGGGGTGGACAATCCCATAGTGAGCTCTGCGACGCCGGGCACGGACCTTGCGCGTTGGAGTCAGGCGGTAGACACCAACGGCGCGTGGGGGTTCCCCGACGGGTACTACCTCCCGACGGACAAGTGGGTGACGGCCCAAAACACCACCTGTCCAGACGGCGCCAACTGCACAGTCCAGAGTGGCGGGGGGACGACCAATCTCATCTGGCAAGGAGACTGCGGGGCCGGAAAGAGGGTGGGTTGGAATGGCTGCTGTGAATGCCTGTGCAGAGAAAGAACGGGGGGGGGTGTGGGGGAGGCGTCCGTTTGCCTAGGCTTCACACAACAACACTGCGCTGACAACTTAAATGTTTGTTGGCCAGCTGATGGCGCGAACGATAACGATTGCCAGGTGTACACGCAGGACGGTCAGGCGCACATTGGAACAGTAGGACTACTAGTAGAGTGCGCCGGGAATCCATCATCATCGGTCGAGGGCGGGTCCCCTATAAACGGAAACTGTAATGGCTGCGGCGGGGTCATGGACTCCTATTGGGGTTTTACCGGTGCGGTCTCTGGCGCTGCCAACTGGGTATATAGCAACACGGCGGATAAAGGCGCGGCGCGCCTAAAGGAAATCTGCCAGGCAACCGACGGATGCACCGCAGCCACGCTGATCCCGCACGTCCCAAATGATTCGGCGACCAGCGGATTTCACGGTGGAATCCTCTGGAGCGGCGAGGGCGCGCGGTGTGGCCAGCCAGGCTCAGAGCAAGCTGGGGCGCCATCGGGGGCGACCACGATAGCCTTTGTCAATGATAGGGTGCGGGCTAACGAGAGCACTTATACGCAAGGGTCAATACCGTGGACGGAGCAGGAGGCGGTGGTGGATGCGACTTTTTCTAACGTGGCCTTGCCCTACGGCTGCTACATCGACCAGGCCACCGGGCGCGCCGTATGCCATTAAACTGGGTGGGCTTCATGGGGGCACATTTTAATCTTCATTATGAGTAAGTACAAACTCATAATGACGTTTGACAAGCTCGTAGAATCAAAAGCCTTTAGACAGGGTATCTCCTTCGGCGTGGTTAGCTCCGCCATGACGGTGCTCGGTATGAGTTTCGGCATGTGGTCCTCCGCCAGCACTCTGCGAAACATCATCGCATCCATCGTCGGTCTCAGTATTAGCAACTCACTGGCCGACGGCTTCTCCATGTACATGGCCAACATCGCGCGCGGCGACTCCAAAACGCAATCCATTAAATCTTCTAGTGTGACTGCCGTAGTTGAGATGATCTTCCCCCTCGTGTTTTTAGTTCCCTTCTTTATTTTCAAGGAGAAAACGGCAATCATATTCAACGCCGCGATTGGCATGGCTATGGTGGCTTTGACCGGATTGTACGTCTCGCATCTGACGAAAGACACTGAGAAGGAGACCTTAGAAAACCTGGTACTGTACCTGGCTGTTACCATGGCTATCATGGCATGCACCTATGTTGGGGGCAAGATAACGGCAAAGATCATGTAATAGTCGGGATAAGGTAGGGAAAATTGAACGCTTTCTCGTTCGTGTGAACCGGACTTACACAAACGAGTATCTATGCAGGGGATGCAGTCTGGTATGGTTACGAAGTTCCGCGGTGAGCGATCCGCATGCGGTTACACCGTGGACGTTCTGAAGTCGGGACTGCAAAAATACATCCGTCGAGGCGAGACTGCGAAAGCTCTGAAGATGGCGGAGGAGCTTGATCGATTTGCTGAGGTGGGCGATGGGAGCGGCGAACGGATTCGGACGAACTTTATACACAGGATACAAATCATATTCTTGGAGGATGTAGGTGGCGGGAATATCAAACTGTGGCCGCAAATGCGTGAGTGGATCGATGTGTTGTGGTTAGAAAGGAAGAAGCCCGCGGGTGAGCGTGACCGGGCCAGAGAGATTGGTGTCATCCAGACAATGGTGAAGACACTGTGTGCGAGCAGGAGGACGCGCGTCAGCAGCCACATGAACGCACTGTCGCGATTGCGGGCTGGGGGTCCGAGCTGCGAGCGAAAGGTGCGCGGAGGGCGATACGAAGGGAAGCTGGCCGACGGCTCGCTCGCGAGAGGCGGGTTCAGTGTGGTGCTCGGTAAGCTGAAAGAGACCATGGCTGCGCGCGCGGAGATGGACCCAGCCAGTTTCGAGGTGCAGATGTGCGTGTTGTTGCGTTGCCTTGCGTTCGGCGCTGCGAAAAGTCAAAAGAACCGAAAGGCACTTGACGATGTGTGCTTTGACGAGGGCGGCAGCGGCGCAGGCGGCAGCGGCGCGGGCGGGATGCGGTTCGGTGCGGAGTCTCGGGCGTGGTTCAAGGACATTGGGAAACTGCGCGAGGGATACTTGCTGTACTTCCAACCGCTGGCTGACTATCTCTTCGGGTCCGAGGAACTCCAGACGCTCTCTGTGGGCGATGAGGATGATGCCGGTGCGTGGCCCTGTGGAGAAGCGATTGAGCTGGATGAGTATGTGTATGATAAACACGTACGGCACGCGAAGCACAGGGAGCCCGGATACTTCTCAAGGGTTTCGGCCGTGGTTACCAATGAGGTCGTCGGACGATATCCTCCGGAGCTAAAGAAGATTTACGGGGGTGGGGGTGCGGGTGCGGCGGCGCATACGGTGGCTGTGGTGCCGGGTGCGGGTGCGGGTGCGGGTGCGGTGCATGTGGCGCATACGGTGGCTGTGGTGCCGCGAGCGCCGAAAAAGAAGCTGGTGATTGTCGACGAGTTGAGGGAAACCGACTTCGACTTCGTCGCTAGGGCACAGCTAACATGCAGCGCGTCGAAGGCCGATACATACTTCGCCAAGCGAGAGGACGGGTCAATGGTGTTTATTAAAGGGCCGTTCGCCTCGGAGAAAGCATGCGACGACTTCATCGCCTTTCAACAGATTAAACACTCGATGGGCATCCCGTGTGTGGTGGCCAAGAAAGCGATGTTGGTCATGGACCGATGGCCTGAGGGTGTGCCTCTCGGGTTACGGACGAAGTTGTCTGGCGGTGGGGAGGCGCGACCATTCTTGGTGTGCGAGTCTTTGCTGACAGAGGAGCAGGTTCGTGGTCACCTTCGCGCTCACCCCGGCTCCCGGCTGTGGCCCGCGACAGAGGTGGTGGACTTCACGCCATGGAAGATGGACCTGACTGCGTTCGACGATGTGATGTGGACGGACTACTTGAACGCGCTCGGCTTTCGGCTACAAGAAAACATTGGCGACCTCGCGGACAGGAACTTCATGGTGGTGGACGGGCGAGTTTACTCGGTGGACGAGGAGAGAACGCGGGCGCTGATCACGCTGGAGAGGAACCTGAGCAAGTCGCGCGTGGCTCTAATAAAGGGGGTGTGGGAGCGCATGAGGGGGCGACTGCATGCGGGATGCGCAGAGGCGCTTAGTGTACAAAATTGAATACCTACGGCGAGGTGGTGGCGATGCATACACGTAGAGCAGATATGGCCGGCGCGGGCGGCATCGCTAGCACCATTCAAGACCAGACCCGCGACGCGGCAGTCTCGGTACTCAAGGGATTAAGCGAAGACCAGAAGGTTCTTTCGCTTGTCACCATGCAGACAAAGGTGTTGGGAGCAGCTCGGCAACTGGTGCGGCAGAGGGGCGGCGACGGTCGACAGTACGAACTGACGAGCGACAGTATGGTAGCATACTACAGCGCGATGCTCCCCGACTCCAGGGAGGCGGAGATGGAGGAGCTCCTCAGCCAATATGTGCAGCTGCGCATGGCGCTAGGAGAGGACGTGTGACGGTTGGGGGTACGTAGGCGACGTTGGCAGGATTTTTTATCAGTGTTACTTATATACCTGTAGGGATGTTTGGTGATAGAGATAGGCGACGATCCGACTCGGATTTGTACATGAAACTGCCGGGTTCGGCGGGTGCGCGCAAGAAAAGCGACGATAAGAAGAAAGAGAGAAAGTCGCTGGGGGGTGGGGTGGTCGTCCGAACCGACGAATTGACGGCGTTACATGGCGTGGTATCGCCGAGGCGCCGTTCCGTGCCGTTTGACTTAGATGCCGAGCACTTTTTGCGGTCGTCGCGACCGGTGTGTTACACGTATCCCGACTCGCCTGCTAACACCCGCGCGCGGCGGGCAGCCGGCATCGAAAAAGAGGCGGGAACGGTTGTGGGCATTCCCGGGGCCTTTCAACACCGTGGGGCGGGAGGGGAGACCATCGTCAGTGAGGAAAACCTCAATGTATGTCTTGTGGCATGTCTGAAGCATCTCATGGGGCGCGTAGAAGATTTAGAACAAGTGGTCAAGGAACTTAGGGCAGAGAAGGACATGACGCAGTCTGGCAACTGGTCCGTTCAAGGCATCGGTCGTGCGGCTGCCGAAACCTTTATGCGGCGCGCATGATCTTTATGTGGCGCGCATGATCTTTATGTGGCGCGCATGATCTTTATGTGGCGCGCATGATCTTTATGTGGCGGCTGGGGAAAATTGAACAACTGTCACCTACACAGATGTAGGTAACAGTGTTAGCAGCGGACGATGAGTGAGGAAGGTGCAGGTGCGCAGTGTTGTGGTGCGTTACTACAGCTAGGTGCAATCGCGGGCATGGTTTGCCTCGTTGTTTATAGTTCGATGGCGTTGGCCGGCAACTCTCGGCACGACTTGCTGGCGGTTTGCCCCCACCAGGACATATGGGTGTGGCTTATCGTCATGGTTGTCATGTCGGGTGTCCAGCTTCTCGGCAGTATATTGAGGTTCACTGGCGCGGTTGGGCGCGACCGCGAGACCGACAAGGGAAAGTGCACACACATGATTGTGGGGGCTGTGTCTCTGGGCGTGTGTATCGGTCTGGTTGCCTGGGGAAGTGAGCTGCTGTTTGCTCCGTGCACGCTGGATAACCTGCGCGACAGTCACGTATGGCACATGGCATACATCTACTGGATGCTGAACGTGATTGTGCTTGGGCTTGTGGCTGTAGGCAGCGTGTTCGTAGTGCTTTGGCTGTACTGCCGGCGGGACAGTGGGGACGTGTGTCGTGTATAGCGGGCGCGTGGGTGGATGTGGGGAGAAAAAGTCTCGAGCTATGATATAGCGAGCATGTCTAAAATAGTACCATTCGTTCCCATTAGCCCTCCGACTACTTTTTTCACCTTCAATGTGATCGGTGCCAACGTGGGTGCGGTAAGTGTGGGAAATAGAGCTGCACTTAAGCGCAGGGCGAGCAATAAGTCGAACGGGACCCCGTGCTGCTTCAAGTTGAACAAGGTAGTTTCGACGACGACGTAGGGTCTCGTCTAAAATTGAACACTATAGTTCATTGTTGCTCTGAGCAGACTAGGGCAATAATGAACCATGCACCTGCGATTTGCGTGGGTATCCCAGTAGAGGCCAATGACCAAAGTGGGGAGGGCAAAGGGGTCATCGTCGGGTCCCCAGCCGTTGGGCCCGCACCCCGCGAGAGTGGCGGTTCCGTAAGGATATCTAGTTCCCGTGAGGTGCGGCTTGACTGGGTAAACCACAGCGATTGGATGGGGCCTGTTCGAGGCGAGTTGATGCAAAGGGTGCACGGCTATGGCGATGACGACGACGACGACAGTGTTGTGCTTGAATATGAAATGACGGCTTGTTGTGGCCTCTGCCGCGCATTGCTCGGGGCGACAATGGTTCTAAGCGGCCTACTGTATATGATCATTAGTGTAGCCACACGTTCCGGCGGTGGTGACGAGGGACGCGCGGCGCCGGAGTGGGCGTACATGGCAGCACTCATCGGGATTCTCGTCGGGATGTTTGTATGGATCTCAGGAAATGCAGGCAGAGCGGCCGGCAATCGTGTGCTCGACGCCAGGCGGGTTTTACTGCGTAGACGACGCCGGAGGGGGCTAGTACGCATGCGGGTGGGATCGAGCATATAATGGATCGCTTCGCTACATGGATCGCTTCGCTACATGGATCGCTTCGCTACATGGATCGCTTCGCTACATGGATCGCTTCGCTACATGGATCGCTTCGCTACATGGATCGCTTCGCTACATGGATCGCTTCGCTACAGGATTGCACATCTCCCCGCTTGGGCATCGGGATTGTTCTTTTGGTCGCACAGCATACTGAACCGCATCTGTTCCATAGCAAACGATGACCAATAGGCCGGGAACACCGGCGGATAGACCGTCATGTCCGGTGGTGACCAGTGCTTTGCCGCGTCGTACCCCTTCTTTATAAGCCCCACCTTCTTCGTGAGGGGGAGGTCGAAATCCGTGGCCGGGATGGCGCCCGTGTTCACGCTGAGGACCTCTCCTTTTTTCGCCTTGAGGCTATCAACCTCTGAACTCAACGTCTCCAGTAGCGTATACAAATAGTCAGACAGATTGGCCGTCGATTGCGGCGCGACAGGGGGCGCCGTGAGGTTAATAGCAAGCGATGGTTGAGGGACCAAGTCCGTGGGCAGATTGTTCAAAAGGCCACCATCCGTGTACGTGCAGGGGGCTTGGTGTGCCTCCACCGCATATTTCTGTGCAGTGAAAAAGAGGGGGATATCGGTTGTTAACGTCAGGGCGTCCTTAATGGGAACGTCTGGTGTCGTTGCTGGGGAGAAAACGTCGGACCTGGCCATGGTAAGGTTCGTAGCGGGAATGATGAGCGTCTTTCCTGTCTGTTCAAGGAGGCTGGCGAAAGTGGCGTTTGCACCCACCTTCTTTGTGAGACCTTCCTCGAATGCTTCCTGCAGTTTCGTGTTGTCGTGTAGGCCGAACTTGCGGACCAGATCGTATCCCTCTTTGATTGGATTATGGCCTATGAAGCTTTTGTAGTCGAGACTGATCATGAAGCGAAACAGCTCCTCGCAGTTGTACCCAGCCGCCAGCAGAGCTGCAAGACCCGCGCCAGCCGACGCGCCAGCAAAGTGTGTTACATTGCCTAATATACCTAGCTGCTCCAGACGTGTGATTGCGCCTACATGAGCCAGAGCGCGCACACCCCCGCCAGAAAGAACGAGCGATACCGGACTTGTTGACATATTGTTGTCTTGCCATTAACGGGGAAAATGATACTGGGGAAGGGCGGAGGGAAAAGGGAAAGGGGGAGGGGGCGTGTCCTCGCGTTTATAACAGCGCGGCTCTCTCCGGGGGAATATCGCCCTCGGCGGTGAGCCTGGGCTGGAGGGGGGTGAACCCGGCTTTGCGGAACTTGGCTGTAAGGTGGAAGGGGAGCTTCTTTACTTCGTGTCGGTCGATCCAGTGGCTTGTTGTCTCTCCCTTCATGTAGCCCTCTTTGCGTCGCTGCACGATCTCGGGTGTCTGGCGGGACTTAGGGCCGAACGTAATATAGAACGACAGTCGGTTTAGTCCGGGCGGCGCGGGCTTGCTCATCGGCTTGTTCGCGTGAACGGTCTTTGAATGAAACAGAACCAGGCACCGTTCTGGGGTGAGCAACTTCACTGTGTCTCGCTTTACAGTGCAATCCTCGGGGAGCGGCAACCAGTCTGTGTAGCTCTTGAGTTTGTCCATCTGCTCCTTGGGGGGCGTGTAGGTCCGGTGGGAACCGGGAACGCAAATGAACCCGGCGTCGTTCTCTCCGCAAGGAAGCAGGTTCAAAATACCCTGCACTGAAACGCGTGTGTCCGCCGGGTTCTGGTCTTGGTGCTCCCAGGGTGGGCTCTGCTGCTTGTGGGAAACAACAAGGGCGGCTCCGTCCAGCGCAACCGCAAGTTCGTCCGTACCGTAGATCGTGCTGTACGCCGCCTTTGTCTTGCTGTTTAGCCGCGCGTACCAAACCGCATCTCCCTGTCCCATCCCAAGGTGGGTTGCGCTTCCTTTGCCCATCACAATCGGCAGGTTGTTTCCGGTGAAGGTGGTTGGGTCGTCGATGTCAAACCCGGCCGCAATCTTCTTCATGTCGTCTCCGAAAAGCTTCCTTGTCTTCTGTGCGTCCTTCTTCGTAATCGCGTTCCTAAGAACAACGAAACCCTGTTCGTCCAGGTGCTTCATCCACTGCGTCTTCTGTCCAAGCGTAAACGTCTTCGGGGTCATCGTGGTGGCCATTTGATTTGTTTGTTTCTGTTGAATAGCTTCGGAAGTGGAAAAGTCTTTCAATTTTCTAAGACGAGTAACTTGTGGTGTGTCTGGAATCCTAAAGGGTATTAACGGGAAAAATGATTACGAAACACGCTATGGAATATATCTCATAAGTAAAAAGAGAGAGTAATGAAGTCACTTGCGTTGGCTCTCCGTTCACTTGGCCGGTTGGCACGCCTGAATCCGAATGTAGATGGCAGTCCGCGGCTAGTCGTGTTCTGTCTCGCTAATTATCGGTGTGCCGCACAGTGCCCGCGGTGTCTGTACATGCGGTCACATTGGAGGCTGGTGGACTCGGGTTTGATGCCGCCTCGCGTCATTTATCTCGGAAACGGTTCGGACGAAGAAAAAGAGAGTGCGAACGAGGTGTCTGATGTTGGCGTGATAATCGGTCAGTCATGAATGGCGTGCGACACCACTGTGGCAAGTGCCACTACAGTCTGGCCCCGGGCCAGCGTTTTTCTTACGCACGTCTTGAGGGACTTTGTGATGCTCGGCTGTGTATTGAAGTATGCTTCCTTTGTCTGTTGCGCATAAATCGAGATCGCGGAGGGGATCGACCTCGGCATTATCTGGTCAGTTTCCCAGTCGATTGGAGGGTGTGTCTCGTTGGAGGCGGATGCCACGTTGGAAGCGCGCGGCGGGTTGGAGGCGGATGCCACGTTGGAGGCGGATGCCACGTTGGAGGCGCGCGGCGGGTTGGAGGCGCGCGGCGGGTTGGAGGCGGATGCCGGGTGCGGCCACTTGATCGAGTATTTGTTCGTGATTGACACGAGGTCGTATGCCATCTTGCCGGGGTGGCCGGCGTAACTAAACGTCCATGCCGGCCAGAAGTACGCGACGACGCTTGTCTTACTGAACGTTATTTCAGGATAGGTCTGTGTTGGACCTATTGTGAAACTGGTAAGCGAGTTCCTCGAGAAGGGGATTGCGTGCGTGTTGTCATTATCGTCTGTGTACTTGATGGTATAACTGTAGCCGCTTGTGGTTGGAACGAGGCTGCTCGTCACTTGCCACTTGGTGTATTGGGTGGTGTCGCACATTGCGCTCGCTGTGAGCCACACCACGAGGCCCGCTATTACGCCACCACCGGCTAAGATAAAGGCAATAGTGCATGCCATCTGCTTCGGCTCCTTACAGTACCGCGTCATGTGTTTGCATGGACTGGATGGGTGGATTTGGTTCAGTTTTCCTTCTTTTTGCTTACTTTCTACTTGCTCCACACACGGCCACCCCACTTCACTGTGTAGCCAGACCTAGTGAACGTCTTTGGGGCGAGGGTCTTCACTAAGTGATCGTAGCCACGGCTCCCACACGTTCCAAGGCTCAGATCGACCCCTCTCTTTTCCGCCGCGGCTTGAGCCATATTCCACGCCTTCGGGTTGCTTGGGCCCGAAACCGCCATCTGTGTGCACATACCGCCCTTGACAGCATCGACCGTCCAGTTACCGCTCATTCTGTTATGTATTAGCTTGGGGTTTTCTCTTAAGCCTTCTTAACAGTCGTTTTGTCTTGTCCCGTTTCTTCCGTCTTGTCTGCATGCGACCTCTCCAAGGTAGCAAGTGCCGCCTTAAGTGTGTCCGTACCCGTAGTACCACCGAAGTCCGGGAACAGTCCATGGGCGATCAATACGGCCGTCGCGTTCCCGCGAGCTGGAAGGCACCCTTCATGTGCTCGAAATAACCCAGATTTATATCTTCGAGATGTCCCATCTACATGGGATGTAGAAG
>Ga0233413_10000432_pt1 | contig 20236 bp, 13 predicted proteins | sample Na_anoxic_6_MG_FD_189019 | JGI IMG/M metagenome (GOLD analysis project Ga0233413, IMG submission 189019) | Seawater microbial communities from Saanich Inlet, British Columbia, Canada - Na_anoxic_6_MG | ecosystem: Environmental > Aquatic > Marine > Inlet | place: Canada: British Columbia...
GATCGATTATACCCTACAAACCCATTGTGGCCCTCTATGTCGGCGGATCTGAGACAGGGAGGCGGGCAGGATTTTCTCACACCGGGGCTTTGGCAGGGCCGGATCAGTTATACGATGGTGTGTTTCGCCAGAGTGGAATTATCAGGGCATACTCTATTGCAGAATTATTTGATATTTCCTGGGTCCTGGGCTGTCTACCCAAACCTAAAGGGCCGCGGGTAGTAATTCAAACCCATTCAGGCGGACCTGGTGCGGCTGCAGCAGATTCCTGCGGTCGAGAAGGTCTTGAACTTCCGACGCTTTCGCAAGATACAGTCAAAAAATTAACTCCGTTAGTTCCAAATACAGGTAGCATACACAATCCCGTGGATATTACCTTTACAAAAAACCCTATGGACTACTTTTCTGATATCCCCACAGTGCTTCTTGAGGAAGATAATACCGATATTCTTCTCATCTATTTCCTCGTGCCTCCGCAGATGGTTAATCGGGCCTTGGAGCAAATGGGTTTTTCAAAGGATCAAGCAATTGAGCAAAGTGCCAAATTGATCGATGCACAGTGTAAATCCATTGCTCACCTGGTTGAAACCCATAACAAACCCATTGCAGGCTACACGTTTCGCAGCATCCAGGAAGACTTTACAAAGAGTCTTATCAACCAGGGAATACCAGTTTTTCAAGGACCGGAGCGTGCGGTACGGGCTTTAAAGGCATCTGTTCAGTATTATCGTCTGAGGGAGAAAATGTTTACCAGCACACCTAAAGGATAGAAAAAGGCTAAAGGAGTAAGGGCAAGTAGGAAAGTTTAACAGGCTTGGAAGAGACTTTCAGGATTGCCGCAGATGACGATCAATAAAGGTTTGAATAGCAACGGGATATTCAGGATTCAGACTTGAGCTGCTATGATCGGAATTCTTGGCAACAAATAGTTCGGCCCGACCAGCAGGAAAACTGTCCCTCAGCATCCAGGCATGATTAAGTGGAAAGTTTTGGTCTTTTTCGCCGTGAATTATCATAACAGGCATGTCAATGTAAGGGGCAAGGTTGACAGGACTAATTGAATCCAGGCTATTTTTGTAGAAAATCTCCATCCAGAACACCACCATAGGCGCAAAAAAGATTCCGAAAAGACGATTATAGTTACGATAAAGGCTGAGAAGTGCCTCACGTGTTTTGGCGTAACAACCTTCCAGGAATAGAAGCTTTATTTTATCAGGATTTCGGTTAGCTACAATAACAGCCGCGGCTGCACCGACCGAGTGGCCATAAAGAAGAACAGGTTCGTTCACCCAGTGTAATACCGCTTCTATGTCCTCGGCAAAGCGGGGTGCATTCATAAAGCGATGGTGGCTTGAGTTGCCATGATCGCGGGCGCTGTGTATGACGGTGGTAAATCCCATTTTTCCGAAGATTCTGGCCCTGCCCACCATTCGATCTCGATTTCTGCTCCACCCATGGGCCAAAATTATAATACCCCTTGACCTGCCTTTAGGTTCCACACGCCAGACCTCAAGTGAACCCCCGTCCATTGCAGGGATTCGAGTATCTAAGACCTCACCCCAATCGGGTATTTCTTGAACTGGTTCTCGGGGTATCTGATGAACCAGGTAGGTAAAATACAGTGTCAGGAGGAGATAAATGATACATCCTCCAACGATAATATAGATCAAAGTTATTTCCTCTTTTCCTGTAATGTATAGGTTTGTATATATAAATGAACACTTTTATTACGTCAATGTAAGATCCGTAATTTCTGGGTAACTGATCATAAGACGATAATTTTTTCCAAAAAAAGGTAAAAACCCTATCTTTCAGCTCAAAATTCCTTTTCTTTACCCTTTCCTTATCAAGCCCTTGACCTTTTCCCTACATACATTGTTTAATAAATATTGGTAATAAACAATTTTACTATGTATTATCTTTTTCTATCTTCTTACTTTGCTGAATTATTTATTTATAAAAACCATGGTAATAAAAGATTATAAGGGTAACAACAGTGATCGGACATTAGGCCTTCATAGGGGAAAGTCTGCAATTAAACGGGAAACTTCATCTCCAACACCCCGAAAGATAGTTATGTGGGTAGCTGTATTTGGGCTAGTTTTTTTTATCAACTATTTGTTCTTCGTACATCTAAAGCCAATAAACAAAAAAGAAATAAACAGGGAACTCACTCCAAGAGAACATAACATGCCAGATAATATTGCAGAGTGGTTTGATAAGGGTTATAAAAGATATGAAGAAGGAGACCTCCAGAGAGCAATTGAGGCATATACCAAAGCTATTATTCTTAAGCCAGAAGAAACAAGGTCTTATTTTAACAGGGGAATTGTTTATATCAAAATGGGCAAACATGATAAGGCAATCAATGACTACAATAAGGTAATTGCGTTAAATCCAAATTACGCAGAGGCTTACAATAACAGGGGATGGGCTTATCTTAAGAAGGCGCTATTTGATCATACAATCAAGGATTGCAATGAAGCACTTCGCTTGAATCCAGCCATGGCCACAGCGTATCATACACGAGGAATGGCTTATAAGGCGCAGGGATTGTTTGATATGGCAAGGAAAGACTTTCAAAGAAGCTGTGAGCTGGGTAACGATAGTGGTTGCCAGGCATATGGAGAGCTTTCCAAAACAAAAAGATAATGAAACGTAATCTTAAATTTTTCTTTAATCCAAGGGCCATAGCAGTAGTGGGAGCTACAGCTAATGCCAATAGGGGTGGAAATAATCTTCTCAAGAACCTTACCCTTGGCTATAAGGGAGCCATTTATCCTGTTAATCCAAAATATGATAAGATTATGGATATAAAGACCTACCCCACCATCTCTGCAATAGATGGAATGGTTGATCTGGCACTTATATTTGTTCCTGCTGAACAAACACCAGGTGTGCTCAGGGAATGTGTGGCTAAAGGCGTAAAGGGAGTTATTTTGGAAAATAGCGGATTTGCAGAGGTTGGCCCTGAAGGAAAAGCATTACAGGATGAATGCATTACCATAGCTAAAAATGGAAAATTACGCCTCTGGGGACCGAACTGTATGGGCTTGATTGATGCAAAAAACCAATATGTCTTTTCTTTTATGACACCTTCTCTTTGGCATGGCCTGCTGAAAAGCGGTGGTGTCTCCCTGATTGTTCAAAGCGGTCTCCTTTCAGCAGGTTTTTTATTCACAATTATGAGTCATAAAACTCTTGGTCTGGCAAAGGTTTGCTCAATTGGAAACAAATGTGATATAACCGAAATTGATATTTTAGAATTTCTCTTAGATGATCTGGATACAAAAGTAATTGCTCTTTATCTGGAATCATTATCTAATGGGCGCAGGTTTTTTGAGTTGGCGAAATTATCTAACAAGCCGTTTGTATTATTAAAAGGGGGCAAAAGCGCTGCCGGGGCCAGGGCCGCTGCAAGCCATACCGCTTCATTAGCAGGGAACTATCAGATATTACACGGCGCTATCAAGCAAGCAGGGGTATTGGAAGCAAATGACTTCTTTGAAATGATGGATATTGCCCGGGTTCTGGAAAAGGGATTTGCACAAAGAAACAATACATCAAAGGTTGGTAGAGTTGCTATTTTGACTTACAGCGGAGCCTCTGGTATTGTAACAACTGACTATTTAGAAAAATTCGGCATTGAACTTGCAACACTTTCACCTGTAACCATCAAGAGATTGGAACGATTATCGCCTGACTGGATGCCAATAAAAAATCCCGTGGACTATTGGCCTGCCATGGAAAAAAACGGCCCTATAGCTGCGTTGAAAGAGGGGCTATCTGCCCTTTATGCTGATCCCAATGTGGATGGTGTAATCATCAATCTTTTTGCAAGCATGGGCGCATGGAGTTTTGATCTACTTGAATTAATGGCGGTGATTAAAGATCGGAAAAAACCGATTCTTACATGGCTCATAGGACTAAAAGATACACTTGAACCCGCAAAGATCAGGATGGAGAAAGCTGGGTGGCCAGTGTTTAATGAAATTCATCGTTTAGTTAAGATTATGTCTACTATTTTGCAACAACGGTGAAACTGACTCATGGGGCATATATTTGATGTAAAATTAGCCAAGCTCTATGAAGCATGGCAGAAATCCCCTGAGGGGATCTTGTTTGACAGATTAAGTAATGAACTTATTGTCCGTCTTGTAAGACCAAAAAGGGGGGAAAGGCTGTTAGATCTTGGCTGTGGGACAGGAAATCATCTACTTCTTTTTTATAGATTAGGACTCGATGTAACCGGCCTTGATGCCTCTCCATATATGCTGGACATTGCGAAATCCAGATTGGGAAATAAGGCCTCGCTTAAAATCGGCAGTGCAGAGGATTTACCTTTTGAGGATAACGAATTTGACTTAACTACCCTTATTATTACATTAGAATTTCTTGATAACCCTCTTGAAGCATTAAGGGAAGTAGGGAGGGTAACAAAAAATAAAGTATTTATAGGTGTACTCAATGGCCTTTCTTTAGGATGTGTGTATAATAAAATTTATTCACTTTTTTCTAACTCTATATTTAGAGAAACACATCTGTTTACATTATGGGGGCTTAAGGAACATGTGAAAAAGGCATATGGTAATGTGCCTATGGAGTGGGGAAGTATACAGATAATGCCATTCTTTTTAAAAAAATATAATAAGCAAATCGAGAGGCTATCCTTCGTACAATCTTATCCATTTGGCACATTTTTAGGTCTTTCCTCTACAATGACCTATACATTAAAAACAGAAAACCTAAAAGTCACTAAAAAATTGGAAAAGAGAGCAGAATCCCTAATAAGTAGCTCTCCTTTCTGACTTGTTCTCTATTTTATCCCTTGACACATAGGAGGAGAGTAATTACTCGTAAAGATAATATATTAAATAGTAAGTGCGAGAGTGGCGGAATTGGCAGACGCACTGGACTTAGGATCCAGCCCGTACTTACGGATAGGGGTTCGAGTCCCCTCTCTCGCACCAGAAAAAAAGGTATGGCTCAATTGGAGTATTGGAATGGTGGAATAGCGGAGTGATGGGCGAAATTGTTATTTGTTACTTGTTATTCGAATAACTAATAACGAATGACCAATAACGCAAGTGAGAGGATATGGAAACAAACATTGAAGAAATAAGTCAGGTAAAAAGACAGATTAATGTTGAGATTGAGACAGAAGAAGTAACTAAAAAACTGGATCAAGCCTACAATGAGCTTTCAAAAAAAGCTAAAGTTAAAGGCTTTAGACCTGGCAAGACTCCAAGAAAGATACTTGAGCAGTATTATGGTAAAGAAATTATGACGGATGTCAAGAATGATTTAATAAAGGAATCTTTCTCTAAAGTAATAGAAGAAACTAAGCTTTTCCCATTAGGAAATCCCTCTATTGAAGATGAGGCAATACGACCAGGTGAAAATTTTAGATATACTATTCTTATGGAGATAAGGCCAGACTTTGAGCTGAAGGAATATATGGGTATCTCTGTCGAGAAAGAAATTTTAAACATTTTTGAAGATAATGCCGATAAAAAACTTGAAGAAATTAGAGAGGCTCATGCTCAGCTCGTCTTCATCAATGAAGAAAGGGGAATAAAAGAAGGGGATTATGTAATCATTGACTATGAATGTATGTGGAAAGACAAACCTATTAAAGGAATAGAGGGTAAAGATTTTATGATCCATGTAGGAGATAAAAATTTTTATCCTGAAATCGAATCAGGCATTAAAGGACTGAAAAAAGCTGAAGAAAAGGATATAAAGATAGACTTTAGCGAAGACTTTAGTGATAGAAGATTAGCCAATAAAAGTGTACTATTCCATATTAGGGTTGAGGATATCAAAAAAAAGGATCTTTCTGATCTTAACGATGATTTTGCGAGGAGCCTTGGCAAAGAATTTAAATCCTTAGCAGATCTGAGGGAGAAGGTTAAGAAAGAAATTACCCTTCAAGAAGAGAAAAAAATAGACAGCGAGCTAAAAAAACGTCTTCTTAAAAAGATAACAGCCAAAGTAGATTTTGAACTCCCTGAGGCTATGGTCGAAAACGAAATTGAATACTCAATGGCTACTATAAAGCAAAATTTTCTACGCGCCGGATCTAAACTCGAGTCAGCTAATATTTCAGAAGATACAATGAGACAGGATTTAAGGGTAGGTGCTGAGGAAAAAGTTAAAGAAGAACTTATATTAGGTAAAATAGCTGATCTGGAAGATATTAAGCTTGAGGACAGTGATATAAGGCATGGTTTTCAGAAATTGGCTGCTCAAACAGGGCAAGACCTTGCTATGCTTCAGCAATACTATGAAAAAAATAATTTAATGGATTCATTCAGAAACCAGCTTTTAATTGAAAAGATCTTGAATCATCTTGTTCAAGGTGCTAAAATTTCTGAAGTCCAAGAGATATCTGAAGAAAACCAAAAAGATAGAAAGGTGCTAAAATAAAATGCTGATACCAATGGTAGTAGAACAAACCTCTCGAGGAGAGAGGGCATATGACATTTACTCTCGCCTCCTAAAGGATAGGATTATCTTTATGGGTGAGCAAGTTACTGATGATATGGCAAACATTATCATTGCCCAGTTTCTGTTCCTGGAATCTGAAGATCCGGATAAGGATATAAATCTATATATTAATTCCCCAGGAGGGTCGATTACTGCAGGACTGGCTATCTATGATACTATGCAATATGTAAAATCTGATATTACTACAATCTGCACAGGACAGGCCAGCAGCATGGCCGCCCTTTTATTAGCGGCTGGCAGCAAAGGAAAGCGGTTTGCCCTTCCACATTCCAGGATAATGATACATCAACCTATGGGGGCAACACAGGGACAGGCCACAGATATAGATATACAGGCAAAGGAAATAATAAGGCTAAAACAGGAACTTAATAAAATCCTTGCCCTGCACACAGGCCAAGATAAGGAGAAGCTGGGAAGCGATTCAGAAAGGGATTTTTTTATGAGTGGCCAGGAGGCGCTGGAGTATGGTATTGTAGACAGGGTAATTACAAAAAGGGAAATGATAAATGTGGGAAAAAATAAGGGGAGCGGTGTGAAATGACCAGAAAAGATGATACATCGGGTGAATTAGTTTGTTCATTCTGCGGCAAAAGTCAGGATGAGGTCAAAAAGCTCATTGCCGGGCCCTCAGTTTATATCTGTGATGAATGTGTTTCTCTTTGCAATGAAATTATCCAAGAAGAATATGAGCAGGAAGAGAAAAATAAACAGAACGATCTTCTACCCAAGCCGCAGGAGATAAAGAAAAAATTAGACCAGTATGTGATAGAGCAAGATAGGTCAAAAAAGGTCCTTTCCGTTGCGGTACATAATCACTACAAAAGAATCGGGGCAAACCTCGACAGTGATGATGTGGAGATTGATAAAAGTAATATACTTCTGATTGGGCCTACAGGTTCAGGCAAAACACTTTTAGCTCAAACTATGGCAAGGATATTGAATGTACCGTTTACAATAGCAGATGCTACCACACTGACCGAAGCTGGTTATGTAGGCGAGGATGTTGAAAGCATAATTCTCAGTCTTGTTCAAATGGCAGACTATGATATTGAGAAGGCAGCAAAAGGTATTGTCTATATTGACGAGATAGACAAAATTGCCAGAAAATCTGACAGCCCCTCAATAACCAGAGACGTTTCTGGTGAGGGCGTTCAGCAGGCCCTCTTAAAGATATTAGAGGGCACAGTTGCTAATATACCTCCAAAAGGAGGCAGAAAACACCCCCAACAGGATTTCTTAAAGGTGGACACCAGAAATATCCTTTTTATTTGTGGAGGCACCTTTAGTGGTTTAGACAAAATAATTCTTTCAAGGACCGGGAGCAAAACATTGGGTTTTGAGGCCGATATCAGGGGTCAAGACGAATTAAACCTGGAGGAAACTTTATCGTTAGTCCAACCTGAAGATCTCATTAAATTTGGCCTCATACCGGAGTTTATTGGACGGCTTCCAGTGATTGCCTCTCTCGGGGAATTGAGCCTTGACGCCTTAGTCAGGATACTGACAGAGCCCAAGAATGCCCTTGTCAAACAGTATCAAAAACTCTTTGAATTTGAAGGGGTAACATTAAAGTTCACCAAGGATGCATTAAAATCTGTGGGTAAGGATGCGCTTAATCGCAAATCCGGAGCCAGGGGATTAAGGGCTATTCTTGAAAAAGTTATGCTGGATATTATGTATGATCTTCCTTCACGACCAGATCTAATGGAATGTGTTATAGGGGATGAAGTGATTCTTAATGAGGAACCTCCTCTCTTATTGTATGAAAATGAAAACCAGATTGAATCTGCATAAAAAGTGCCTAAATTTATATAAGCTAAAGTTATGCAAATAGGTATTCTTAACTTTAATTAATTTTGACGGCTTCGTAAAAAGTCCAACTGCTGCGTTACGCCTCATCTTTCGTCATTGCGGCGTACCGGTAAGTACGCCTCATTCCTCAAGATTCGCAAGCCTTGCATTTGGAACTTTTTACTTTGCCGTCACAATTTTGACTTTTTGCGAGTTCATCAATCTTACTCACTTCAAACTTTTAATTTTTAACTTCGATTACCTATGTTTAAGACAAATGCTATAGAAAATTTCTTAGGGAAAGAGAAAAAACAGGTTCCATTGCTCCCCCTAAGGGATATAGTAGTATTTCCTGGAATGGTGATTCCTTTATTTATTGGAAGGGAAAAATCTATTGATGCACTTAAATATGCACTCTCCCAGGAGAAGGAAATTTTTTTGACCACCCAGAAAAAAGCCAAGATGGATAACCCCACCCTTCGAGATATATACTCTTACGGCACCCTGGGCATAGTTCTTCAACTTCTTAAAATGCCAGATGGAACAGTTAAGAGTTTAGTGGAAGGAAAGAGCAGGGCCAAGATCAAAAATTACCTGCCTGATGGAGGTTTTTTCATGGTTGAGGTAGAGAAAATCTCGGAACATTACGAACCAAATACCAAAACTGAGGCCCTTATAAGAAGCATCCATTCTTCATTTGAGTCGTACACAAAACTTAACCAAAAGATTGGTGAGGATATAGCTGAGTCAGTTATGTCTATAGATAATCCATCTCAATTAATTAATACCGTGGCTGCTCATCTCACAGCAAAGATAAAAGAAAAACAATCCTTGCTGGAGATAGAAGATGTAAATAATAGGCTTGAAGTACTATACAGGCTATTGAATGCTGAGATTGATATCCTTAAGATCGAGGACCATCTGAGGCAGAGCGTTAAAGAACAGATGGAGAGGACTCAAAAAAACTATTACCTCAATGAGCAAATGCGGGCAATACAGAAAGAAATGGGTACCCAAGATGACTTTGCCCAAGAACTCAAGGATCTCGAAAAAAAGATTAAGAATAAAAATCTACCCAAAGAGGCGGCCACAAAGGTAAGACATGAATTCAAAAAATTAAAAATGATGACCCCAATGTCTGCAGAGGGCACCGTTGTGCGGAACTATATTGATTGGATTTTATCCTTGCCGTGGCTTACACGCACAAAAAACAAGTTAAGCATTCAGGAGGCTGAAACAATACTTGAAGAAGATCACTATGGGCTATCTAAACCTAAAGAGAGAATACTGGAATATTTAGCTGTTCAGAACCTTACAAAAAAAATCAAAGGCCCCATTCTCTGTTTTGTTGGCCCTCCTGGAGTTGGCAAGACCTCATTAGCCAAATCAGTGGCGCGATCTATGGGAAGGAATTTCATAAGACTCTCTCTTGGTGGTGTCAGGGATGAGGCTGAAATAAGGGGCCACAGAAGAACATATATTGGCGCTTTGCCAGGAAAAATCATTCAATATCTTAAAAGGGCAAAATCAAATAATCCGGTGTTCTGCCTGGATGAAGTAGACAAAATGAGTACTGATTTCAGGGGAGACCCATCGGCTGCTCTTTTAGAAGTGCTTGACCCAGAACAAAACTATGCCTTTAATGACCACTATCTTGATATTGACTACAATCTTTCAGAGACTTTTTTCATAACGACAGCCAATGAACTTATTGGTATTCCACCGCCTTTACAGGATAGAATGGAGATTATAAGGCTGCCTGGTTATACAGAAATTGAAAAGTTGCACATCGCGAAAAAATTTCTGATAAAGAAGCAGATCGAACAAAATGGTCTTTCTGGGGATAATATCTCTTTTTCTGATCAGGCTATTTTAAATATCATAAGGTATTATACCAGAGAGGCAGGAGTTCGAAATTTAGAGAGGGAAATAGCTGCGGTATGCAGAAAGATTGCACGAGAAGTAGCCAAAAAAGGCACATCTATTAAGATAAAGGTTAGTGGAAATTCTCTTCATCATTACTTAGGTGTTTCAAAATTTCACTATGGAAGAAAAGAGGAAAAAGATGAAATAGGTCTTGCTACCGGCTTAGCCTGGACAAGTGCAGGAGGGGAATTGCTTCATATAGAAACCACTGTTATGCCAGGAAAGGGAGAACTGGTCTTAACGGGTACCCTTGGAGATGTGATGAAAGAATCAGCGAAAGCTGCCTTAAGTTATGTCCGCACAAAAGGAAGAAGCCTCGGTATGCCAGATGACTTTTATGAAAAGGTAGACATACATGTCCATGTTCCCGAGGGAGCGACGCCTAAAGATGGGCCATCGGCAGGTATCACTGTAGCGACATCAATTGCCTCTGCACTCTTAAGAAAATCGGTGAAAAGAAATCTGGCCATGACCGGAGAGATAACACTCAGGGGCAGAATTCTTCCTATAGGGGGCCTTAAAGAAAAGATAATTGCTGCCCATAGAGGTGGAATAGAACAGGTTCTCATCCCTCAAGAAAATAGAAAGGATATTGAAGAAATACCAGCGAAGGTTCTAAAGAAAGTGGAATTAATCCTGGTTGAGCACATGGATGATGTCCTTGAGAAGGCCCTCACACTAGTTAAAGGAAAAGATCTCTTTCTCCCAGAGGATAGGTTTCAACCTTTCGCCTTACCTAAAGGAGAGGCCAAATCTCAGATTACTGCACACTAATTAGGGGCGGGTAGCTCAGCGGGAGAGCGTCGGCCTTACAAGCCGAGGGTCACAGGTTCAATCCCTGTTCCGCCTATCAATTATTTCAAGGGGTCACATTAAATTGTAGCCCCTTTTCGATTATAAGCTTTTCATATTTCACCCCTATTTCTTATCAGTTTTCTCGCTTTACTCTTGTGAAAATCTCTTTGAATAATATCATACCAGAGATGGACACAGAAAGAGTCTTTGAGTATAAAGGAGTTGTCCTAAGGGAGAATAAAAGTTTAGATAAAATACGACCAATGTTCCTTTCTGGCAACAAATACCCTCCGCTGCTTTGTCAATCCTTAGCTAACCGTCGAATATCTTTTTAAACGGCATAGAAGCACCTATTCACTCCACTATAGAATCTCACATTCAAGTCAACAATCGCAAATAATTGACAGAAGCCCTACAGAATAGTATAATTATTCTAAAATCCATTCTTTTATGTTATTCAGCATTTGCCCTCTCTTGGTTATGAGTTTTTTATATGGTTTGGACTATGAATGATTCATTGCTATCTAAAGAAAAATCTTTTTATGAAATAGAGTGCCCAGAAATTGTAGGTGAAAGTAAGGCGATACAATCTATTAAAAAAAAAATACAACAGGTATGTGACAAGAATGTAACTGTTTTGATACTGGGAGAGAGTGGTACAGGTAAAGAGTTAGTGGCTCGGAATATTCATTGTAAATCTAAACGCAAAGAGGAAAATTTTATTCACGTTAATTGCGCGACCTTGCCAAACGAATTATTAGAAAGTGAACTCTTTGGGTACCAAAAGGGAGCCTTTACAGGTGCTACCTACAATAAGCTGGGGAGGTTTGAGAAGGCCAATCGAGGGACATTTTTTCTCGATGAAATAGGGACGTTGAGCCATTCGCTTCAAGCAAAGATTCTGCAAATATTGGAAGATAAAAAAATGTCAAAACTTGGTAGTATAAATGATATTCCCATAAATGTTCGAATACTAGCTGCTACGAATGCAAATCTGGAGGAGAAAATTACAAAAGGTTCTTTTAGGACTGACCTCTATTACCGTTTAAACGTAATTTCTATTGAAGTGCCTCCTTTAAGAGAGAGAAAGGAGGATATCGTTCCTTTAACAAAACACTTTATGGGTAAGTTTTGCAATGAATTAAAGAAAGATCGTATCCATTTTGATGTTTCTGTGAAAGAACATTTACAAAAATACGATTGGCCAGGTAATGTTAGAGAATTAGAGAATATCATAAAAGGGGTTATAGCATTGCAAAAAACAGATATGGTGTATACTGATTTAAAGCTGGGGAAAGTGGTAGATAAAGAGAAAGAAGGTTTGGTGGCTAAAAGTAGGAATCTCTTTCAAATTTGGGATGATAGAAAAATAAAAGAGCAGATTAATGGCAGAAGTGATATCTCTTTAAAGACAATACGTGGGCAATATATTGCTGATGTTGAAAGACGAGTTATTTGCAAGGCCTTGGAATTAACTCAGTGGAACAGGAAGAGTGCAGCCCAATTATTGCGGGTTAGTTATAAAACCCTTTTAAACAGAATTGAAGAGTATAACATACTGTAATTAAGGGTTTTTCTCAGGTTCCTAATATAGCTGCCTAAAAACTGATTTTTCTTACTGTAATAATGCTACAAGGCTGTTTGGAGGAAGTCTTATGCCAAGTTGCATTCAAACGGATACTATTCATAAAGGTCATTGCGAACGAATGTGAAGTCCCGCTATGCGGGACCACGTCGCCCGCCCGCCTCGCCTAAGGCGAAGCCGATGGCGGGCAGGCTTCGCCCCTCGCAATGACATGATTGCAACTTGGTATTACCACATAGAAAGCTCGGAGGGTAATTTTGAAAAAGGTATACGTCATTGGCGGTCCAATTAAAGGTAAATCTTTTACTCTTACTGATAATGTCACTACTATTGGGAGGTCCTCTGATAACGACATATGCATCTCCGATATAGGGGTCTCCCGGCATCATGCCACATTTATAAAAAAGAATAATAAAATTTTTATCGTAGATCTGAAGAGCTCTCAAGGCGTTTTCATTGATGGAGAGAAGATAGAGCCAGGAGTGGAAGTTGAAATAAAAAGAGAGACTACTTTGATGATAGGAAACTCAGTTCTATCATTCAAAAAGGCAGTTTCTGAAGAAACAGTGGGTCAACCATACCCTCCTGATGTACAAAAAGAGCTTCTTGATACAAGAAAATCCTCAAAGTATATCTCCAGGAACTATATACAAAGTTTGGAATTATTCCTTACAGTATCAAATATTCTTGCTCAATCACTTAATATCGATGAAGTATTAGGTGAGGTGATAGATAAGATTTTCAATCTCTTAAAGAGAATCGACCGTGGGGCCATATTGTTGGTAAACAAAAAAACAGGCAAGTTAGAAGAGGTAGTTTCAAAGACGAGAATAGACGACACAGATAATCTCTTCTCTAAAATTCGCTATAGCAGGACTATCGTTAATAGGACGTTAAAGGAAACTAAGCCGGTAATGATGTCTGATACAAGCCGTGTAAACAAGGCTGACCTTTCTGATAGCATAGAACAACTACATGTCATGTCAGTTATGTGTACACCACTCATATTTAAAGAAGAGGTTCTTGGAGTCATTTATGTAGACTCCCTTGGGTTGCCTGAAGGATTCAGAAAAGATGACCTTGAATTGCTTACTGGCTTAAGTAATACTGCGGCTATTGCCATAGAAAATGCGAGTCTGTATTCAGATTTAGAAAAATTGGTTGAACAGAGAACAAATCAATTAGAAAAGGCAAAGGATAGATTTCAAGAGAGTGAATCAAGGTTTAGAGCATTGTTCGAAAACATGAGCAATGGTGTTGCTATTTTAGAGGCAATAGATGATGGCAATAATTTTATTTTTAAAGATTTCAACAAAGCTGCTGAGGAGATAGATAAAATAGAAAAACGGGATATCATTGGTAAAAGTGTCCTTACAATGTTTCCACGTTTTAAAGATCTTGGCCTTTTTGATATATTTAAAAGAGTGTGGAAAACAGGAAGACCTAAAGATAATTTTCCCATATTCTATGAAGATGATAGAATTAAATCCTGGAGAACGAATTACGTCTATAAATTACCAAATGGAGAAATTGTATTTATCTATGAAGATGTAACTGACCAAAAACAGGCAATTGAAAATCAGCAGAGGCTTCAAAAGCAGCTTACTCATGCTCAGAAGTTAGAATCATTAGGCAGACTGGCAGGGGGTGTGGCGCATAACTTTAGAAACATCTTGCAAGCTATTCTGGGAAATAGTCAATTCCTTCAAATGGCATACAGTCAGGATGACCTATTACAAAAAGTTGCAACGATTATCAATGAATCAGTGAAAAAGGGCTCCAATTTCATCGATAGTTTGTTGAAATTCTCCAGGCAGGATATTGAAAAAGATATATCCCCCCTCAATTTAAATAATACTCTTAATGAAACATTTAAAATAATTAGTAATACCTTTGATAAGGGGATAAAGATTGTTACGAAGATAGAGGAGACACTACCAATTAGAGGTGACCATTTAAATCTCGGTCAAGTTTTTATAAATTTATGTAATAATGCACGAGATTCAATGCCACATGGTGGTAAGCTGACGATAGAAGCAAGAAAAACGAGTAAAAAAGTCATAGTTACCATTTCTGATACTGGATGTGGTATAGATGACAAAACCTTGAAAAATATATTTGATCCCTTTTTTACTACTAAAGGCATCGGTGAAGGAACTGGTTTAGGTTTGGCAATAACCCACGGTATAATAGAAGAACACAATGGGACTATATCTGTATCCTCGCAACTTAATAAGGGAACAACATTTACAATTTCTTTTCCCATAGCTGAGAAATTTGTCAACATTGAATCAGAATCTCATCTAAGAATCAGGCATGGGAAAGGAGAGAAGGTTTTAATTGTAGATGATGAACCGGATGTCTTAAAAGGTCTTGAGAATATGGTTGCATCTATAGGGTATGAAGTATATTCAGCACGTAACGGTAATAAGGCCCTCGAACACTATAAAACATATAAACCTGATGTTGTGTTACTCGATTGGAAGATGCCTATTATGGATGGAGTAACGTGTGCCAAAAAAATTCTTGAAAATGACCCAGCTGCCCGAATAGTTATGATTTCCGGCTACAAAGAGAGTGCTGCAAATGGAATCGATGCCAGTTTTAGAGCCGTTATAAAGGACTTTGTTCTTAAACCTTTTGATTTAAAGAAAATAAGTAAAATTATTTCAAAAGCCCTTCAATCTTCCTAGCCCCCCAGTAATCTTGTTACATGATCTTTTAATTTTTCCATCTCAAATGGTTTCCGTAATACAACATCTGCCTGTTTTTCAGCTGCAAGTTCTTCAGGGTTTTTTCCATACGCAGTAATGGCTATAACCGGTAAATTAGGGGCCCTTTCTTTTATAACAGTAATAATCCCTATCCCGCTCACATAGGGCATAACGATATCAGTAATGACCAAATCATACTGTTCAGATTCGACCATTTTTAATCCATCCATTCCATTTGAGGCAGTAATTATAGTATAGCCTAAATATTCAAAGTAGCTCTGCATCATCGAGAGAACATGATTGTCGTCTTCAATAATAAATAGTGTTTTTTTCATACTATATTCCTCACTACCCTAAATTATATATGAGCTTTCCATATCTCATATTTTTTGCTGAGGGCGGGCTTTTATGCCATACCCTCCATAAACGTTATATCCTGCTCTTGTGTATTTTTAGTACCGATGGTAATTATTTCTATTCTTTTATCATCTCTTTTTTTGAAATATATTCTACCAGAATAGGAGAAGATTGCCTCAAATATAGGTAATTTCCCTTTTTTACTGAAAACTTTTCTTTTAATATTCACTGGGGAATCACCCTGGTTCAATCTATAGATTATCTCTTCAGCCTTTAATTGAAAATCCTGCGGTAATTGCACGTATCCTTCAAGGGCCTTTTTATGGAAAAACATATTCTTATATATCACATTAAATCTTTTTTCTATTGAATCAATATCCTTTTTTCTCTTTTTTGCACCGTGTTCCTCTATCATCTTCAAATGGTTTATTTCTTCTCGTAGCTGAGTAATTTCATGCTCTTTCTCTTCCTTTAAAGCGATATTGTTGCTGGCTTGCTCCTCAAGCCTTTCCATTTCATCAAGAACCTCATCTATCTCCAGTGATTTTTTCTTCTGAATTTCTGCCTCATCCATAAGCTGCACAATATTCGATTCCAGGTCGTCTTTATCATGTTTAATCTTTTCTATCTTTGCAATATAATCCTTTTCCTTTTTAGAAAGCCCCTCCAGGGATTTTTCGCTTCCCGCCAATTTATTTGAAAACACATCAATCCGTTTTTGTTCATTTTCTCTGGTTGCCACCCACTCCCTGACCCTCTTTTTATAATGCCAATAGAGTAACAATATTGCCGAGAAGAGATATACAATCAGAATACTGTTTGTGAGCCAGCTATTGTGTTGTACGTTCACATCGACTGATACTGTAAGACCGTCATTCAACATTTGAAAATTCTTTTCCGCTCTTTTGATGTAATTAAATGATTCACTCGCATTACTATCAAATTCCCTGTTTTTATTAAAATATATATCTCCCTCTTCCCAATAATAAGGATATAACAATTTTCCTTGTTTACTGGTAACCATTATCTTTGTAATTACACCAAGGGTTTGCAATGTATCATGTTTCAAAAAACGGTCTATGTTATTATTTATCTCCTCTTTAACGCTGTATTTTCCATCGTAAAGTGCCTCGTAATCCTGAATAATGCAGTTTGCTACATCTTTTTCTCTGCTATTCTGTAAGTATCGTTCAAGGATCTGGACAGAAAAAATGTACATAATAGGTGGTAAAAATATGCAAATAAAGATTATTCTAAAAGAAATATAATTCATCTCATATTCGCCAGGGCTTGCTGCGCCTGCTTGTAACCAGGGAACTCTTTATTCAGTGCAAGGGCCTTTTCAAGGGCAGCTTTGGCCTCTTTTTTTTGGTCGTTTTTTAAATATGCCATACCCAGGTGGTATAGTATTACCGGGTTTGTCTGTATCTTTTCATGGCTCTGTTCTAACTCTACAATGGCGCTTCGATACAGACCTTTCTTATAATATATCCAGCCCAGGGTATCCAAAATTGATGGACTCTTTGGCATCTTTTCCTTGGCGATTTGTGCCAGGCCCAGGGCCTCATCTATACTTCCTCCATGCTCAGCCAGCACCCAAGCCAGGTTATTGGCAGCCGGTGCAAAGTCTTTCCTGATCTCAAGGGCTTTTCGATAATACGATTCTGCCGCCTTGACATCACCTTGTTGTTGATAAATAGTTCCTAGTGACATGTAAGCGGGAAGGTATGAAGGGTTCTTGGCTAAAATTTCCTTATAGTTAGCAATAGCGCTATCAGTGTCCTTTTCTCGTATATAAATTCTGGCTAACGCAATGTAAGGAAATAGTATATTAGAATTGGTTTCGATAGCCCTCTCAAAACTCTTTTTGGCTTGTGTAATCTTGTTGTTAGCTAAATAAATTCTGCCTTTAAGATCATAAATAAAGGCCAGGGATGCGGAATCCTTTGGCAAGCCTTGAGAGTGCCGATCACAGAATGTAAGCGCTGTATCAAATTGTTTTTTCTCTAAGTAAATTAAAATACTATAGGTCAGCGCTTCAGCCAGCCCTGGCCGCAACCTTAGGGCCTTGGCAAACTGCTCTAATGCGTTTTCATGTTGCCTTTTCAATAAATAAAGGAGGCCCAATCTGCTGTAGCCTATTGGATTTTCAGGCACTAATTTGATTACCTTTTTGAAACTCCTTTCAGCATCATGGGGTTTTTTCTCCAATAGTGCCAGATTTCCCTTATAGACCAATGCCTGAATATTTTTTGGATCCTGCTGTAAAATCTTGTTCACTTCTCGCCTGGCCAGATCAAGATTTCTTTTTTTAAAATAAAACTGAGCTAAAACGAGACGCGCGGCTACAAATCTTGGATTGAGTTCAACCGCCTTAATAAGATCTTTGCGGGCCAGTGCCTCTTCTTTCTTGGCCAGTAATGCCTGTGCCCTATAAAAATATGCCTCAGCAAGTCTGGGTTCATTCTTGACTACCGTGTCAAAAGAGGAAACCGCTTCAGAAAATTCACCCTTATTCAATAAAAGCCTTCCCTTTATCAGGTTCGCCACTGGATGACCCTTGTCTTTTTTAAGAACCGCATTAACTTCTTCTTCAGCCTCAGAAAACTTCTTATATGTATAGTGAAGCAAGGCAATTGTGGCTTGAATATTAGAATTCTCTGGCTTTAACTCAGCTGCCCTCTTCATGGCTTTCAGTGCAGAATCATAGGAATTCCTGCGAGCATAATACTGAGCTAAACCCATTAACGGGCCAACATTGCCTTCAGGTGCAACGTTAACTGCATCCTTGTATATCTCCTCTGCCTTGTTCCATTTTCCTCTGCTTTCATAAAAAGAGGCAAGCACACGTAATGCGGCATGCTTGGATGGCGAGTCAGCAACCATTTGTTTCAGCTCTTTTTCGGCCTCATCGTGGCGCCCCATTCTCACGTATAATCTTGAAAGCTCACCCCTGAGAATAGGCATTTTTTTATCTTGATCCAGTGCCTTTTTATATTCTGCCTCAGCCTTTGTAAATTTTCTATCCATAAAGAAAAGCCTCGCAAGTGCCACTCGAACCTTCACCTGTTTCGGGTCAATACTAATTGCCTTTTTTAGTGTTTGGATGGCCTTATCCTTCTTTTTCTCTCTAATTTGAACACCTGACAAAAGCATTAATCCATCAATATTTTTTGGACTTTTTTCTAAAATAAGCTCTGCTTTTTTCCGTGCCTCATCTATCTTTTTACTCAATAGATATATATTACCCAGCTTCAATTGTGCATCGAGATGATCCGGATTAAGCTCAACGGCTCGTTTGAAAGAGCGAAAGGCCTCCTGTCCTCTTTTCAGCTTTAAATAAACCTCGCCTAACTCATAGTGGGCCGAGTCATTTTTTGGATCAATCTGGATTACATTCTTAAATTCAATTACGGCCTTCTTATATTCAAGACTCTTCACATATTTTTGGGCATTGGCAAGGTGCTTGACCTTTTTCTCCTCGCTGGTGCTACAACCCCAATAGATGCCCGCAAAGGATACAATTAAGAGAATAACAATGATCTTCGTAAACACAAACACGCTGTTCCTTGCTTCAAGGTTCATAATATATTTCTCCTTCTTCATAATTATCAAACATTTACTGCTAATAGTTATGTAATACTCATCATATGTCAAGTATTCCTTCTCAGAAATCTCATGGAATACACTGCCATCTTTCTGGGTTCATTGTCTACCCCTCTTATGCGTTAATCAGTAACTATTACAAGTTACACTATTGAGATGGTGGTTGGAAATATGTTTATTGAGAAACATTGAGGCGTAATCGGGAAAGACGTCTCATACCAAGTTGCATTCAAACGGCTACTATTTATAGCGGTCATTGCGAACGAATGTGAAGTCCCGCTATGCGGGACCACGTCGCCCGCCCGCCTCTAAGGCGAAGCCGATGGCGGGCAGGCTTTGCCCCTCGCAATGACATGATTGCAACTTGGTATGAGCCCTTTGCTTCTTCTTTTTTGATGCTATTCTTTAAGAGAGAGGTTGTATGAATTAGGACAGTCGATAGAGGAAAAAAAGGGCAGGCAAAGATGGGAGAGATGTTTAACCTAATCGATGCAGGTCTACTTCTTTGGTCCTGAGCCTACTGCTTATAAACTACCTCATACAAATTTCCTTTCCAGGGTCTAAACCTATTACTCCACTGTCCTAAAGTCCGCCACCTGCACATTAACACGCAAAACGTGGTCTATTTATTAAATTTCCTCTGGGATGTGGGCCTGGATCTTTTCTTGCTCAGCAATTGCTCGTATTATCATGCCATCGCAAAGTTATTTACTTTTTTAAGAGCTTCCCAATTGATGAGTAATTCAACTTAGTCAACAACGTCCCTAACTTCCTACAATATCCACACGCTTTTCGACATCATCTTATTTAATTCCATTGCCATTAAGGAAAGTTTGTAGTATAGTACTAATATCCTACAATTCAATTTTTGGAAGGAGATCAAAATGGCCCAAGTAGTTAAAATCACCAGAAAGTATCAAATTACTCTGCCCCGTGCGATCAGAGAGTGCGT
>Ga0233413_10000437_pt1 | contig 20137 bp, 29 predicted proteins | sample Na_anoxic_6_MG_FD_189019 | JGI IMG/M metagenome (GOLD analysis project Ga0233413, IMG submission 189019) | Seawater microbial communities from Saanich Inlet, British Columbia, Canada - Na_anoxic_6_MG | ecosystem: Environmental > Aquatic > Marine > Inlet | place: Canada: British Columbia...
AATCATTTATGGTCTGTATCCACTCTGTATCAATAATCATTTATGGTCTGTATCCACTCTGTATCAATAATCATTTATGGTCTGTATCCACTCTGTATCGGAATCCCACTCACCTGAACAATTACACTAAAAATCTGAGAATATTTAAATTAATTATGACACTAATATGAAATAGCACCAAATTCTTCATTCTATTTCAAAAATCGACAAGATCAATAAATGAATCGACAAGATCATTTCATAATCGGGTGATTTAAATAATCCCGATTAATGTGTCATAAGTCTTTTAAGCACCGAATTCTTATAGCACTGGAATGGTATAGTGTTGAAATTACAAAGTTACTTTTTGTAGGGGTAAAAAGTTTTGGGGCGAGGATAAATTTATAGCACCGAAACTGATCGGGGAAAATAAAATTCCCCGAAAAAGGAATAATAGTGAAATTATTAGAAATGTGCTGTGGTGGTGGGGAATCTGTGAATAAGTTATCAGTTATTGCTGTAATAAATTTAGAATTATTATGATTTTGTGTTGGAATATTTGTTATAATGCTGTAAGTTAGTTGTTCTTTTCGTAGTCTCCTTAGATGGTTAGAAGCAGTAGGAATAAAATCTTGCTGTTTCTTTTTTATTTAGATTGTGAGTAATAATATGTTATAATAGGGTTCTAAAGTAGTGCGTAATGACTGCTCCGTCACTAGATGTAAATACGAGCAGTCATTTTTTTTGAATAAACTTATAATTATTCATTTTGTGGTTGGAGATATGATATAATATAATATGGTTCTAGAGTGGTAGAAGAGGTAGCAGGGATTGTTTCTTTGCTGCCTCGTTTTTTATTTAAGGAGTGAGGGAATGAATTGTTTTTGTTATGTGGTAATATTTATTATATTTTTCATTATATTGAGTGGATCTATTTGGGGAGATGATATTGAGTGAGAGCTATTTTAAGATACTGTTTGTTTTAAAAGGTCTCTCAGGGTATCTAAAGGTTAGTTAATTGATCTGGAGGGAAGTGTGGTCTATTTAGAGGGTATCTGTGTGAGATGTTGGTGTTGTTTTTCGCTTCCCGATTAATTTTGAAGTTATAATTAAGATGTAGGGGTGGGAATAGATTTTTAATTTTGCGAAAATTATTTAAAAGGTTAGAAAAATGAGTAGAAACAAACAGGTAGACAGGTTACGTGCTGGAATGCAGGAGCATTGGACTGGGAAGATTGTAGACCCTGTAGGTGCTGCTTTAGGATTGATGGATGTTTATCGTAAAGATTTAGCTTTGTCAAAGGAATTTTTTGAGGGGTTACATGCTGAGTTGGTACATGTAGGATGTACTTCAGAGCTTATTATTGAACGTAGGAACAGTACTCCCATAAGTTTAGGGGAATTAGGATTTGTTACAGATGAGCCAAAAGTTGCTACTGATGAGGATAGGGCTAGATTAATAACTATAGTTGGAATGGTTATTAATTGGCTTGGTGATAAAGGTCGTAGAGCGGGGAAGGAACATACTGTTGCTATTGAAAGATTGAATAAAAAGTTTAGTTTAGTATGTGATGCTCTTCATAAAGCTTTGATGGAATTGGGGATATGGGACGATCCTATGGCTGGAACTTTTAATGATATGTTTATGGCTTTTCGTGATACATACAGTAAAATAAGTAGAGATAACACCTTTTTAGAGGAGGCTTTAGAAGGGAGAGACGCTGAGATACTTTCTTTGAAGGCTCAATTGAAATCAGCTAATACTTGGCGTAATACTCAGACTGAGATTATTGAGAGGTTAACTAAGGAGTTGAATTATCAGTTGAGTGCTACTGAGCAGTATCGTAAAGAGTTGGATCAGATGCGTGAGAGCATCATTAAGAGTAGACCTGGACAATAATTTTGCGAAAATTTAGTTTAAAACTGGAAAAGTTTGACATTTTCATAACTATTGATTTTATAAGTAGTTTATATCGGAAGTGTGAGAATTGAAAACTTTTCTGGACACGGGAAAAAAGTTTGAGGTAGATATGCCTGATAAAGATGATATAATAAATATATTAAATGGTGGAGATCTTTCTCCTGAGTTATGGCCTAATTCTTTTAAATATGAGAATTATAAGTATCCTACGTCTGGAGACAGATTGAATCTTAGACGTTTGATTTTAGCTGATTTACAGATAGCACATGGATTTGCATCTATGGGACATGCACCACCGATAGCGTTTTTTGATGGTGCTGCTAAGTGTTTAGATGCTTTGACAGCAATAATTATAGCAGAATATAAGGAAAAAGAATAATGCGTAGTTTATTTATATTGTTATGGGGAGCTATTTTAACTTCAATTTGGTGGATATTTGCTGTAGTTATACCTGTCCCAGTCAATGATTGGTATATGGTCTTCAAATGTCTTTGGGGACTTTTCTATCTTGCGAATATTTTAACACTTGTATTTATTATGGAAGTCCTTATCAAGACTATACATAAGAGTTGGATTTTGGATAAGTAAAACTTTTCTGGCACGGGGGAAAAAGTTTTGAGAGGGTGTTTTTCCCGATTCTTCAAAAAGATGTAATAGAGATGCTGAGAAGTTGATTCTCAATTTAAACTAAACACAAGTGTTTAATTTAAATCAGAAACGGTTGAATTCCTTTAAAAAAATAATATTTTGGAGAAAAAAGATGAAGAATGTAATTATAATGTTGTGGGGCATGGGATTAGCATCAGCTTGGTGGGGTATAGGTCTTATGATCCATGATGGTATCCCTCTAGAGGATGGAGGTCTTGGTCTGGCTGTTGGTTTCACTTTTGTTGCGAGTCTTGTAACAGTGGTTTACATTCTCTGTAAGGTTATCTCATGTATATATACATGTTGGGACGATTGAGGGGGTGACAGCAATCACCCGATTTTTAAAAAACTTATAATAGAGTCGAAGGCATCAAAATGTTGATGTCATTAAAGGTAGTCCTAATTAAATCTAAGGAGATTAAAAACCATGACTACAAAAGTATTGAAGGATAGTGACGTTCGAGCAGAGTCGTTCAAGCCGTTGTCTGAGCGCCGAGAGATTATCGCTGGTCGTGTTATTGATGGTAAGGTTCAGATGCGTAAGCCGAGGAAGTATGCATTGAAGCCGCAGGAGATCAAAGATCTTCGCAAGAATGCTGACGGCAAGTTTCCGAATCCGTTCCGTCAGGGTGGCGTCTATCATGGCGCAGTTCAGTCTCTCATTAACTTGGGTCTTGACAAGGCTCATAAGTTCTCTGACGTTAAGGCAGAGATGAAGAGCGTTATGGGCAAGTTCGAGCGTCAAGGTACTGACGCGTGGTCGCTCTTCGCCAATCGTGAACCCAAGAAGGATGCGAAGAATCCCAAGGATCTGAATGGTCGTATCATGCAGACCATCACGGTTCTCCAGCGTCTTGGTGGGAATCACAAGTATGGTCAGAAGCTTCAGCAGTTGAAGTCTTGCATTGATGTACTCGCTGGTAAGGATGATCAGCCGTTGTACATGCTCAATACGAGCTTCAAGCGTCCGGATGCGGTTCGTCCGACTAACGATCTTAAGAACAAGCGTCGAAAGGTTGTTAAGCCGAAGGCTAAGAAGGTCGCAAAGAAGAAAACTCCGAAGAAGACGGTCAAGAAGGTCGCTAAGCCTGAAACCGTAACGGCATAAGTCGAGCGTTTTCAAGATGTAAGGGAAGAGAGGGCATCGGTGTGATATTTTCCCGATGTCTTTCTCTTTCATAATAGGTTTAGAAGGGAGTTTTTATGGTATTACATAGTCTTAATGACATAGAGTATACTCAGATTTTACGTCTTAGTACAGGATTTCCGTATCTTGATCGTGCATTTGGATCTACGATGCATGGTAATATTGAATCTTTTGGTATGCCTTGTGGTCGAATAGTATTTGCAAGTGGTGAGCCTGGCGTTGGTAAAACTCGTTTTGGTATTGCTGTTATTAAGAATATCAATGCTCGTGGTGGTAAGATTCTTGTTTTCCAGGGCGAAGTTCCTCCTCAAGAGTTTAAGCAATGGACGGGTAATGTTACTTATCCTCACAAATTATTTGTAAGTGATGATACAAAGATTGATCAGATCATAAAATACATACGACAAGAGATTCCTACGTTCGTAGTCATTGATTCTGCTAATATGATTGATGATTATGAGAAGCCTTCTGAGATAAGGCAGATTTTGGATGATTTGAAGGCTGCTGTAGCTGATACTGGTTGCGTTTGTTTTATGATCGGTCATTTAACAAAAGACGGCAAGATGAAGGGAAATGCGGATGTAGCTCATCTTGTGGATGTAGAATGTAGTATAATTAGGGTACATACTGGCAACATGAAGAGTTTTGATGGTTTGAGTCTTTCCGTTGCTATAAAAGAACGTGTAGAGACTAATGCTCAATATAAAGCTGGTATGCAGAGAATTTGTGATTTATGTCCTGGAATGTTCCGATATAACATTGGGAAGAATCGTTATGGTCCGAGTGGTGGCTGGGCGGTATTTAGGCATAACGATACTGGCATAGAATATTTGGATGCTCCTAATGGACTTGATCCGAGAATGGGTAAAGTAATATATGGGACTGCTGGTGTTGTTCCTGTATCTGGTAAAAAAGCTAGTTCTTGGAGAGATTGGTTTGGTAGATGATTTTGAGTTATAGATATTCTGGAGTTAAGAAAGACGGTACTCATGAGGTTATTGCTGATAATTTTAAGAGTAAGGGTATTGCTTTCATAAATGCTTCTCAGTCTGCTACTCATTTGCGATGTAACAGTAATCCTAGACGGTACATTCGTTTAGAGATACAGGATGATAGTGGTGAGCCTGTTGATGACTACAAGGATCATGCTTGGTTGAAATGTAACACCGAATAGTTTTTTCCCCGATTAATTTCGAAGATACAATAGAGACGAAGGAGACGACAATGATTGGAACATCAATTGGAATAGCTATTGTCATCATTGTTCTTGGAACGATTTTGATTAAAAGCGAAATAAAATACGGGAAAGAGCAGTCGAAGAAGAAACGAATGGCTGCAATCCGCGAGGCTTCATCTGATCGAGAAGAGAAAGAAAAGAAAGAGCTTTCGGCTAGACAGAAGAAGCGAGCAGAGAAATTTGGAAACGGAGAAGTTTCTGAAGGAGATGTGGTTTAAAATCTGTTATAGTAGTTTGGTCGAGGGTTTTGAAAATTGAATACACGGGTTGGTCTAATTAAGATAGCACTGATTGATCATCGGTGAAGATGAGAGGTATACTAGTTGCCATGGTGAAAATCCCTTACCCGTACCATTTGGACTTTAGTTTATACGGTAAAACACAGAGGTGAATTGATATTTATATTGATTACTTTTGAGAACGCGGGATCGATACCCAAGAGGTCCGTTTGTTGTAACACGCGAGGTCTTCTAAGATCAGGATACTACCCGGTGAGGGGTAGAGATGGAGGTTCAAGTCCTTTCCTTGCGATTTTTGAAACAGAATACGGATGGTTAGCTCAAACATGTTTGGAAGAGCACCTAGACATTGTTCTAGGGTATGCGGTAGTCTATCGGAAGCAATTTATCGCGCGAAGGGATTGTGGAAGACAGGCTTTAGTTCGACTCCCGTACCATCCATTGCAGTGCTGTCTGGGCTTGGGCAGTTTAATGAAATAACAATCCCCAGGCGTATGATCGAGAGGTCAGTAGCGAACAGTACCGCGAGTGACTGTACTGTGAAATTTCACTGCATCATACTGATAGAGTATAGATTAAGATTAAAAATTGAATAAAGAGTTATTATCATACGGGCCTGAATTGGAATCGACAACATAAGGAGAGTGATAGTTACGTGCCGGAGTTGAGTAGAAGGCTCCGTTATCAATCTACTCAAGCAATTTAATTGCTAATACTTTGAAAATGGCAGCTTAAGGTTGCCCGTCCTGCTTTTTGACACCGATAGACTGGTAAGGGCGAACACTTCGGTAGCTTTTGTTTCTTTCAAGTAAAAGGAATTGGTGGAGGGTATCCATGATGCCCCTAGAGTTTCTTCTCTCTTTAAAAGAGGAAAGATTAAGTTACTCTATCTTTGGATTCGTATTGTAATGATACGTAGATTGAAATAAAATAGAGACGCACGTGAGATTACATTTGATAAATGATTGGACGCGAGCATCGAAGTTCGCCAGGTCCATTCGTTGTGCTGCACGTAGCTGCCGCCGATTAAGAAAAGATTATTTAATTATAGTCTTTTCTTTTTTTATGCGTTTTTAAACGTATTTGGTATGGATCCTGGTCTGCGTACTGGATCTTCGTTTTCCCGATTTTTTAACTAAATGCAATAGTTTTGAAAGGACGAATAAAAAATGGCTAAATGTACAAAGAAATGTTGCGATTGTCAAAATGTCATAGGTTCTGGAGAGTTTGCTAAATGTTGTGCTCCACAGAATATTGACAAGGAAGTGACGAAAGCTTTGGAGCTTATAGGAATAGAGAATCCTCCTAACAAGTATCGTTGTGATTATGTAAAGTTACAACGAAAAGAAGGATGGATTGGCTCTCGTATTTTAAACTTTTGCGGAAAAGAAGGTCGTTGGTTTACTCCCAAAGAGGAAAATAATGGCAGAACATAAAATATTTGATTCTAAGCCTGACTTGAAACCGTGTCCTTTTTGCGGAGAGAAAGACCAGTTGTATTGGGGTCACGCTCATGCCATGGCTTTTCATGTTCAATGTCTGGTCTGCGGTGGGAGTGGAGGAGAGATAGGCTATCCTGATGCATCGGATGGAAAACTAACTTTAGAAGAGCTAGAAGTTCAGTTAATGGACAAAGCTATTGAAGCATGGAATAAAAGGGCATAAATAATGCAACACCAAATAACAGTATCTCCTGAATTTTTCAAAAAAGAAAGAAACAATTATACGAATTGGAAGTTTGCTTTTTGGCGTGAGCTATTCCAGAATTCAATTGATGGTAAAGCTTCTGTCATAAGTATCACGGCAGCATCTAATGGTGATTCGGTTGTCGTTCAATTCAGTGATAACGGAGTTGGATTCAGCGCAGAAGTCAGAGATTCAGTTTACTTTTGTCTTGGTAAGACTAACAAGGGTGGAGTCGGAGACGTAGGTGGATTTGGTAAAGCGAGGATTGTAGTTTGTTTTTCGCAGAATAGTTATAGTATCGCAAGTCGAGATTGGAAAGTTAACGGCGAAGGTGGAAGTTATGAGATTCATGATTCTTCGTCAGGGTGGTATGGAAATACAAGAGGTTGTCTCGTAACAGTTAATGTAGATGCTGAAATGGAAGAGATGGATAGAGCATTGCAGAGTTATCTCAGAGCGTCTCAGCTTATTTGTAAAATAAAAGTCAACGGCACCGAATGGAACGAATGGTGTCACAGAAGAAGACTTACACAAAGACTTAGTTTTGGCAATGTATATGTGAACAAGAGTGGTGGAATGCATCAAGGTTATGTTGTTGTTAGAGTTAATGGCATTCCTATGTTTACGAGATATACTGGGATCAAGTCTCAAGTAGTCGTAGAGATAGATGCTGATAAGAGTAGAGACGTATTGTTAAGCAATAGAGATATGCTTCATAGCAAGTATCAGACTGAGCTTGATGAATTCATTCGTAAGATATCTATTGATACTGTCAGTGGTTTGAGGAAGAATAGGACGAAATGGGTTGTCTGTGGTGGTAGAAAAGCTAAAGTAACGCGCAGAAAAAGAAAAGTATCAAAAACTATTACACCGAATACAACTGCAAAGTTAAATCCTGTTGCTGTACATTTGATTAAAAATAGTAGCAACCCGGTTGAAGCTTGGAAAAATACAGTAACTGGAGATGTAATAACAAGAGAAGCTACGGAAGATATTATTAGACCGATTTTTAATAAGATTGATGATATTATTCCTTCTGCGATTATTTCGTTAGAATCAGAGAATCCTAGAGTACGTAAAGTCTTTCCACGATATGATATGCGTCATTGGGGTGAAGAGGATGATGGTGGGAATAGAAAGAAATTGTTGCGACAGTGGACTATGATTTGTGATTATGCGGTAGAAGAGTATCTTGAATATGTCAAGGAAGATAGTATGTCTTGGCGACCTGGATTTATCTTCTCTGATGATTCTGCTGCTCAACATAATCAAACTGCTGGCGGAGAAGATGTTTTTCTCTTGAATCCTGTTGACGAAGATGGTAAGATACAGTTTGGATTAAGAAACAAAGACAGTTGGACTAAAATGATTCTCCTTGCCTGTCACGAAGTGGCTCATCATTATGAGAGTTATCATAATGAATCATTCGTTTTAGTTTCGGAACACCTATTTGAGAAGTTATTCTGCCGTAGAGAAGAGATTTTCAGAGCTTTAAAGAAGTCGCTACAAAAGGAAAAGATATTATGTTGATGTCATTAGATGAATTTTTAAATAGAATACGTAAAGGGCTCAAGGTCAGAGGTTTATCGAAAGACGCTATCGATTTTCATATGGCTAGACTTACTGAGGTCTACGAGAGGTCTCCTATCTTTGGAGAGTTAGAGATAGATGAGACTTATGATGACTATCAGGAGGAAGAGTTTGAGGATGGAGTCAAAGACGCTCCTATCAGTTTGGAAAATCCTATAATAGATAGTGCTCCTTTTGAGATCTTAGAAAAGACTCATGATGAACAGGTCGAAAGACGTATTCATCAGTTGAGAGATCATTATCAGAAGTTACAGGATGATCGTGGAGAGGTCTGGTATCCTCCGGAAGAGGAGACTGCTATAGATGTTATAAATATTCGAGGCATGTTTGGTAGGACATTACTTATTCAGGCTGCTTATGATGGGGATTTGGAAGAGGTAGAGAAGCTTATTGGGATGGGTGCAGATGTTACTATCAAGGATAGTTCTGGTAATGATGCTTTACAGATTGCTATAATCAGTGGTTACACGAAGGTGGCTGCTCGTCTTAAGAAAGAGTTTGTTAGATCTCCGTTTGATCTTTCAGTGTGATGTTTTTCCCCGATTTTTAAATCAGTTGTAATACAGATGAAAGGACTTAAATTATGTTTACTTTGAAAATAGCTGGTCAATCGTTTGGTGTTCGTTTTCAGTATCGTCCCGTTTATCTTCAGCGTGAGGGTCATAAATCTTATTTCACAGAAGATGCTATGGCGTCAATAGGTTTAGGCGTTCGAGAGCTTGATGGGAGGAAACCTGATTCGACTCGCACTGTCTGTCAGATCCTCAAGTTGGATGACGAGAAAAGGACTAGCGAGTTGTTCTGCGAAGGCGAAGCGACTTGCTCGTTGGCAGACAAGTTCTCGAAAGTTGAAGGTCGTCAGCGATCTTTGACTAAGGCTCTCAGTTGTGGAGCTATGGGTTGGCATCCTGATCGTCCCACTCGCAAGTTGGTTTGGAATGCTTACTTCGCCAATCATAAAGATTTGCGTCCCAAGAAGAATCGAGTTGAGCGAGACAAGAAGCTTTTAAACACCATCTTTGGTAAAGACGAATAAAAACTAACGCAAGGATAATAGAGTTGAAAGGGATAACAGTATGTGTTTGAATGCAGACAAATTGAATCCATTGAAGGGTAGGTATCCTGTAGAATTCGATGAAAATGGATATGTTACGTGTTACAAAGTATACCAAATACATACTGATCCGCTTAATCATGAAATCAGGCAACTTACTTCTCCTTGTTTTCCTGGACCTAGAAAAGGAAGAAGATTCATTACTAATGGTTGGATAGTTTCTAACCGTCGAAGTAAAGAGATCAGCTTAGCGAATGGAGATCACGTACATTCTCCGGATAGTTTTGGCATTAATCGTGGCATACATATTTATCTTACCGCCGAACAAGCGAAATCAGAATGGATCGGCGGGACCAGATTTATCCCGCCGGTGGGCGATTTTAGGATAGTTCCTGTTCGTTGTCACAGGTCACAATTAGTTGGGGTTTCCTATTACGCAAAAGAAGCTGTATTTATGAAAGTATTTCTTAAAAAGGAAGATTATAAAAAGGCAAGCAAAAATGAGTAGAAAGTATGTAAATGATAAATGGTGCGTTCGTTGCGGCAAGACGACCCCAACCCCTTATCTTCAAAAGAATATAAGTCTATTACAGACAGAAGGTAAAACAGTTGTTGATGTAGGATGCGGCAACGGGCGAAACACCATCTTCATGAGAGATCAAGGCTTCAGAGTTGTCCCGCTTGATATGTGTAATTCGTTGGGCGAAGATATGATCTTGGGAAAAGATAAGTTTCCTCTTGAAGACAATTCAGTAGACATCATACTGTCAAACTATGTTATGATGTTTCTGGATGAAGATGAAAGAGATCAAGTCATTGAAGAGATGAAGCGTGTGGCTAAGTTTGGTTGTAAAATAATGTTAGAGCTTTATCCTGCGAAAGATAGTTTCGCTGTCAATAAGGAAGAAATGATAGCGATGCAAAAAGACATCTTTGACAAGTTGGATTGTTTCAAGATTAGATATAGTCAAGGTAGATTCGTTGCTGAGATGAAGCTTAGTTCAGTTGTAATGTCATAGTTGCCTTGCGGGGCAACACCCTAGAGCTATTGTAGATTAACACCTTACGAACTCTTAGCTCTTCATGACGAGTGGGTAAAGCTGCGTCGGATAACAACAAAATATCGGCGGGTAGCTCAGTAGATTGTAGAGCGCCATCGCAATAAAGCCCAGAGTTGGTACGTAACGACAAAAGGTGGAGTTGTACGATTCTTTGAACTGGTTGCAACTGGAACAAAGAGTTAAAACATGATGGAGGTCGGAGGTTCGAGTCCTTCCCCGCTGACCAATATAATGAAACAGTACAAGAAATTTAACAAATGGTTTCAAATAAGATGGAAAGAACCAATGGGTCGAGCGGAGTGCCCGTATCTCTATCGTTGGACCTTGATCTTTTTTGGTTATTCTATTCGATTGCATCATTGGATTAGGTCTGATGATCGTCGTTTCTTTCATGATCATGCGTGTAATTTAACTAGTATTGTTTTAAAGGGTCAGTACAAGAATGTAACGCCTGACGGAGAGTTTTTAGTCAAGGCTCCTAGCATTTGGCACGCAAAGGCTGAACAGAGACATTACTTGGACATACCGAAGGGTGGAGCGTGGACGTTGTTGTTTTTCGGTCGTCCTCGAAGGAAATGGGGCTTCTGGGTGAATGATCATAAATGGAGACCTCTCAGGTACTTCCATAAATACGGCATCATTCAAGACGAGAATTATCAGTGATTCACCCGATTAATTGATTGTTTATAATAGATGAAAGGTTGAAATGAAATGAACATATTCCAAAGAATTAAAAGAAAGTATGACAAGAACATATATCACCCTGCTACGACTATGTCTTTCAACAAGTTGTACAAAGGACTTATGGAACGTGTAGATATAGGACTTATCAACGTACAGCGAGGATTAGGATTAGAGATCTTTTCTTATTCTAAGTCTTGTGTTTATGAGGGAGCTTGGGATAAGTTTACTCTCATGGCACGTGGGTTAATTCTAGATCCTCAGAATAAGAGAATAACTGGGTTATGTTTTCCTAAATTTTTCAACTGGGGCGAAGTCTCTACAAAGCTTCCTGATTTACCTTTTACTACTTCGACAAAGCTCGATGGGAGTTTTGGTCTCGTTTTTTATCATAAAGGAAAGTGGCAAGTAGCTACTAAAGGATCTTTTCAGTCTGAACAAGCTGTATGGGCTACAGACTATCTAAATCAATATGGTTCTTTAGCTAATATGGATACTGACATAACTTATCTAACAGAAATCATTGCTCCTTGGAATAAAATCGTTGTATCATATTCGTTTGAAGGTCTAGTTCTGTTGAGCGGTTATCATCTTAGTTCTGGGTTAGAATTAACTCGTCGTGAGATCGAGACTGAGGCGACAGCAATAGGATGTCAAGTTGTTGAAGAAGTAAAATATGACAGTTTAGATGAAATGATTGAAATCGCTGAAACGTTAGATGTTAATAACGAAGGTTTTGTTGTTAGATTTTCTAATGGTTATCGTATTAAGATTAAAGGGAGTGAATACTGTAGAGTCCATCGTTTGATCTCTAATTGTACTCCTTTGGCGATTTGGGATATGATGCGTAATCTTGATGACTTAGATGTTATCAGAGTAGATCTTCCTGAAGAGCATCAGAAAGACTTTGATTCTATTAGAGATCTGCTTCAAAAGAAGTTTGATTGGTATGTTGCTGAGATTAAGGATTTCCATGAGAAGACTAAGGATCTGCCTGATAAATACGTAGGGATGAATTTAAAGACTCTTTATGGCATTCCTGCTGCTAAGACGTTTGTTTTTGCTTGTAGAAAGAAAAACTTCTTGGAAGAGGTTTATATGGCTCCTGATAGCGTTAAACATGCTCGAAGGGCTTTATTCGAGAAGTTTAGACCTACTGGGAATGTTTTAGAAGGATTTATTCCTAGTTCTGCTATGAATAGATTTGATGAAGAAAGCTTATGATGTGGTTTTCTTTTATGCTATAATATTGTTTGCCAAAGATTAATAAACAATATTTTTAGGAGAAATGTCATGGCACAGTTGATTTATGTAGATGCTGATGGAAAAGAGACTCATCGAGAGGTCAAAGGTCGTGGAAGACCACCGAAGGGTTCTGTTAAGCAGGAGAGCGGCGATTTCATCGTACACCCCGTGGAAGATATAGAACGTCAAGTCGTTGATTATATTGACGTTAATGAAGGGGGTGATGTTCTTACCCGTTCAAGCAAGGGTAGAGGTCGTCCGAAGAATGGTTATACTAAGATGACTGATGGAGAACATGTTGGTCACTGGGTTAAAATCGTATCAGTAGATGCTGAAGGAGTAACTGATGAAGCTGGTTTGACTCATGGAAAAGTAGGTGATGTAGCATTGACTTAACTTTTTCCCGATTTTATTTAAAGACGTAATACATGTGTCCACGCGGCACGTTGGACATCCAGCGTGTCGCATTTTAATAGTAAAGGAAAGAAAGATGCCTTGTAAAATTTGTCCAGAATGTAATGAAGGTGGAATGGGCGTTCGTACTCTTAAATGCAAGAAGTGCGGACATGTGTTCATGAAGGGGAAAAACGAGACTCCCAAGAAGCCTATGAAGATCAAGTTCGAGGCTTCAGTGTTTGATGACGAAGAGCAAGACGAGAAGGTTGAAGATTTTTCGCGCAAGAATAAAGCAACAAAGAAGTATACTCTACAGTTGGACGATGAAGAGAAACTAACTGTTGAAAAACTAGCGAAGAACTGTAAACCTTTCAATCATTCTATAGACGATGATGGGAAGTTTACTATGTATGGTTCTGTTTATATTGTAGACAGAGGCATGGACGACTGTACTCATAAGAGAAAGCCTATCTTACCTTGTCATGGAGTTTTTGCTAAGATCGTAGCTGATCCTACTGATGGAACATTGGCGATTTGGGTTCTTCAAGAAGATGGAGAACCTGATCGAATTTACTTGAACGCTGTAGCTTAATTTTTTCCCGAAAAAGAAAACAAACACAATAAAGACATGGAACAAACGATTGACATCTTGATTCTTTTAGGCGTATTTTATTTTACGTTTAAATGGTTAGCTGAATCTGTCCAATGGTTCGACAGAGCTAAGGAAGGAGTCTCTTTCTACGAGGCTGGTTGTACCTTCCTTCTAATGAGTATCCTCTGTGCTTCTTTCTTCCCTATCAGACAACATGTAGCTGATTCAACTGCTAATGCTGTAGCACGTGAAAAGGCTGCTGAAGAGGGGATTATCATTGAGCCTGGTACTGGGAATGAAGTAGGCGAAGCTAAACTTATTCATAGTATCATTACTTGTTTAATCGTAGCTTTCTTTGCTTTTATCATCCGTTGTGTTGGAATGTTTGCTAAAGATATAACACCGATTTTCTATGGAATCATTGTCTGGCCAATTATCCCAGTCTTTTTGTATCATTTTGTTAGTTGGGGTTGTCGATAAAGATGTATGAACATAGAATATATTTGTTTTGGATCTCTTAATGGTTATGCGATAGCAGCCAAGAATTACATTCTAGCATTAAGAAACCATAACTTAAGAATCCATACTTTAGACTCGCAGCACCGAATCGATGTAGCTGGGGATAATCTTAATCTCTTTAAGAAATTCGCAAAAAAAGAAGAGAACCCAGAAGCAATTCAAATCTATCATTGTATTCCTCCAATGCAAAGACGTAGAAGAAAAAATAAATTAACAATTGGAGTAGCAACTTTCGAAACTCATAACCCTCCCAGACATTGGATTAAGATTCTTAACCAGAACGACGCTGTGATCGTCCCAAGTACCTTCTGTGAAGAGATCTTTAAAAAAGCAGGTATAACCTCGCCAATCTATTTAATCCCTCACACGCTCGATTTAAACAAATATAACACCGATATAGCACCAAAAGAAACAAACAGTAAGTTTAGATTCCTTTTCATAGGAGCCTGGAGAAAAAGAAAAGGCTACGAAGAACTAATAAAAGCGTGGTGTTCTATGTTCTCGAACAACGAACAGACGGAATTAGTCATTAAAACAGATAGACCCAACAGAGCAGAAAATTATGTTCGTAAACTAACTAACAATATCTTAATAGAACCCCGAACGATTAATGAAAGTAATATGCCGTCTTTTATCAAATCATTTGATTGTTTAGTTTTACCTACTAAAGGTGAGGGTTTTGGACTTCCGGTCCTTCAAGCTATGGCACTGGGTGTACCTGTTATCGTTACAGATTATTCAGGTTGTACTGATTTTGCCAATAATGATACTGCTTTTCTTTTAAAGCCGGAAGGTATTGTTGTTAAAGAGGATATGGATAGTATACCTCAGTTTATGAATAGAAAATGGGCAGAGATCTCTATTGATCAAATTTCTGAAGTTATGAAGTTTGTATATGATCATCCGGAAGAAGTCAAGCAAAAAGTTTGGCATGCAGAACAATTTGTTAGGAGGGGTTTTGGGTTGGATTTGGTAGCAAGGCAGTTTGATCAATTATTTTCGATTTTGTAAATTTCCCCGATTTTTAATTTAATTAGAATAGGTTTAGAAAATATTATTTTAATTGGTTTGAGTGGAATAATCAAGAGTATAATATTTATAGGCAATCATAAGGTTGATTGTATTTTATTCGATGTAATTTTAAAGGAAGAAAAAGATGAGTAAAATCGTAAAATTGTCAGGTCAAGAGTTTTATCAAAATGGAAAATCTTATATAAATTTGTTAATTCCTCATGTTTTATTGGAAAAAACATCATTTATTAAAGTTTTTTCAGAAGATGAAGAAGATGGAGATCAAAGACCTCTTAAAGCGGGTCATGCTCTACAGTTCTCAAAATCTATAGAAAATACAAGAGCAACGCATCCTCAATCCATAATTGGAACATTGTTTAATGGAAATGTCGTAAAACCAGTTAGAACTTATAAAAAGGGAAACGCTCTCAATGATGTTATTGTTGAACTTCCATCTGGCGAAGGAGAATATATAAGAATTCATGATGGAAATCATTCAGTAACAGCAGTATCTAATGTTTCAGATGATATAAAAAATGGTTGGTTTTGGTCAGTTGTACTTTCAACAGCCGATGATGTAAGATCCATGAAAAGACATCATAATGCTATAAACGCTAATCAAAAAGCGGTAGATAAAGCAGTAGTAAAGTATTCTGATGTTATGCAGTGTGGAGTTGGGACTCCTGATGAAATAAGAGTTGGAAGAATTTTTGATAGAATTAGGAAAGATGCAGCGTCAGTACTTTTTGAGAGAGTAAGAACGCATCATAACCAGAAATGGGGATCTAAAGGCAAGAGCGTTGGTTTTAATGATTTTCTTACTAGATCTGCAATTAATGGTTCTAATATGTTAAAATTTGAGGAAACTCAAAAATTGACAGATGAAGAATTGTATGAATTGGTTAAATCATACTATAACAAATGGGCAGATATTGCCGGTTCTGACTGGGATGAAATAGAGATCTATATGACAGGCGATAAAATGGGACTTAAAGTTCTAACTAGCTGTATCTGTCATACGTTTAAGTTAATACTTGATGCGAATAAACCTTTGTCTGTAAAGTCATTAGAAGAATTTATTGACAGCAGAATATCTACAGATAGAAAAAAGAGTCTTTTCAAAAGGTTGTGGGCAAAGTCAGTTAGGGGCGATAAATGGGGATATACCACAGAGCAGGGCGTTTACAAGCAGTTTTGTCTTTTTCTTGGTAAGGGAAAGTCTTAATTTCCCGATTTATAATTTAATTAGAATAGAGATGATTAAATCTAGTCGTGATGGCTGAAGACTGGGCATGGGATAGGATTGGTAACGGTCCTATCCCTAAACCCTTATTTTTAAAAAGGATGAAGTAATGGCTATAGAAAGAAACGGGACTCCCACTGGTACGATGGTCGAGCGACATAAACTCGTTTGTGCTACTGGAGATACGAACCATTACAAATATTGGACAGCATCTCTCTACGATTCTGGCGATGTCCATATTGATTTTGGAAGAATTGACGTAACGTCAACTGTAGGCGTTCATAGAGGCGTAGGTAAGTCCTTTATGGAAAAGAAGATGAAAGAAAAGAAGAGGGGAAAGAAGAACAAGAAAACCGGACAGTTCGAGCCTTATACTGAGATTGATGCTATTGATAGCGATATGGGAGCGAACGTTTCGGCTGGTTCTGGTAAAAATCTTGGCAAAGCAAATCTTAAGTCTATTGCTAAGGATCAAATCGCACATTCATCGCCTGAAACTGCGAAGCTAATTGATTGGCTTGCAGATGTTAACAGACATCAAATTAGCGATGCAACTGGCGGCAAGATGACTTGGAACGTTTCTAAGGGATTGTTCCAAACTCCGCTTGGTATCGTTACTTCTAATTCTGTTTCCGAAGCAAGAACATTGCTTATCGCTATCGCTGATGAAGTAGCAAAAAGGGATTGGTCAAAAAGAACATTCAAGCAGAACGTAGAAAGATTTATGACTATCATTCCTCAGAGCGGTATTGGAATGAGATGGACCTTTGAATCTGTTTTTCCTGACCTACAAACAGTACAAAAACAGAACGCAATTCTTGATGCTCTTGATGCATCTTACGTCTCTGCTACTGCTACGCCTGTAAAGGGAAAAGCAAAGAAAGATAAGGCTCCTAAAGTTTTTGAAACAAAGTTGGAACTTATCGGAAATCCCAGAATTACTAAGAGGATCAAGGATAAGTTCAGAGCTACGGCAAATAGGAATCATTACGATGCTAATCGCATGAAGTTGGTACAAGCGTGGGCTGTTGATATCGAGCAGATGACCAAAAACTTTACGGCTATTGGCAAGAAGCTTAACAATGTTAATGAGTATTGGCATGGAACTAATGCCACTAACGTACTTTCGATTCTTAAGGTAGGCTTAGTTATTCCGCCTGCAAGTTCTCCGCATTGTACCGGGAGAATGTGGCAAGACGGTTTGTATTTCGCCCCAAGCTCGACTAAAAGTTTAAATTACGCAACTGGTTTCTGGGGACAGAAAGGAACACAAAGAATCTTTATGTTTTTAGCAGATGTCGCTATGGGTAAAGAATATATTCCCAAAAATGGTGGAGCGTGGGCCAAAAAATATCCTGTTAAAGGCTACGATTCGGTTCATGCCGTTGGAGGAGTTTCTGGCGTTCAAAATGATGAATGTATTGTTTACGATACTAATCAAGCCAACTTAACTTATCTTTGCGAGTTTAAATATTAAAATTTCCCGAAAAATTAATTAAACGTAATATACTTGAAAGGTAGAATAAGATGTGTTTAACTGCCAATAAAAATAATCCTAAAAAAGGTAAGTATCGTATTAAATTCGACAAGGAAGGATATGCTACTTGTTGGAAATCATACGATACGGAGCATAGAACAAACCGAAAACCTGGGTTGTATCCTACTATTTTCAATTATCGAAAAGAAGTTCTGCCAGGTAAGATTGTATCTAGTCGTACACAAGTAGAAGTTGGCGATGAGTTTGATGAAATTAACTATGATTCAATTGATATCCATCGTGGTATTCATGTTTTTACGAGAAAACATCGTGCAATTTCGCATTCTGCTGCATATGTCGATGATAGGGTCGTTCAGGTTCAATGTCATAAATCTGATTTAGTCGCCGTCGATGAAGATGATAAACAGGCTGTGTTCATGAAGGTTTTACTCAGCCAAGAAGAGTATGACAAAGCTATGAAGAAACAATCCCGAAAAATAAAACAAACGTAATATACTTGAAAGGTAGAACAAATGGATGATGCTACAAGAAAAAAACTAAACGAATTAACAAATAGCATAAACAAGGTAACAAAGTCAGAACCTTCGATTGGAGCCAAATTTGCTGAAGGCATAGTCGCTCTGATCATAGCTATTGGATTAATGATCCCTGTTTACATGTTATGTGCGACAGTCGGATGCGATCTTTGGGCATGGTTTATTACACCGATTTTTGGTATTATATTGGGAAAAGCACAAGTTCTCGGCATATTGCTTGTTGTTAACTTTATGTGCAATTTAGGCAATATTAGACCCAATAATAAGGCATTAGACGATCTCGGTCAAATTGGTAAAGCCTTTGCTCTAAATATCGCAATGTGCATAAATGCGTTGGTTATATGGGCAATCGGAGCAGTTCTAGTAACGTATGTGATGTAAAAAGGATATAAAAATGAAAGTAAAAGACGTAAAAGCATCTATAAATAAGATTAGGTTGATTGTCAAAGGTATTGTCAACCCTGTCAATCCTGATGACATAAGAAGTGTTTTGGTAGAGTTGGGAATAGTTGATAAATTCTTTACCACAGAACGTATTCATTTCCCAAAGCACTTCTCTATCATAGTAGATGGTGATTTTATCAGATTGCAAGAGGTAACACCTACTAATACCACCTATTGCTCTGACACCCAATATGATTATATCGTAGATGCTGTATTAGATATGCAAGAGCGTGGAGAGAATTTTAATAGGTTCTTGTTGCCAAAAGAAGTCCAAAAGACTCATCCAGAAGTCACGAGTCCTGCTATCTTGGCTTGCTTGCATTTTTGGTTCTCTATCCCTACTCCTCTTCTTCGTAAAGAGGGAGAAATGTATGCGATTAGGGGTGATATTGATGATTTTGAGAGTGATAGTTGTATGGCATGGAATGAGTTGTCTGAAAACGAATTACACGTAACGGGACGAAGGTGATTTTCTTTTCCCCGAAAAATTAATTAATCGTAATATACTTGAAAGGATGAATTGAAATGTCTGATACACAGGTTAATGTAAGCGGTGGAATGGGATTGGGTAGCGTATTGTTTATCGTCTTCCTTGTCCTTAAACTCACGGAAGTTATAGCATGGAGTTGGTGGTGGGTCACAGCACCGCTTTGGATTCCGTTCGCTATTATGATCGTAATCTTCGTTGTGGTATTAGTTTTTGGAGGACTTTTCGTCGTCCTAAAAGCATTGTGTGGTAAGTAATCATGAACCGATTAATGCCACAATTACCACATAGGGAGTTCCCTAATTTCCCTAAATTTAAAGGTAAATCTTTTATAAGATTAGAAAGGCGTAGTCCCATGAAAATAGTGAAATCAGGTTGTATTATAATGTTGTTGTTTTTATGCTTAATCATATTTCTAGGCGGTCTTTGTACCAACTATGTCATCGACGTAGCGTTTGGGAAGGATCTTCCTTTTATCGCTGACATGGGTATTGGGCTAGTTACTGCCGAAATTGCAATGCCTGTTGCACTTGGTTGTTGGATCGCTGTGGAATGTGATGCTGAAACACCGTTTTTCAAGAAGCCGGAGCCAGCGACTCAGCCCGCTAATTAATTTTTCCCGAAAAAGAAAACAATCATAATAGACTTGAAAGGTAGAGAACAATGAAGATAGCAGTAATAACAGTGGTTGTAGATGACGCAGAAGGAATCCATGAACAGAAAGTCCTTCAAGGTAAGAATGATGAGGCATTAAGGAAAGCGGTTGGAACTGAGCTTCCTAGACTTATCAAAGAGTATCATACTGAGAGCGAGTTCTGTGAAGACGAGGATGATAATTATATCAGATGCGTTGCAGAAGATCTCATGGACGAAGATGACGATGAAGTTTATGCTCCTTCACCTTATCAAGGTTCTGGATTTGT
>Ga0233413_10000438_pt1 | contig 20103 bp, 13 predicted proteins | sample Na_anoxic_6_MG_FD_189019 | JGI IMG/M metagenome (GOLD analysis project Ga0233413, IMG submission 189019) | Seawater microbial communities from Saanich Inlet, British Columbia, Canada - Na_anoxic_6_MG | ecosystem: Environmental > Aquatic > Marine > Inlet | place: Canada: British Columbia...
ACCGGAACCGAAGCTTCCTGAAGATCTAAAAGTTGCGAAAAAAGAACTTCAAAGTGCGGAGATTGGACTTAAAAAGTCCAATAAAACGTGGGAGGAAGCCAGAACGGAACTGGATACGGCCCGTAAGGTGCGTGATGGACTGAGGGAAAGATACCAGAAAGTGAGGGTGGAACTTGACCTCAAGGCTGAAGAACTAAAACGAGCTGAGGATGAACTTTCACGATCCAGGGGGGATACTCTGGATGACGATCTTGAATCGGAGTTTTTCAAGTGTAGCAGGGCTGTCAATACTGAAAAGGAGAACGTCAAGTCTGCCGGGGCAAAACTCCGCGGCAAGGAACCTGACAGGGTGAAAACCCTTGCGGAAACCGCGAAGGGTTCCTTGCATACGACAGAAAAAAAGCGCGAAGCAGCCCAGCAGGAAAATACAGAGGTGAGAACCCGCCTCAAGGTATTCGGTGAAGAAGGTTTGCATGAAAAACTCCAGGCGGCCCGGAGTCAACTTAATTATATACGGCAGGAAAATAAAGCGATGTTACGGAGAGCATCGGCAGCTAAGTCACTGTATGTAACCATGAAAGAGGAACGCGATAAGGCACGAAGGGCCTATGTGGCTCCCCTCAAGGAGAAAATCGAGAGGCTTGGACGGCTGGTATTCAATGACTCCTTTAAGGTTGATGTGTCTGAGAATCTGTCTGTTGCCAGTCGGACCATGGATGGCTGCAATGTCCCATTTGATTCCCTGAGCGGCGGCACCCGGGAACAGATCTCTCTGATATCTCGTCTGGCTTGTGCAATGACCGTTTCAAAGGATGGCGGGGCCTCGCTTATATTAGATGATGCCTTGGGATATTCAGACCCGGAGCGACTTAAATTGATGGGAGCCGTCCTTGCAAAGGCGGGTCAAAAATGTCAAATAATCATCCTCACTTGTGTCCCGGACCGATACAGCAATATCGGTGAGGCGACAGTGGTTCGATTGGGATGATTACGAATAAATGATATGTATAGTTTGATATAATTTAGGAGGGTGATATGAAAAAGCTATATTTGATAATATCCATTATTCTTACCTCTGTTGTATTCGCGGGGATGTATTGCACTGATATTATTAATAATGCAAACGCTCAGGATACAGTTACCGTTACCAATGTTGGTGAATTAACAAGTGCTTTAGAGCAGGCAAATGTGACTGGAGATTTCATGATTCTCCTGGAAAATGGAATATATAGCCTTAATGACATGCTTTGGGTAAGCGGTAATAACATTACGTTTCGCAGCCTTGCAGGAAACCGTGATAATGTCGTTATTCAAGGAGAAGGTATGCAGGGTGGTGTCTCTCACATCTTTAATGTAGCTGGAGATAATTTCACTGTTGCTGATATGACTATTGGGTGGGTTGCAAATCACGCAATACAAATACAGGGAAATGTTGATGCTGATTATCCCCACATCCGGAATGTCCGGTTTGTTGATACAGGCGAACAGATGTTAAAGGTCTCTTATGAGGAAGGAAACAGCAATAGTTCGAATGGCGGTATAGTCGAGGGATGTTTGTTTGAATATAGTGCAGGTGTTGGCCCCCAGTATTATATAGGTGGAATCGATGCACATCAGGCGCATAATTGGGTAGTCCGCTATAACGTATTTAAGGATATTAGCAGTCCAGACGGTGACCTGGCAGAACATGCAGTGCACTTCTGGTCAGGTTCAAGCAGTACCCTGGTTGAGAAGAACATCATCGTAAGATGCGATAGAGGAATTGGATTTGGTTTAGGAGATAGGGGGCATCAAGGGGGCACTATCAGGAACAATATGGTATATACAACGAGGGATGTAGGAATCGGATTGGAGAATGCAAGCAATGTGGGGGTCTATAACAATACTGTCTATACAGTAAATTATATGAATTCAATAGAGTACAGGTTTTCAGGAACTCAAGGCGTGTTAATTATAAATAATCTTACTAATGAAGGTATTACCAGTCGGGATAGTGGCTCAGGGACAGTTGATACAAATGTAACAAGTGCCCGCGAGACGTGGTTTGTGAATAGATCATCAGGTGATTTACACCTTGCAGGAGAAGAACCTGCAGTTGTTGACCAGGGGCAGGTCCTGCCAGATGTCCCGGATGATATAGATGGTGAGACAAGACCTCAGGGTAATGGATACGAAATAGGTGCTGATGAGGTTAGTGAGTAACGGAATAAAAAATTTTGGGGGCACTATTTAATTCGTTTGCCCAAAGCAGTAGTCAACCGCTCCAGCGCCAATGACCTGTCTTCCGGATCTAAGTGAACATCGAGGATGCAGAAGCTATCGGTATACTTTTGAACTTCCTGCAAAGCATTTTCTAACTGAGTCTCTGTGCTGATATCATACCCTTTGCCTGTTCCAAGAACCTCCGGGATCCGGCTGTAGTTCCACAGGTGGATATCGTTGAATTTACCGTCTAACATAGGACGTTCAGTCCCATAACCTTGATTGTTGAGGACAATAATGATGGGGTTCAGATGAAATCTCGCAATCGAAGCCAATTCCATTCCAGTCATTTGAAAAGCGCCATCACCCACCAATACGAGAGGGCGAAGCTCCGGTCTGGCTAACTGGGTTCCAAGACTTGCCGGTACGGCAAAACCCAGCGAGGTGTAATATGCCGGTGATAAAAATTCAGCTGCGCAATGAATTGTCATATCTATGGCGGCAAACATGGCATCACCAGGATCGGCAATCACAACTGTATTGTCGTCTATTAACGAGTTCAGGCGCTGAAACAGATGCCGTACAGTAATCTGTTTTTCTGAAACAGGGACGGGGAATTGAGGTGAAGGAGGATGCGGGATGTCGCTATCTTCTCGCCGGCGAATGTTTGCCGTCGTCAGGGCCCGGACAAAGTCTTCCATCTCCACCCCTTCATAGGTGTGGTATTGAATGGAAATGTTCTCACTTGTCACATAAATAGACTTCATCTGGTCAAGATGTGCGGTAAAAATTCCGAGATTAACGTCACTTAGAAAAACACCTAAAAGAATCAGGCAATCGCTTGATTCAACGTATTCTCTGACTTCTTCACGGCCCATAGCTCCTTCGTATACTCCAAGATACTGTGGATGATTTTCCATGATTACCGATTTACTCAGGATCGTGGAGACAACCGGAACATTACTTTTTTCCAGGAAGCGGAGAAGCACATCCTGCAGGCCGAAGCGGTGCATTTCCACTCCTGCGATAATAACGGGTTTTTTTGCCGCATTTATGATGCCGGTTGCTTCATGCAATGCTTCCTGCAGTACATTGGGATCACTTGTTCGCATTACTTCTTGAGGTTGCCGGCTCGGTTTGGCGGGGACAGAAAGCATATCCCGCGGCAGTTCGATATATACCGGTCGTTTATATTGAAGAGCTGCACTAAATACGCGGTCGATTTCGCGGCAGGCAGTTTGAGGATCATTAAGTACCGTTGAAGCCACAGTAAGCTGTTCAAATACCTTCAATTGTGTGTCAAAATCACGGACCTTATGATGCAGGAGAGGCTTCTTGATGCGTTCATTTGTGCCTGGCGCTCCACTGATCACCACAACAGGGGATTTTTCGGCAAACGCTTGTGCAGTTGTATTGGACAGCTTCAGACCCCCAACGCAATAGGTAACACAAACTGCTCCCAGACCGCTGACTCTGGCATATGCATCAGCTGCGAAACCAGCTCCTTGTTCGTCGCAGGTGTTGATCACTTTCAATTGACTGTCTTCAAGCTCTTTATAGAAACCAAGAATATAATCACCCGGCACACCGAAGATATGACGAATACCATGTGCGTAAAGCTTGTGAATAAGGTAGCTACTTATAGTGTGTTCTTTGTTCATAGAACCTCCATATGGTTTAATTCTACCAGGCCGTTAATTGTGCGCCTGGTTCGGTTGTTATTAGATGGTGTCAGGAACAATAATTACACACCTGCCTGATAAAGTCCAGATCCCGCCTGATGTTTTTTGCCGGCAGAGGCGAAAGGCAGCCAAAGGCGAGCCGGAGCCCCGGGGTTTCCCGTACAAATAATCCTGTATCCCCGTGATATCCTCGATTTTTGCAGCGTTAGGGTAAAAGTTGACAAAAATATAAATTTCCGTTAAGTTCTTTTCCAGACCATACTCAAAATGCCATCTTTAGTGAGGAGCTTGATCATTACTGATTTTTCTCAAAAAAGCAGCAAAATAACCACCTTTCATATCCTCCAGCAGGATCGAAAGCACTTGAGAGCCCAACTCAGGCTTCACTCCAAGTGGAAGAAGGCGGTCTTGATTATCCCTTTGCTTGCAAGTGAATACACTGACCCGGATAATCTTCCGGTATTTCAAAATATTATCAGACAATTAAAAGCCGTTCCCTATGTCTCTGAAATTATTTTTGGCCTTGATCAGGCCACTGAGAAAGACGCTCTTGCCCTGAGGGATCTGATAAAATCTTATGGGCTAAGGAATTATTTAATTCAGTGGAATGATGGCCCCGGCTTCAGCAGTATCTACGGACAATTGAATGATGCAGGTTTCAATTTTAGTGAACCCGGCAAGGGTAAAAACATGTTTTTGAGTTTTGGTATTGCCATTGCCTTAGGCGCTGAATCCATTGGATTGATCGATGCGGATATCCGCAATTTCAAACATGTACAACTTGATCGTCTCCTATACCCGGTGGTTGCCCTGAACTATGACTTTTCAAAGGCATATTATGCACGAATTGCAGACAGAACAATTTATGGGCGCGTAAAACGGCTTCTTCTTGATCCCCTCCTGCTTTCCCTTAAAAGGAAATTTACTGAAAGCAAGGAGAAAAAAGTCCTGCACCTGATTGAATTTCTTCTGGACTTTAGATATCAGCTCTCCGGTGAAGTTGCATTTCATGTGGACCTCTTAAAAAAGATGCGTTTTGCTGTTAACTGGGGTGTGGAAATCTATACCTTGATTGAGGTCTATCGAAAGGCCTCATCTACGGCCCAGGTTATGTTTACCGACGAGGCCTTTGATCATAAACATCAGGAAGTATCGGCAGAGGACGAGACCAAAGGGCTTAATCGAATGGCAGTCGATATTGTTACAACCTTGATGACTGCCCTGGTTATGGATGAAGGCCTTGAGATTTCAGACACATTCTTCCGGGACCTGGCCGTCACATACCTGGCCGTGGCTGAAGGGCATATCAAAAAATATTCGGATGATTCGAGTTTTAATAACATTAATTATGACCGAGATACTGAAGAATATTTGATTAAGAATGTCTTCCGCAATTCGATCCTTTCGGCCGGCGAGTCCCTCACCTTACCATACAGGACAACGGAGAGGTTTTTAAGACTTGTCAATTCATATCCCGAATTTAAACCATTTATTGAAAATGGTCTTGCTGAAATAATTGTGAAGGTTGAGAAAAAAACAAAGAAATCACTCTTTGAAATGCCCCGAACTGTTTCGTGGGAACGTGTATCCAATAAGCTGCCCCAGATTTTTTATGACCTGATTGAAGCAGTTGAAAGTGAAAAAAGACGCTTTTATTAATTATGTCTACCACCCCATTTTGGATTATCTTTACTGATTTAGACGGTACCCTGCTGGATCACAACAGCTATAAATGGGAAGACGCCCAGCCGGCACTCGAGTTGTGTAAAAGGCTTGATGTTCCAGTTGTAATGGTATCCAGTAAGACCAGGGCTGAAATAGATCTTCTCCGCCGTATGTTGTCCATGTCCGCCCCTTTTATTTCTGAAAATGGGGGCGGCATTTTTTTTCCAAGTGAAATTTTTGATACCCCGTCAACAGGGAGCCTAATAATTGCCAACGAGAGAGTGTCTCTTATTAAGGCGGATAAAGATCTTTGGAAATGGTCTCTTGGTTTGCCATACGACCATCTGGTCAAGGAGCTGCGGGAAATACGTGATGAGACAGGATGGGATATAAAAGGCTTTTCTGATATGACTGTTGAAGATATTTCCCGTTTAACAGGTCTTGACCGGCAAACATCTCGTCTCGCTGCTATGCGGGAATATGACGAACCATTTGTTATACTCGAGAACCAAAAACCTGATAAAAATCTCCTTTTTAATGCTGCGGCCAAAAGAGGGATTGTTGTTACGGTTGGGAAACGATTTTATCACCTTCAAGGGAAAACTGATAAAGGACAAGCCATGGAAAAGGTTATTTCCTGGTATGAACAGTTTCATGACAATATTGTCTCGATTTCACTTGGGGACAGTCAAAACGATTTTCCAATGCTTAAACGTGCTGATTATCCTGTTCTTGTCCGATCACAATGTGATTCTCAAACACCAAAAGTGAAAATCCCACGACTTAAGATTACGAATGAGATAGGACCAAAAGGATGGAATTCAACTGTACTGGAGATCCTGGAGAATAAATGAGGGAAATTAATGTCTGATAAATTCGAACATGAGCTTAACCCCGGTAAAATCACCAAAGTTGAGATGGTGGTATGTATACCATCCTACAATGAGGCAGATACTATTAGTTATCCCACGACCCGGGCGGATAAAGGGCTGACAAAGTATTTCGGTGACAAATCTTCCGTTATCATAAATTGTGACAACAATTCTCCGGATAATACCAAACAAGCCTTTCTAAATACCCCAACCAACATCCCTAAAATCTATCTTTCTACACTTCCGGGCATAAAGGGCAAGGGAAATAATTTCAAGAATCTATTCCAGAAAGTAGTTGATCTTCAGGCCAGGGCTGTAGTTGTCGTTGATGCCGACTTGGAAAGCATTACACCAGAGTGGATCAAACATCTTGGTGAGCCGCTCTTCAATGGCTTTTCTTATGTGGCACCTTTGTATGTAAGACATAAATATGACGGCACAATTACAAACGGAATTGCCTACCCCATGACAAGGGCTTTGTATGGCAGGAGAGTACGTCAGCCCATTGGTGGAGATTTTGGTTTTTCCGGAAAGCTGGGAGCAGTCTATTTGAAAAGCGACATATGGGGCAAGGCCGCATCACATTTTGGAATCGATATCTGGATGACGACTTTGGCCATCAACCAGCGGGTCCGTATATGTCAATCTTTCATGGGAAGACCGAAAATTCACCGGACAAAAGATCCTGGCGCCCATTTGGGGCCTATGTTCAGAGAAGTAGTCGGCACTATGTTTTCCATGATGACTCATTTTGATTCATTCTGGAGAAAGATCAAATATAGCAGACCTACAGCTATATATGGCTTTGGACTTGGAGAAGTAGAAATGCCTCCAAAGGTAGAAGTGGACATACAGAACCTATTACATAAGTTTCGCAGTGGGTTTGATGAGTATAACGACATATGGAGAGAAATCCTTAAAAAAGATGTATACAGGAAGCTCTTGGAAATCAGTAATATGAAAGAAATGGAATTCAATTTTCCCACCGATTTATGGGCAAGAATCCTGTTTGATATGGCTGTTGGATATCGAGATGCAATTATAGAACAAGATCTGATGATGGATTCACTGATTCCTCTTTATTTCGGGAGGACTCTTTCATTTGTAAAGAAGACCAAAAGGATGTCAATCAAAGAAGCAGAGGAAGCAATTGAAGAAGACTGCATGACCTTTGAAATGACAAAACCATATCTCCTTCAAAGGTGGGAAGCCGGGAAGAATTGATTAACTACTTTTGGGCAATTTTACATATTAACCTGGCAATTAGATAGTCTAACTCCGTCATGCCGGACTTGATCCGGCATCCGGTATCCTCCTGGATTCCGGCTTTCGCCGGAATGCCAATATTGAGGTATTTAATTGCCGGAGTAATATGACTCAAAATTGCCGTTTTTTATATTACATTCGTCAACGTTATTAAATAGAGGTGAGAAAATTGGACGGAATTGTTGGTGTATATGGCGTGGGTGATAATGAATTGGTGAACAAGACATTCCTTGCAACAGGTGCCTGCCAGCACAGGGGCAAGGCCAGTACCGGATTGGGGATAGGAAATAGAAAAGGCATCTATGTCCACAAAGGCTTGGGTCGAATTGCTGAAGTGATAGATTATAACATAATTAGAACGTTTCAGGACTTAGAACCTGTCGCTGCTATTGGTAATATTGGTTATACAAAAAGAAGTGTGGCAGAAAAATCAAATTCTGAGCCAATAGAAATCTGCCCAAAAACAGGCTCTAAATATAATATCATCTTGACTATGGATGGTTATCTTATCAAAGATGATGATCTAAGAGCCGAACTTGAAGCAGATTATTGTTTCCGGACTGATAACAAAACTGAAGTCATCGGAGCCCTGTTACATAAATACATTTCACAAGAAGGTATTACATTTGAAGCCGGCGAAAAACTCCTTGACAGATTTTCAGGGAGGGCTACATTTGCCCTTATTGCTCTGATTCATGATGGTAAAGATGTTTTTATGATTGCCTTAAATGATGAAACAGCATTTGAACCTTTCTGCTATGCAACTATCGATGGAACCTTTATTGCGAGTTCCGAATCATGTTCCCACAGAAGACTGAACGGTCTTACCAAAAAGGAGTATGATGGTGCGGAAATGTCTATCTGCTCAGCAGGAGGATATGAAACAAAAAGACTGAGAGAAAAACCTATGATGCCGGATGTGTTCCAGGGTGTCTACTTTGGTAATGTGGGTTCATTATTTAGAGGAAAAGAAATATTCGAAATAAGAAAAGAACTGGGGTTGGAACTTGTCGATCATTATAAGGACTCAAAATCTGATGTTATTATTCCTAACCCGGAATCAGGCTGGGGTGTCACAGTAGGTATAGCAGAAGGCCTGGGAAAAAAATTGTTTCCTGCCTTGATAAAATTACCCCAAGCCATCAGGACATTTCAGGAAGGTGAACTACAAACAAGATCCAAGGAGGTAGGACTGAAATTTGGCGGTATTGATTCATTGCTTAATGGACAAAGCATTGCAATGGGAGATGACAGCATTGTTAGAGGAAGTATAAGTGAGGGCGGGTCTGTGTGGGTAGTTTACAACGCAGGCGCAAAATATCTTGAGTTCTGGATATCTTATGGCCCGATGTTTTTCCCTTCGTTCAAGGAATGGCACCGCGGGATTGAGTGTTTGCAAGAACTCGCTGTTCAGAGGGCCTTTAAAGATGATAATCCATATGATAAAACACTCGATGAGATAAACAGGGCCGTAGCCAAACTGGTAGGTGTAGATGAGGTAAAATATAATCTACAGGAAAGAATAAGGAAAGTTGCTGGAAATGGCTCTTTCCAGGCATTAGATGCAAGTTATCCAATAAATCAGGAATTTTGGCCGGATTGGCTCAAAAAGGAGTTTGATAACTATAATCGTTATAGAAATATGTGATTACGTAAGATATGGCTCCCATTGCTTTGCAGTTTCAAGGATATAGCCGGGTGGAAGATCTCTTGCAATCTGGTTGTGACCCGGCAACAGGGTATTTACCTCCAATTCAGCAAGGGTAAAAAGAGACTTTTTATGTTGTGCTCCGCTGGCCCCATGAAGGTCAAAGCGACCAATGGCATAGTCAGCATAAACCACATCACCAGGAATAAGGATCTTTTCCGGACGGTTGTAAAGTGCAATGCTTCCCGGGGAATGTCCAGGGACATGGATTACCTCCCAGGCCATATCACCGATCTTAAGGGTTTCTCCTCCTTCCAGTTTTCTGTCCACCTTAAAACTGAAATCGCCTGATTTAAGCCCGTATTGTGTCTGGCACATGCTCTTGAACATTTCCATCCCATAGACAGTTTGCTCATCACCTTTTTCCAGATGTTCTGCCTCATTTATATGCATCCAGAGCTCGATCTGCGGGTTCTCTTTTAGAATCTCTGAAAAACAGCCTATGTGATCCAAATGGGTATGGCTCATGATCACCCTTTTAATATCTGTCAAATCGAGCCCCATTTTTTGTATAGACTCAATCTTATACTGTCCTTTCCCCATTAACCCGACGTCAATGAGGGTTAAATCTACGGAAGAGGGCTTCCCTATAATATACATATGAGAATCAGGTATCATTTCATCTTGTCCCTGGATAAAATAAACTCCTTCAGTTATCTGTCCCATGCTCATCTCCTTAAAATTATGTAATATTTAACTCTTTCCAGTATCTACCTTGAACTTGAAAGACATTTTTCATTATATTGTCAAGTTTATTTTGATCTGCTTGAGATACGATATTCTCAAGATGGGTTTCTGACAGATCTGAAAGTTCATTTAAGACCGCTTTTACCGAACTCCTGAGACCCTCCAAGTTGTAGCCCCCCTCAAGGGTAATCACGACCTTACCCGCACAACAGATTTTGGCAATCTCCATAATAGAACGTGTAAGTCCTGCAAAACCATTAGGTGTCACACGCATGCCTCCCAAGGGATCATTTTCATATATATCAAAACCGGCTGATACCAAAATCAGCTCAGGGCGGAATTCAAGCGCAATCGGCTTTAGTATCTTTTCGAAAATAGCGACATAATCCCCGTCACCATGCCCAACAGACATGGGCACATTTACAGTAAACCCTTCTCCCTTGTCCACGCCCTTTTCTTGAAAAGCGCCACTACCCGGGTAATAAGGATGTTGATGGGTCGAAAAGTACAGGATCGAGGGATCTTCTTCAAAGGAATGCTGAGTGCCATTACCGTGATGAAGGTCCCAGTCAACTATCAGGATTCTTTTAAGGTTTTGATATTCCTGGGCATATCTGGCTCCTATGGCTACATTATTGAAAAGACAAAACCCCATGCCCCGCCCCATTTCTGCGTGATGCCCCGGCGGCCTGACCAACGCAAAGGCGTTGTCCAGTTCTCCCGATACAACCATGGAAATAGCCTGGCACAGCCCTCCAGCCGCAAGAAGTGCTGCCTCATATGATCCGGGTGAAGTGGTGGTATCAGGGTCCAGGGATTGATGTTCCTTTCCCTCTGTCTTTGCCACCATGTTTATATATTCAGCAGAATGGACAAATAAAAGCTCTTCGTTTTTTGCCCTTCTTGCAGGGATATCATGAAATCTGCCCGACATATCAGGTTCGTCAAGGCTGGCATAAATAACTTCCAGTCGTTGCGGGCTTTCCGGGTGAAAAGCACCTGGCTGGTGATCTATATATCTTTTGTCCCTGACAATACCAGTCTTTCCCATCATTTTCTCCTAATTTTAACGTTTCTATAATTAAACTTTTTGTAATATTTTGTTCTTTCCAAATAGAACAGCACGACATCTAATCATTAATGATTTTTGAAAGAGCTAAATATTAACAATTAACCTGGCAATTAGATAGTCTAACTCCGTCATGCCGGACTTGATCCGGCATCCAGTACCCACCTGGATTCCGGCTTTCGCCGGAATGACAATATTGAGGTATTTAATTGCCGGAGTAATACTATCATTGGTTTACAGTTCAAACCGACCCTGTCAAAGTATTCAGTGCTATTGTGCTATTGTATTTATTATATTTCATGGACGGATTTAATTTCAACTTTAAATTTGAGGAGCCTGTAAAAAGTCGTCACCCCGGTGGAAACCGGGGCCCGGATCAGTTGTAAGTCTCTTAAAATACGAGATTCCTGCCTTTACTGGAGTGACAAAAAAATCATATTTTTTTGTTTTTTCCGAGGTCATCAATATTTTAGTTATTTGAAAAAAAATCTTTAAATTCATATTATTCTTCTAATCCCCTTTTATTTATCTCTTTTTCCATATATGATGTTCCCGAACGAGAAAGTTTTGATGGGATTCCGGTTTATCCTAACTATAGGGTTTATTGAGCTGTGATATATGAAGAAAAATAATGACCCAAAATCCTGGCAGTATGAATTATCCGAGAGCGGTGAGGGAGATATTATCCTTCACCTTCAGGGAAGTATGGATGCATCCAATGCTGCTTCCATGATTAAGGATCTACGCAGTTTATTAGAGGATCACCAGCCTTCTTCATTGACAGTGGACCTGGAAAAAGTTGGCTATCTGGATGATTACGGTGCTTTCGTACTTGCTGAGATGAGAGAGATAATGGATAGAGAAAAAGGCCTTTATCGGCTCAGTAATGCGAGTGATAAAATTAATGAGCTACTTTCAATACTGGATTTTGATTTCCTCGGGAAAAGAACAACATTTGCCAGGAAAAAAACACAGGGTGTCTTTGTCCGTCTTGGTGAGGCTACTTTCAGGCTGGCAGCGGACATAAAATATCTAATCTCCTTTATCGGGTCAGTCTTCATTTCCCTGCTCTATGTCTGTACCCATCCTAAATCATTACGGACGGATGATACATTTCTATATATGCAAAAGACAGGTGTTGATGCCCTTCCTGTTGTTATACTGATCAGCTTTCTCATGGGCTTGATCATGGCCTTCATGTCTTCGGTACAACTGCAGCAGTTCGGGGCAAACATCTATGTGGCATCACTTGTCAGCCTTGCCATGACACGTGAACTGGGGCCTATCATGACGGCCATTATTGTGGCAGGCAGATCCGGTTCAGCTTTTGCATCTGAAATAGGCACCATGAAGATCTCTGAAGAGGTGGATGCACTTTTTACTATGGGATTCGATCTGACACGGTTCCTGGTTATTCCTAAGATTATCGCTTCTGTTATTGTCGTTCCATTTCTGACACTCTTTGCCGATGTGTTCGCCATATTGGGAGGACTTGTGGTCGGGGTCTTTATGCTTGACCTGACAGCAAATGCCTATATGGCCCAGACGATCAAGACTCTGACCCTTTTTGATGTCTTCTGGGGAGTATTTAAGAGTGGAGTCTTCGCGCTTCTCATAGCCTGGATAGGGTGCCTGAGGGGATTTCAGGTACGGGGCGGAGCAGCCTCGGTAGGGCAGGCGACTACTTCGGCTGTTGTAAGCAGTATCTTTCTGATTATTGTTACAGATTCAATCTTTTCGGTGATACTCCGTTACTGGGGATAGGGCTGCCCTTTACCCGTAAATAAAACTGGACTTTTGTTTCAATGTCGAATACATTGTCGACATGAAAACACAAAATCAAATCAAACGGACACTAACACAACCTGAGGCCATCGAGAAAATCAACAATATACTCGATACCAACGATAACATAAATCGAACTAAGCTGGCGGATAAGCTATGCGATCATTTTAACTTTTTTGATCCGTGCGGGAATAAACAACGCAGTGGATGTTTAAAGGCTTTACGCAAGCTTGAACAAACCGGTCATTTGGTATTACCTTTTCCGATGTTGAAATCCGGCCCAAAGAATCCACGGCGTCTAACAGAGCCGGTACCTGAACCAAAAAATGTGTCTGCTGATGCCGGTAATATAAATGAATTGCGGCTAATTATTGTCGGAACAGAAGAAGAGATGCGAATCTGGAATGAATTAATGATTCAGGATCATCCACGAGGTGCGGGACCATTGGTTGGCCGCCAGCTTCGTTATCTCGTTGAATCAGAACATGGCCGGCTGGGAGGAATAAGCTTCAGCTCCGCTGCCTTGCACCTTGAGGATCGTGATAAATGGATCGGCTGGGATTGGGACATGCGGCAAAAGAATTTACACCATGTTGTTAATATGAGCAGGTTTTTAATTCGTTCATGCATATCGTGCAAAAACCTTGCTTCCCGTGTTTTGGGTTTGGCCATCAAGCAATTTCCAGGTGATTTTGATTTTCGTTATGGACACCGGCCGCTGCTTCTCGAGAGCTTTGTTGATACGACTCATTACAGAGGAACATGTTACAAGGCCGCAAACTGGCAATGGATTGGACGTACCAAAGGCAGGGGCAGACAGGATTTATTGAAAAAACATGAGGAAACAGTAAAAGATATTTATGTTTATCCTTTGGATAAAGATTTTCGTATCAAGATGGGCCTTTCTGAAAATAGTGGTTTGGACGCTCTTGATCTTCATTTTGGTATTGATGGTGGAAACTGGGCAGAAAACGAATTTGGCGGCTCTCCGTTGGGTGATCATCGATTAAGCAATCGACTTGTTGAGATTGGACATAATCAAGCCATGAACCCCAGTAGCTCATACAGTGGTGCGGTAGAAGGCAATTGGCCGAAAGTTAAAGCTTATTACCGCTTAATTGACAAGCCCGATGATTCTGCAGTTACCATGGCTAATATTCTCTTGCCGCACCGTGAACAAACGATCCGACGAATGAAAGCGGAAGATACTGTGTTATGTATCCAAGATGGTAGTGATCTTGATTATAACAGCCTTGACCAGTGTAAAGGTCTTGGGGTGATTGGTTCTAATCAGACCGGTGCAAAAAGTCGTGGCTTACATATGCATTCCACGATTGTCGTAACCACTGAAGGTTTGCCTTTGGGTGTCCTGCAATCTAAATTAACAGCACCAAAGCCAAAATCAAAAGACGATAATCGGCCCGCATCCGCAATTCCAATTGAAGAAAAGAAGACTTTCTCCTGGATTGAGGGAGTGCGTGACTGTCAGGGATTAAAAGCTTTGATGCCGCACACATCTATAATTAATGTCATGGATCGGGAGGGCGATTTCTTTGAAATGTTTGACGATCAACGCTGTAATTGTGTCAGTGTTGATTTACTTGTACGTGCCAAACATGATCGTAGCACTACAGGTAAATACAAACTGTTTGAGACAGCAAGACAATCGCCGGTTCAAGCACAAATTGAAATTAAAGTTCCGAGGCAAAGTGCTAGAAGTAAAAAGAGTAAACAAAAAGCACGGGCCAAAAGACCCGCCCGTACTGCGCAGGTTTCAGTTCGCTCTACACAAATAGAGCTTAATCCCCCAGTATATCATAAAGACAGGAATCCGATTAAAATAGGGATTGTCCATGTGAAAGAAGACAAGCCACCAGCGGATGCAGAAGCAATTGAATGGTTTTTGCTCACGACTATTGATCTTCAATCGGCTGATAATGTGTTAAATTGTGTGAAGTGGTATTGTCTTCGTTGGCGTATCGAAGACTGGCACCGAGTACTGAAGTCAGGTTGCAAGGTAGAAGAACTTGCCAATAAAACCGTTGAGCGGCTGAAACGAGCGTTGGCGATAAATCAGGTGATTGCATGGCGAATTATGCTCATGACTCTTTTAGGAAGAGAGACCCCGGAGTTGCCTGCCGAAGTTTTGTTTTCAGACTTGGAAGTAAAGGTATTGAGTGCCTATGCTAAAAAAAAAGTCTTGCTTCCCCCACTTCCCTCGGCGCTGCAGTGAAGCTGATAGCAAAGCTTGGCGGATACTTGGGACGTTCTAATGACCCACCGCCTGGTCATCAGTTAATATGGAGAGGTTATATTTACTTACAACTGATGTGTGACGGCTTCACACTCAAAGGTCACGATAGTGGATAGAGGCAATTTGTGGGTAAAGGGCAGGGATAGGGGGCTATCCGAGGCAAAGCATCAGAAGAAAAATCAACAGAAGGCATGATGATATGTCGCTCATATGGACAAACAAGAGATAATAAAAGTTAGAAATCTGGTAGCAGGATACGGTGAAGAGATTATCCTCGATCGAATATCATTCGATATTTATGGAGGCGAAATATTCGTTATATTAGGGGAAAGCGGATGTGGTAAGAGTACCCTGTTGAATCATATTTTCGGGTTGAACCACCCAATATCGGGCAGTATAGTTGTTGACGGTAATGATATCTCAATCCCTGATGATGCAGTATTCAAGAAGGTTCTCAGTAAGATCGGGGTCCTTTTCCAGGGCGGGGCCCTTTTGGGCTCTATGACGCTTGCTGAAAATGTGGCTCTGCCCATATATGAGCACACTGACCTGTCAAAGAGGTGTGTGGATTCAATAGTAAAAATGAAGCTGGGCCTGGTCAACCTGGACGGTTATGAGGATCATCTCCCGTCCGAAGTAAGCGGGGGGATGAAGAAGCGGGCAGGTTTAGCGCGGGCCATGGCTCTTAACCCTAAGATCCTTTTTTTTGATGAGCCCTCTGCAGGTTTAGATCCTGTTACATCGGTAGAACTCGACAACCTTATTATCCATCTTAATAAGGTCCTGGGGACAACAATGGTCATAGTGACGCATGAACTCCAGAGTATATATACAGTGGCGCATAGAGTGATAATGCTGGACAGGAACAGTAAGGGGATTATTGCGGAAGGTGATCCAGGGTATCTTAGGGATCACAGCAAGAATCTGTTTGTCAGGAAATTTTTCAACCGGCAGGCAGATGACAATTTTAATCAGGCAGGACCTTCCTGGAAGGATTAAACGATGGCTTCTCAGAAAACCAAATTCACTATCGGCCTTTTTATGACCTGTGGAATCGGTATTGCAATATTAGCCCTTATCTGGCTGGGGATGTTCCGATATTTTGAGAAAGGGCAGTATTATGTTACCTATTTCAATGAATCAGTTCAGGGCCTGGACAAGGATTCGTCTGTAAAGTACAGAGGTGTATCTGTCGGCCGCGTTGAAAGTATTGACGTTGCACCTGATGCGAAGCTTATTCAGGTGGTATTAAAGATTGAGAATGTACAGGAGCTTGATAAAGATATCGTGGCACAGTTGATATCCGTAGGCATAACGGGAAGTATGTTTGTTGAGCTTGATCGGAAGAAAGAGGGAGAGGCTGATCGATCCCCGGCCCTAAGCTTTCCATCAAGATATACTGTTATTTCTTCAAAACCTTCCAATATCAGTGAACTGCTTCAGGGCATTGGCGATGTTTTAGGTCAGCTTCAGGGCTTGGATTTGGGAGGGATCTCAGGAAAGATCAAGTTGACCCTGGACAATGTGAACCAGATGATAGTCGATGCAAATATTAGGGCCATTTCCACAAGTCTTGAAGAATCTCTCGATGATATTGGTCGGATTGTGGATAATAAGAGATGGGACGGAATTATGTCCTCAGTGGAAGACGCAGGGCATTCCCTCAACAGTATCCTGGATAAGACAGATAAGAGTGTAGACCGGCTCGACAACACCCTATGGAGATTGGAGGGCATTGCTTCGGAAAAAGATGCGACTATCAGGGCTGCCATAGACGAATTCCAGCTTGCCATGGAGAATGCAAATCTGTTTTTGAAAAAGGGGAGATCTATGATGAGCGGAACAGATGAGTCATTGTCTTATCTCAGACGCCACCTCGTTGTTGTTACCCAGAATCTGGAAAAAGCAAGTGATAATCTCAATCGATTGATAGAGCTTGTGGCAGACCATCCTCCCCAGTTGATTTTCGGTAAACCGCCTATGCCCCGTGAAGTGGGACAGCAATAGGAGGCTGTCCGAGAATGGCTATTTTCCCCAATCTCTGCGTCAGGCTCAAATTATAATCCTCGAAATACTTCAATGTATTCCTGTGGTTATAATTTTCGCCTTTCTTGATCTTGGAAAGAATATCTCATTCTCGGACAGCCTCCTAGTAAATGATAATAATGTAATAACTAATAAAATTCAATACAATGAAATAAAAGAGAGGAAGAATAACTATGGATAAAGTAACAAATACAATAGAAGGAAACGAAGCTGCTGCCCATGTCGCCTATGCAATGAGTGATGTGGCTGCTATCTATCCTATCACCCCTTCGAGCAATATGGGAGAATATGCAGATGAATGGGCTGCCCATGGACGGAAAAATATTTTTGGACAGGTATTGAAGGTTGTTGAAATGCAATCAGAAGGAGGAGCATCCGCCACTATTCATGGAGCACTTTCTGCCGGGGCATTATCAACAACCTTTACTGCCTCTCAGGGGCTTATGTTGATGCTCCCCAACATGTATAAGATCGCTGGAGAGGTAATGCCAGCTGTCTTCCATGTTTCAGCCCGATCCCTTTCCACTCACGCCCTTTCTATCTTTGGAGACCATTCTGACATAAATGCAGTTCGAAAGACGGGGTTTTCTCTCCTGGCATCTGCATCAGTCCAGGAAGTGATGGACCTGGCTCTCGTTGCCCATCTTGCCAGTATCCGGTCCAGTCTCCCCTTTGTCCATTTTTTCGACGGTTTCAGGACTTCTCAGGAGATCCAGAAGATTGAATTAATCAACTACAGCGATATGGCTTCTCAAGTGGATTGGGAGGCGATTGATGATTTCAGAAGCCGGGCAATGAATCCTGAATATCCTCAAATGCGTGGGACTGCTCAAAACCCGGATATCTTTTTCCAGAACCGCGAGGCTGCCAACCCTTTTTTTGCCCGGATTGCTGATATCGTCCAGGAGGAAATGATAAAGGTTGGAGATCTGACCGGCCGATCATACAACCTCTTTGATTATGTGGGGGATCCTGAGGCAGACCGAATTATCGTTTCAATGGCATCCAGTTGTGATGTGATTGAAGAAACTGTCAACTATCTGAACAACCTGGGAGAACGTGTAGGCCTGATAAAGGTGCGGCTCTATCATCCCTTTTCCAGCGAACACTTTTTAAGGGCTATGCCTGCCACGGCGAGAAGTATTGGGATACTTGACAGGGACAAGTCTCCTGGTGGGCTGGGGGAACCGCTTTACCAGGATGTGTGTACTGTATTTCACGAAAGGGGAGAATCACCGATGATCGTGGGCGGTCGCTACGGATTAGGGAGTAAGGACTTTATACCGACCATGGTTAAGACAGTATTTGACAATCTTCGCTCTAAAGTGCCTAAAAACCATTTTACTGTCGGCATTCTGGATGATGTGACCCATACATCCCTTGAACTTTGTGAGGAGATTGACCCAGCCCCTGAAGGAACTGTAAGATGCAAATTTTGGGGGCTGGGTGCTGATGGGACAGTCGGCGCCAACAAGAACGCAATCAAGATTATCGGCGAAAACACAGACATGTTTGCCCAGGCCTATTTTGCCTACGATGCCAAGAAATCGGGAGGGATCACCATGTCCCATCTTCGGTTTTCACCACACAAAATCCAGTCTCCTTATCTGCTCACAAAGTCCGATTTTATCGCATGTCATAATCCGGCATTTGTGAACCAGTATGACCTCCTTCAAGGGATTAAAGAAGGAGGCTCTTTCCTGCTTAACTCTGCATGGAACCTTGAAGATATGAAGATCAAACTGCCGAATCATATGAAGCGCACTATCGCCCAGAAAAGCTTGAGCTTCTACACTATTGACGCTATCAAAATTGCATCAAAATTGGGGCTTGGCGCACGTATCAATATGATAATGCAGGCCGCTTTCTTTCAAATTGCTAAAGTCATCACCCCTGAAGAAGCCTTTGATTACATGAAGTCAGCCATCAAAAAGACTTATGGTAAAAAGGGCGATAAGGTGGTTAAGATGAATGTCGACGCAGTGGACAAGGCTATAGGTGCTTTGGAAAAGATCCAAATCCCTGAATCGTGGATCACTGCCGGTCAAGAGGCCTATATTGAAAAGGATGAACCTGAGTTTGTGAAAAACGTCATGAGGCCCATGCTTGCTCAACAGGGAGATAAGCTCCCGGTAAGTGCCTTCCCGCCGGATGGGATCTTTCCCACAGGGACCACCAAATATGAAAAAAGAGGTGTTGCAATCAATGTGCCCGAATGGCAGCCGGAAAACTGTATACAGTGTAACCAGTGCTCTTTCATTTGCCCGCATGCAGCCATTAGGCCGGTCCTGGTAAAAGAAAAAGATCTGAAAGAATCCCCAAAGGGTTTTATTACTGATGCGGCCAAGGGTAAAGAATTGAAGGGGCTGCAATACCGGATTCAGGTGAGCCCTCTTGACTGCACGGGGTGTGGCAACTGTGTTCAAGTGTGTCCGGCCAAGAAGGATGCTCTTATTATGAAGCCTTTGGAAACACAGACTGATGTGCAGGTCCCCAATCACATATTCTCCACAGAACTCCCTTGCTTGGATAATTTGATGACTGCCGCCTCGGTGAAGGGTAGCCAGTTTCAGAGACCCCTCTTTGAATTTTCAGGGGCGTGCCCCGGGTGCGGTGAAACACCCTATATCAAGCTCATTACCCAGCTATTCGGTGACCGTATGTTGATCGCCAACGCAACAGGATGCTCTTCCATCTACGGCGGGTCAGCTCCTGTCAGCCCTTATACTGTAAATGAAGAGGGGCAAGGCCCAACCTGGGCCAGCGGTCTATTCGAAGATAATGCGGAGTATGGATTCGGCATGGAGCTTGGTGTTACACAAAGACGTGAAAAATTGGCCGATATTATTCGTGAAACCCTGGAAAGC
>Ga0233413_10000439_pt1 | contig 20097 bp, 7 predicted proteins | sample Na_anoxic_6_MG_FD_189019 | JGI IMG/M metagenome (GOLD analysis project Ga0233413, IMG submission 189019) | Seawater microbial communities from Saanich Inlet, British Columbia, Canada - Na_anoxic_6_MG | ecosystem: Environmental > Aquatic > Marine > Inlet | place: Canada: British Columbia...
TAAAGGACTCTATTATTATAATCTACGAAAGAACCATTATCTGTTATATCTCTAACTCCACTGAGAATATATATTCTGTTTAGAGAAGAGACATATGTCGCAGAACCAAAAGCAACTCCATATCCAACCTTATCAATAGAACCAATGTCTATTAATGGCATACTTTCCAACTCGCTCCATGTATCTGTAACCGCATTATATCTCTCAACCGCTCTAGAAACATATACTATATTTTTGGTTTTATCATATCGGATTCCCCCAAATACATATATTTCCGTGCCAACAACAACGGACATAGCTCCCATTCTCTCCGTTGGCATATCTGTCATCGATGACCATGAATTATTAGATATACTATATCTTTCAACAGCAGGAAGAATCTCATTCGCACCTAAACCTCCAATAGCGTAGACTTGGTCCAAAACAGATTCGACACACAGATGACCTCTAGCAGCAGACATTGAAGATGATTGAGACCACTCATTAGTAAGCGTGTCATATCTATCTGCCCTAACGCTAAAAATGCTTCTAACGTTATCAGAAGACGACTGGTCTTTCCAGTCATCTGAATCATTTCTCAATAACAAGCATATCGTCTCTGTCCTCTCTATACTCCCTATATCATCGTCTTGCAATGAATATGTTGCAGTAAGATAAATATTTGCAGCGATATCCTTGTTAGACTGCAAAGGTTGCAGTTCGACAGTAGCATAACTTCTCTCCCTGTCTGTATCGATCCCGGAATCGACGGAACTCAATGTTGTTATTTTACTATTAACCGCTTGAACGGAATTCTCCGTATGGTTAACTATTTTTATATCTATTTCCGTGCCATCTGGAACAAGAGCATCCGCAAAAGAAACGTCTAATATAAATTGGTTAATTGATTTTCCATCTAATATTACTCCCTCTATTCTACTGATATCATCTCCATCTTTAGCCCTTCTGTCAACAACTCTCATTCTCAGCGATTCTTCAGGAACTAAAACTGTCGGGACCAAACCCGTTTCAAACGATCCTCCACCAGTAAGCGTTAAAGTTTCATTGTCAAAAACAGAAACAATATGACCTGTAACAGTTATCTCGTTATTATACAATGAATACTTATCTGATATCAAAGGAGCACAATCTGTACGCAGACTTTCAAATCCTGTTATTTCTGCATCAGAGTTTTTCCTATTAAGTCTGAAGTAAACAAAAGTGTTATCATATCGAGAAAGATTTACTGATGCCGCTCCATGATCAATAGTAGCATTATCTGTATTAAGAACCCATCTATCTAAATACGGATCAAGATATTCAACAACATCTCCCCAAATTATCTCAACCTCTGGATCGCTTGTATCGATCCTAACCATCATACCATGATTTAATTGGTGAATATCGTTACCAACAGAACTCATGCACTGTCTAAATGGTTCAGAATATTTAGTAGTAGAAACTACAGCGTCATGAGAGATGGTAAGAGTCGCATACCCGATACCATCACTCCAAAACTTTTGCTTCAAATCAGCAAACTCCATCAAGAAGTTAGAAGGCATGACTCTATGCCCTCTTTCCCTCAACGGTATAAGTTCTATTACTTGAGAGTCACTTGCTGTCAAACCATCATAAAAAACAGATACATCCATTGTATGCGTTTCATACTCAACCTCAGAATCGTATATTCGGACATTGTTTATCGGTCCTAAAAACACATTTCTAGCAACGCTTTTATTCAAAAAAGAAAAAATACCGTTCGGATCGCCAGTATCATCTTCAGAATAGAAAATTCTATCAATGGCATTATCCTTTTTGGTCAAGCTCCATTCTGCTGTCGCCGTATCAGGTAAAAAAGTCCTCTTCGACAAATCTTTAGGATCGTCGGGGTCTAACATGTAAACAATAGCTGTTTGCTCTAAAACTTGACGACCGTCAGATAAAGGAACATTAGGCTGTATATCTACGACTAAAGGATTCCCAAAAACAACTAACTTCTTCTTTATAATTGTTGAACCATTACGTAAATGAACTTTTACATACAATAAAACAGTTTGAGCTTGAGTTGGAGTCGCCAACGAGATATCTGCATAAGTTACGTTTTCTGTTTCGCCAGTCAGATTTCCGTATATGTCTCTCTTTTCTCTTGTCCCTGAAATTACCTCAATAGCACTATTAATATAAGAAAAAACGCTTAACAATCCTGTCTCTGGTTGAACCTTATCTGCATCAAAATCTACTGTAGCATCATAAACAGCAGCACTAACGGCTGTATTACTAAACGTAGCAGCAAGGTCTTCGTCTTTCAAGTAAATTCTAGAGATATAAGAAGAAGATGATGTAGCATATGTTCCATCATAGTCGGTGGCAGAAGACGGTATTTGTTTATCTAATGCGTTTATTGTATGTTTACTAACTACTTCAACATATTTGCTATCCTTGTTCTCTACTTCAAACGACAGTTTGTTCTTCCACTCTATTTGAATAAGCCTTGATTTATATACGAATTCAAGACCCTCAAATGATACAGTAAATCTTATTGACAGTAAGACAGATTCCAAATTAGACAAAAGAGAGACATCGTTCGTCAATTTTAAAAGACCTCTCGACAAACCATTGTCTAATTTTGTAACTGTCAGTCCATACAATTCATTAACATCTGGAGCGTTCACAGTTGAATCTCCAGCAAATATGTCTTCAGCAACATCGTCTGGATATGTGTAAGACGCATTCTCGACTTCCCATGAGATAGTGTAATCCCTACTAATAGGGTTGTCAGACTGATCGGTCATCTTCATAAAGAATGAAATGTCTTCATCAAAGAAAGTACTTATGTCCCTTTTGGGAACGAAGTCATCCCACAATATTTTCAAATTTGAACCGCTTACTATTTCATAACGTATATTTTCAACATCTTCCAAAGGGATTTGAGACTCATCCAGACCGCTCAAAGGGATTATGCTAACAGTACTGGAGTTGGACGGTCTCCCAAATTTATCGACAGTTGATATTATGTAATAATAGCGAGTATCATTACTTAATAATCTATCTATATATTTAGTCTTAAATATGTCGTCATCAAAAACTAGAGTACCATCGCTATTCCCATATTCGTCAAAAACAGGGAACGCTGTTGTAGATCGATATATCTTTATCCTTTTAATTCTCTCATCCGAAGCGTCAAGATTCCATTTTAGATAAACCTTTCTATCTCCTGCCGTTCCTTCAAAGGTATAAGGAGAAGACAAAGAAAAAGACAAAGGAGAGACGAGTTCTCTACTCTCTATATCTATGTCTGGGACAAGAACAGTGATTGACATAGCATCATCAATATGACATATATTTCCACTGATATTCTGAGAAAAAATTCTAAAGTATTGATTTTCGTCCAAAACAAAACCATCTTGAAACGTAGTATAAAAATCTCCGTCAGAAGTTATGGCGTTAGAGTATATCTCTTGACCATCACCTTCGTAAGAAGGAATTCTTATGTCGTTAGAAACAATACTAACGATATCCCCATTGAAACCGTATATTTCTGGAATCGTAAATTTAAGAACAATTAACCTATCGCCGTTATCGTTTCTAAGGGTATTATGTTGATCTAAAATGTAATCAAAATCTTTTACTGTGTTATACAGTATAACCTCACATATTTCTCCAAAGAAACTATCTACATTCGCAATCGCTCCTCTGTTGTACCCTATATCGAAATACATATCTCCTATAGATAAATTAATAGAACCTAAAATGCTAGATCCTACAGGAGAACCATTAACAAAGAAAGAAATAGAACCATCAGACATATCAATTGAAACATCTATTTTATTCCATTGATTCTCAGACAAAACATCGACAGCGGATGACACAGAAGCGAAATCAGTATCAAAAGTCAAACCCCCATCAGCATTAGTATATAAAGCATAATTTGCAGTAGTTCCATCCTGTCTCATGACTATCGCTTTATTAGATGTAAAGCTGTAAGGTTTAATCCAAGAACTAATGGTTATACTCTCATCTTCCCTTAAATCAAAAGTAGATATAACCGACTGCGTAGTTACAGCGGTAGTTTCTCCATTAAAACGCAAACCAGACTTACCAAATGGGACATCGTCTGCATTTAGCCAAATCGCGTTAGATTCTGAGACAGAGAGGTCAGCAGAAGAAGTAAAATCATATAGAATCTGTCCATCAGCCTCATCGAAATGCCACACACCCCAAACCGTATTATCTACTATTACTCCTGATCCTATTAGAACTTCAGAACTGAATGTTTTTACACCTCTAGGAAGGCTCTCGTCATTAGGCGTCAATTGTATTCTAACTCCATCGCTAAACTGATAATCAGTATTAAACGTATATATACCGTAATAGTATGTCTTATTTGCTTCGACTCCTAAATCCTGTATCCCATTAGAAACGCCATCGAATAATATCTCTCCGTCTATGGGATTTGAAGGAAAAGCGTCTTCTCTTCTTACTACTCTAATTCCTGCGAAATTATTTAAACTGTCATTAAATAGATATTGTTGGTAAAATTCAGAGTTTAAAGTGTTGAATTGATTGTCTGACTCCAAATTAGCCGTTACAGAGAGTTTTATCTTTTGCCCTCCAAAGGTAAAGATTTTATACAAAACCTCGGCAGGATAGCTCCCAGAGACCTTGCTGATGAATCTCTTAGCTAGATCATGCCTAAATCCATTCTCGTCATTCCAAGACATGCTTCCACTCTCGTCAAAAAGGATAGATACAATACTATCGTTAAAATCTAAACCGATATCGTTAAAACCGTATGCATCCGCTTGCAATCTGGTACCTGATAGTTCTAAATTGTCTGGATTGAAATATGATCTTGTTAGAGTGCTTTGATTCGGTGAAGTGACATTAATTCTTTGATTGCTAGAGTCAAAACCTCCAGACTCATCATCTGAAAAAATCTTCATAGCATGTTTTTTTGTGCTATTTACGTACCAAGTCCCAATAGTCCAATTCCCATCTATAGAATGATAAAGACAATAATAATTGACTAAATTCCACTCTCCGCTATCCGGGTTAAATAAACAAATGTCCATAAATATCTCTTCTAAGTATTATAACTATACTATGTATATTTTCGGCTTTATTTCCTTTAATCCTTCAAGCTTTTATAGCAGATGGACTATCTACATCTTCGTCGGCATCAGTAATTTCCCATACAACATATTTGTCACTACTGGACCCGGATGAATATAAAACCAAAGCGTAGCTATCGCTGAAAGAAATGGCACGAGAACTGTCTAAAAAATTAAGATTAAAATTATACCAATCGTCAGTTTTTAAATCAGAAACAGTTGTGATATAGTCATATATAAACAACGGTGTAGATGGTCGATTATTTCCATCAACGGTATAAAGACGAGCATGAACTGTAACATATGGAGCAATAGAAAAGTCAGGACCGGCACCTGAAACGACCTCATCAACATCAGATGTTATATAAATTTTGTCTATAAAACTTCCATTTATAGTTGGCTGTATCTCTAATGTGTGAGCATTCGTATCATTTATATTTATAAGAAGTGAGTTCCATTCCCAAAAAGCAGTAGCTGACAAATTGTCAATATTCCCAATTTCTGTACCATCTAAAGAAACTACAGACATAAAAGCCCCTGTAGACGTTCTACTTCTCAACCATAATCTATACTGCCCTGAAGAGGCTTGTATCGGATAACTAACAGAAGCATAACCCCCTGTCCCATCCAAAACATCTACTGACAAATATCCTCCACCTGAAAAACCGGCAAAACTATCGTCAGCGATCATTTTATTCGTTCCCTGAGATAAAGATGAGAAATTTAAAGAATCAATAGATACATTATCTGAAAACAAGAAAACGTGATCTTCATTATTTAATCGAGGTCTTAAAAAAACTGATGCCTTTGTTGGGACGAATTGATCGTTAACACTAAATATTTGTGCCAATTTTATTGATGAGCTAGATATAGAATAAAAACCAGCGACTTGCCAACGGTCTCTAGCATCAACTGTGTCATCTGTGTCATCTGTAAATGGCAAAACATCATCCATTTGAGAAAAGTTTAAAGCAGCAGCGAGTTTAGATGCAGAATCAATAGTCACTATGCACCAGATTCCATTTCGCCTTTAGTAAACAATCCCCCAATCTCACTAATGTCTGCTTTTTGGTCCACAACAGTTTCTGCATCATTATATAATGAGAAAAGTGTACCAGTTTGTTCTTTTTTGTTTCTCCAATTCTTATAAAGATAATCTACTTTTTCAATCATAGTAGTAGATACGGGAGGAAGACCTTGCCCCGGTTCGCCATTTGCATCAGTTAATGTAAGGAGAGTAACAATTTCACTTGCACTAAGATCTGCACCAGTCCCATTTCCTGTAATAGATAATCCATTTCCATTTCCACCGATGGAAGTGAATAGAACTCCATCACCTAAAATTCCTGCCACAATCAATCCTTGAACAGCACCTGAAATTGACATTCCACTTGCTAACGTGGAATTAATATTTACTCCATCACCTGACGTAGCGTTTATATCTATTCCTTGTCCGAACCCATTTGCTGTAATAGATAATCCATCGCCATCTCCACCGGCAGAAATAAGTGTTGCTGCGTTTCCTGAAGTCCCTACTACTTGAAGACCTTGAGTAGTTCCTACAATTTGCAGACCAGTTCCTGAATCATTACTTACTATCAAACTGCGAACAGACAGATCAACATCATCTGCGGAACCTGTCCCAAGGAAAACAGATTCTACATTATCAGCAGTAGCTGTACTTCCTGAAATCGCAATTGCATCGCCAGCAGAAACGTCATATAAATATGCTATTACGTCTACATCGGTATCAGCGGCATTAGGACTAAGAACGCTAACTATAACTTCTTCATTTGCAGGAACAGGGAACTGCGAACTCCATATAGAAGAACGAACTTCCGTACCAAAAACAAATACTTGCGGACTAGCCTGAACAGTTTGTCCTCCAACAGTGATAACAAGATTAAAATTCCCTCCTGATCCATCTAGATTTTTCGCTCCATCTCCAAGTTTTACATAAGCCTGACAAAGAGTGGGATTGGTTACATCCGGAGTGTCTGTTAAGACCGCTATTAATGACGTAATATCTCGATCAGCGTTTTCTGTATCTAATTGTGTTATAGGCATATTTTAAAATCTCCAATTTTTAGGCTTATATCTAATTATCGAATTTTACGACAAATTCCTTTAAAAAGGTACGACAAATTCCTTTAAAACGGAACGGCAAACGAAATCTTTATTGCGTAACCCAAAGAAGAAACCTTCAACATATCATACCCAAACGCCCAGATATCATCTCCTACATATATAATCTTTTGAATGGAAGATAACTCTGTATTCGTTTTAACGTAAGAAGATCCGTCATATACATAATAATCTCCTTCACTCGTTCCTCCGACGTATTCTCCTGATTTAACATCAACATCATTAAACTCTATACCAGAAGATTCACTAAAATCCCCTTCGACATCTATCAATGATGTAGCAGCAGCCTCAGTATAAAATGTAGAATTATCAAACCTCAAACCTTTGTCTGTCGCCAACAATAGTATATCGTTATATGATTCTATTGAATTAACCCTAATAGTTCCTAAGAATGAGTCTACGGAGCTAGTAACTCCTCCGTTAGTAACCCTCCCTGCAAAAACCCAGTCTACGACATTCGTGCTATAATAGATGTCAGATCCATTTTTGACAGCAGTTAAATATGTATCAGAATGCAACAATCTAACCTCAGTATGAATTAATGTTCTTTCCCAATAACCACTGACCGAACTCTTATAATAAGCCCCATTGTCTGTAGAAATGACAAATAATCCTCTAAACTGTACTAATTGGAAATATTTACCACTCAAACCTGGTAATTCTTCTCTACTCCACGATACACCAGAATCGCTGCTTTTATATAAATTATCATCTGTAAGTATATACAAATCGTTATCATAAGATTTTATATCTCTTACAAATTCTTCTTTATATCCATTAAAATTAAGTATCTCAAAACTATAATCAACTGTTGATATAGAAATAACTCCAGTTTCATTCCCGACTAAAACTATATCTGACTCGCCAACATACAAAACAGAAGTAGGATGACGGAAAATAAAACCCAAATTATCTTGAACGATCTCTTCTTTATAGTCTACCGTTGAATTTAAGACATCATACCAATCATTGTCACTTACAAGATTGTAATTAAGGTTTGTAGTCGATGTCATTGGGAGGAAACATTCATCAAATTCTTCTTGTTCGCCAGGCCACAATCTCTCAAAAAACAATCCCATTTTAAGCATATTAGTTTCATGAGTTTCTGCAAGAGATAGAGGAAGTCCTGAGTTTATCAGTTGTAACTGATTATCTATCTCTCTATGAGTATTATCCCAATCTCCCTCAAGAGAGCTATTCAAAAGATTAATAGTCAAAAAATCATACTTATTATAAGAATCGAAGAAAGAGAAGAAGCCATTAACAGCATTAACGCTGACCTCTCCGTCAGTATCAGACGCTAAAACATCTGGAATATCTGGAACGATCTCATACTCTGACAAAATTTGAGGATATAAATCAAGCGGGACTTTTTGATACTCGAATATAACAAAACTTTCTCCATCAATTTCCTCGACAGACGCAAACCTTACTCTTCCATGGACATTTGAATAAACTACATTATATGCGTCTAAACAATCAGATACGTATGGCTGCAACTCGTCTGTACCGTTATCTTGCTCGGCGACAAGTAAACCTACTTTTTCATTGAATGTTTCTTGATCGTCTGTCGCTTTTACCGTGTTAGAATCGAACTCTGTAAAATCATCAAACTCGACAGACAACAAAGAAGCAACAACGTTAACATCTTCTCCAGTAACGTCTGCCAAAAGAACCCCATTTTTATATACATTCAAATTAGCATCGTATCTCCCATCTACCCATCCTTTATTTCTAGCTCTATAGGTTTTATACTGATTAGCCACAGTTACGGTAGAATCGTGAGAAAGAGAACGATCAAACCTTACAGTATTAGTTACCGTATAATATGTAAACCCGATACTCTGCATTTCATAATCGACAAAAACAGAAGGGATTATTGGCGAAGTCTCGCCAAATATTATTGATACATTTGCCGTACTGTTCCCAGAAAATACTTTAGCATCTGTTCCAATTATAATAGATGAAGAAGTAGCGTTCAAGGATGTAATAGGAACATCTTTATGTGAAAAATTGATGGCAGGAATACTCTTTTCAAAAAGAACTATAGGATCTGTATATATGTTATAACCACTAGTGGAAATCAACAATCCTGCATCAGAACTTATCCAAATTCTACCATCAAAAATTTGAATCTTTCTAGCCAAAGAAGAATTTAATGAAGCTATCGCCTCAAATACAGTAGCATCTATGTGTTTTCTCCAAACGCTATTGTTCGTAAGAGCAAAAACGTAACCAGAAGATTCCTCAATAATTTGCCAAACGATTTCGTCTGTCTCTATTTCTGAAAAAACTTCCCAAGTAGAGCCTTCATTAATAGTAGAGAATAATTCGTTTTCACCAGATACTACAATGCTGTTTCTGTCATTCCATATGGCAAACGCATTAGATGTAAAAGCGTCCATTTGAGTCGTCTGTTCAAAATTTAAATATTCGCCCAACGGGTCTGTCTCGTCAAGCTTATAAACACCTCTATCTGTTGTAATATAAACATTATTGTTATTATCTTCAGTAATATCTCTTACAGCATATATCCCATCTAGACCAAAACACTGAACCCATGTGATCCCATCTCCGCTAATATAGACAGATGTTCCAGTAAGAGCAAAATAACGTTCTATCGAAGCTGCATAATATATTTTATGCGGAGCAGAATCGGTTTCTATTGCGATCTCCCAATCGTCTCCATCCCATCTAACTAAACCTCTACTCGTAGCTGCAACAGCTTGAGCACTGCTATTCAAAATGAAAGGCTGACCGACAGTAGACAAATCCATGATATCATAGAATGTAATAGCTTCTCCTATAGAATCTATGACTCCTAACGTATTTTGATATATTTCAAAACCATAATCATCATTTGTTATCATAGGCAGTTGCAACGGCAATAAGTCTTGATCTTCTCTCCCTGTGTGATCTATTGGCGGCAACTGTTCTTTCGGAAAACGTCCAGAATAAGTTTTAGTCGCACTTGGATATCCGACCCTAGACGCCGGTAATGTATCGCTCACTTCTTCAAGACCGATACATTCTAATGCTATATTAGAGGCTGTTAGTTCTTCGGAGAAAAGTATAGTTTTAGTATCTGTATCAACATTAAACGGGACATCAAGTGTTTCTCCACTCTGCCACACAACATAACTCGTAGCTCCTGATATTTCTTCTGTCGTGGTAAAAGTTTTGTTGTCTGTAGTACTCCAATTAGTAACAACTACATTCTTATCGAGTATAATTCTTAAATCTTGGGTAGATGTAGGAGTTAAATTATGAGAGTTCCTCTCAAACTCATCTTCTATCAACTGTTCTATCAAATCAGAAAATATCGCTACGTCCTCTCTTGCAGAAGAGTCGATAGAAAAAGAGCCTCCTGAAGATGTTATTTGACCGAGCAAAACAGAATTGACTGGACGAGAAGTAGAACTCGTAGTAACTACTTGTGCTTCGTTCCTGTATTTTCTAATCATATAGTAGTAGTTCTGTTCGCCAACTAGAAGGGCATTTTCATCTATAAAAACAGAAAACTCCTTAGAAGTCTGTCCAACCTTTTCCCACGAGGCTTTATCGCCATCTGATCTCCATATTTCATAACCATCAAACTCATCAGAGTTCTCTACCCACGAAAGAATAGTATCGTATTCATCTGACATTATTTGTACATCTGTTACAGCAGAAAAAGTCTGGTCTGAGCTATAGTATCCAAAAACTAAAGGATGATAAAAATATCCGTCACTTATAGGATTTAAAGATTCTCTACCAAAAACATCAACTGTAGTAACAAAATAATAATACCTGCCTCCAGATGCGACGGAATAGTCATCATAAGTAAAATTGTCTGCTGTTATGGTATCTAATAATTCAAAATTAGAAGAGATTAAACCATAATAGGTATATGGAGATCTCCATATCTGATAATGTGAAGGAATAGTACTTGTAACTTCATCCCATTGAAGACGGACAAACCCCTCTCCTCTTAAAGATACCAGTCCAGACGGAACATCTATTTTGCCTTCCATAGAGACTACTGTTTCAAATGAGACATTAACAACATCACTTCTGATCCCAGATACAGCTACAGATCTAAGGCTTATGGTATATCTAGAGTTAAGAACAATATCTTCTGTCTCAATTCTATATGATGTTTTTTTAGAGTAATCTATCCCATTCTCTATAACTGTTTCAACCGCCGTTGTTAGGTCTGTTCTTTTAAGAGAAAGTTCATTATGATCGAATTTGCTTGTAGTATTAACCCATGCGAAGATGATGTTATTATCATCATCTTGATAAGAATGTAGTTCTGAAGGAGAAGCTGGAGAAACATATTCTGATGTAGTGATCCTCTCGACTACAGTATTACTAGTATTCCCTTCGGCATCCTCTGATACTATTTTAACAATATAGTCAGTTAAAGGCAAGACGGGATTATATTTTCCATCTATTGTAAAAAGATCCACAGAAACAGAAGTTTCGTCATAAACATAAATAGGATCTGATGTATTTTTGCCATTTTCTATTAAAGTGACAATATATCTTTCCGTCACAAACTCATTATAAGGATCTACGCCAGGAACGAAACTAATATTCATTCTAATGCCATATTGATTTTTTGAATTTTCTTGGTCTGACAAAGATATAGACGAAACGTCTTCTGGTCCATAATTAGATCTAGGAGCATCTATTATCTCTACTCCAAACGAATATATATTATTCTCGCTAACAGCATATATTAATATGCGATAAAAAGTACCATTAACCAAACCCTCTATCTTTAGATCAGTACTATCGGCGTCTACTATCTCCACAGAAACAGAGCCGATAGGGTTATATTCTTTGTCTAATTCTTGAATCCAGACTTCATATTTCTGTATGCGATCTGATTCAGACTCTTTCCACATTATATCTACAAATTCATCGCCAGGAAAAACTAGTGCGTAATAAGGATCTAAAGGAGGAGTCACATCTAAAAGGGTTAGAATGTTTGCTGTTGGTGGAGATGGGACGCTCTCATTTCCAGTTAAATCTATTGATGTTATTCTATATGCATAAGATGTATTTTCTTCTACAGAAGAATCTATATATTCATTAGTAGTCGAATTGGCAATCAACTCTTCTGTCGCAAAATTATCAGTACTTCTATAAATCGCGTACTGATAAAAATCTGGCTCATCACTCGGGGACGAGTCCCATCTTAAAGATACGAAATTATAATCCCAACCTAAAACCGTAATAGATAATGGTGATGGTGGTGGAAACTCGTCCTCATTAAAAATAGAAACAGTTTCAGAGAAAGAGCTAAAACCACCTATATAATCGTATTTTCTCTGCATGTAAACAAAAACAGTAGTATCGTCATCAACATTAAAAACGATATCTCCAAATGTCCTTGCGACTACAAGCCCCATCATTCCTATGCCAGGTTCGACTCGGACAAATAAGCTATTAGATTGAGCTATGTCAGACAAGTCCCACCCATCTATGACACCGTCTCCTATAAATGAAGAGATAGCGGCAAGATGATTATCTATGATAGAAAAACGAAGAAAATCAGAACTCGCACTATATACATCAGTAAGCGAAAATACTGGCAACCCATAATTTTTAGTTTTAAATGGCATATTCTTTTAAAAGTTCAACGTAGTGAACTGACTATTCTCTAACTCGAACATGATCCCAAAATTCTTTACTATTGGAAGGTAATCATATTTTGTACACAAATCTACGACACTACCACCGCCGACTCTGAAAGAAGCAGGAGCAGATTCAAGACTATAAGAAGTACCATCCCACACATCTACAACAACATAGTATCTTTTATTAAGTAAAAATCTTGATAAATCAGGATAATAATTTATAATAAATTCTTCTCCGTTATCGACTTCATAACCGCAGCAGGGGATACCGTCCGTGAAAGATTGGGCTTGGTCTGTAACAAACCATCTTTCTTGGTCAACAATACTTTCTGCTGTAAAGAATAAACCACTAACGTTTGTTCCGTCAAACGCATCATAAAATCTAGCTCTAAAATGAAAATCTTGTTTTGCTCCAGTATTCTCAAAATAGAAATATAAATAATCAATGAAGTCGTCTTCGCTTTCATTAAAAACTGGAACTGTCCCTGTCCAAACAAACTTAATGCCAACTCTTAAATTGTTCCCCTCCAAAGGAATATCTGAAACTGAATCTTCTGTTATGACCGTATAATCATCAAAATCAACAGAGTTAGTGGTGTTAATCCCAAAAGAGATAGAAGAATCAGCAGGAACAGATTTATTACTAGTTATAATCGCTTTCGTAGCTCTAGCAGGAAGCGTAAAGTTTTGAGTAAAAAAGAACGTATCACTACTACCTACAGGATATCCTATTATACATCCAGCGTCTTCGTCTATCAATGCAGAACTAGCATTACTATCTATTTGACTGTCTGGTGACAACCCTGGAATAATAACCAATTCATTAACGAAATACTTATCAACGTCATCATACCTATATCTCAAAAAGATAATTTGTTTTATCTGATTGACTGTAGAGACCTCTCCGAGCAATCCTAAATTATCATCACTAATAGTTTCTATTACAGCATCTACTTGAGAGTGAGACAAATTTCCAGCATTTTCTAATTCACTATGATCTAACAAAGGAATTCTTTCTTCATCTAGCTTCCCTGTTTCTAGTTTTTCTACATCAAAACCATCAATTTTAGAACCAGGCAAAAGACCTTTAACTCCAGAAGTGAGATCTACTTTCGAGTCTCCCTCTCTATGTCTATGACTGCTTACAGCGTTTATTATATCTTGTTCAAAACTAACAAAATCTCTTACGTTATTATCTATTAGACTAATACTAGAGTCTTCTGTATTTACAACAGCAAGCAATAATGCGAAACCAGTAATAACTGTCAAACTAGAGATAAAGCTAATGCCTCTTGTGCTAGAAGAATTAGATGTTGGCAACGCATAAATATATATAGTTGAATTAGGGACAAGAGAACTAATAAAATTAGAATTTATAGTTTGTACGGTAGTGAATTTGACTATGCCCAACCCATCAGTTATGCCTATAGAAATACCTCCAGTTTCTGTATATCCATTATCAAAAACTGTCCAACCACTTATAACTCCATCTCCAAATACGTTATACAAACCGTATAATTGTCTGTCAATGGTTACAAAACGATCCGATTCTAGTTGAGCGTTGATTGTTGTATCAAGCTCATCTCCAAAATCAAAATAGGCTAAATTATAGTTTGGTGTAAAACCAGGCATTATTCTCTATCTCCCAAAATATATCTCTTATGGTCCAACTGTAGTTCCCCCTTTTCCTACTGTGGCGAAGTTTTCCCCGAAATTAGAACCTCCGCCAGTAAAAAATAGACCTAATTGTCTCCAACCATCAGCTATTGTTTCTGAATCTTGCCTAAGAGTGTCAACGGTATTCTCGTATTTAATCGCCTCTCTATTTTTTCGTGACAATATTTCAATTAAATTTTCTGTAGACACTTAAATCTCCTTACATTTGTGGTAATGTTGTCCCATTTGAATGAACATGCGTTTGTCCTCTAACGGTTACACTTCCAGATCCTGGATCGTATTGTGTTATTCCGCTGGATTGGAATACTTGTCCTCCAACGGTTACACTACCTGTCCCAGTGTTGGTTACACCACCTATACCAATATTCTTTTGTATTCCCCCTCCTGTATCTACTCCCGAATCTCCTTGAGTTTGACTCGGAGCATATACCCCAAACCACTCTCCTTCTATTGTCTGATTCCATTTATTAGCTTGAGGATCTATATCAGAAGAGACACCAACCACTAACATATTATTATCGTCAACACTTATAATATCAAATATCCTTAACGGTTGTCCGTATGTCTCAAAGTTATATGCAAGAGGAGGAACCCAAACAGATTTATATAAATCCATTACATTCTTTAAAGTCTCCACATTACCAAATGTTGATTCTATTTGTACCATCGTCCTCTTATATCCTAAAAAGCCTTTAATGCTCGGATCAGTTATAGACGCCCAATTTGTTCTATTCCCTACGATAAGCTCAAATTTAGGCGTAGACGTTCTCATATGTATTACATTATAAACATCTTCAACTGTTCCTTGTTTTGTCATTGTATTAAAGATGAGTTGATATCCTGTATCATCGAACTCTTGCATTTCGCCTGTCCTAAATTTCCATAAAACAAACTCATCAAGCTCGCTATTAGTAAGCGTTGACATTTTAATACCCATAGAGTCTTGATAATGAAAAACACCAAAAGCATCAAAGAACATCATCTTAGAAGCTCTTTTTGCGAACCCAGAAATAGCCTCATAAGTATTAGACCCATCTTTGAATCTGAAAAACGGATTCTGTATTCTATCATAGCTAAAAGGCAGTATGTATCCACTACATGTATATTTTCTTCCGTCTGCTGTTGTACTTTCGTATGGACTAACAGTACCATCACAAGACAGAGATACTTCAGAAGCAGGATCACTCGCTCCATATATGCCGTCATTTGACCCTGTCCCTTTATCTCTGTCTTTAAAACTTGCAATTTTTAATATTTCATAGACAGCATTAACATCTCTCATACCATCAAAAAATGGAGAGTTAAAAAACAATGTATCTTTAAGAATTTTAGAATAGTCTTCTATCTTGCATTCCATTCTTCTTATAATTGGCTCTTGGGTTATAGTTCCTCCAAAACAGATACCTGTAAATAGCTTATAGAACAACCCCCCTCCGTCACCTTCAACCGGACCAAACGTATAACTGCAATTGTCATAACCCGCCCATACCTCTATATAAAATGCCTTATCTTTCATTTCCTCTAACTCGGTAGAGTGAGAAAGCGTTTCGTTTCCCCCTTCTTCGCTAATAATAAACGAAACAGAACCAGAATGTTCGGCAGTATAAAAATCTGAAGATGTCCAAGAATCACTAAATTTTGTAACATGAGCACTAACATCTATGCCTTCATCTACTGGATCCCATGCACTTTCCTCCAAAGGATTTGAAACAAACCTTAAATTAGAAATAATGGGAGTAATACAATCATTTAATGTCCACTCTGGATATCCTCCACTCTCAGAAAAAGTATAACTACCAGAATCTAAAGTCGCGGCAATAGCAAAATGTTTAGAATTTAGATCATTCTGTATCATATCTTGTGCAGCAGGACCAAGACCTTGTGAAGTTATCTTTTGCGAGACCCCTTTAAGAACTTTAGCCTCTATAGTTATAGAACTAGGATCTTCAAGATGACCAGCACTGCTAATCTTTCCTCCAAAAAGACCGTCATTGCTGTCTTTTATGTAATCTCCAGTATTAGTAAAAGTACAATGAACATCCTTGTCATATCCTCTGTCGTATGAGATGGGAGTATCATTTCCTCTTTTAAATCCAATCTCCGTAACCCAGTGAGCATCACAGGTATAAAATGGAGTTCTGCTCCCAACATATAAATCAGTTCCTGGTTTATCTGACGTACCAGTAACACTATATATAACTTTTTTATATTCAGCACTCGTTCTATATTTTTCTGGGACAATATCTGAAGAGCTTAAAACAAGGTGGTGCGATCCTATCCCGAAGTCAGAAACAGTAAAAACAGAAGAGTTAACCTCAGAGTTATCTTCAGAACCTGTTCTAGGAGGAAGGTCTATATCAGCAGAATGATTATATTGCAAAGGACTAAAAGAAAAAGCCGCTGCATAATTGCCACCCCACAAATATAATTCACATTGATCAGGAACTCTAAATATAGGATCTTCAGTAGATGAAGAATTAATAACAGGGTTTTCTATAATCCACGGTTTATCCTCCGCTCCCAAAAATGTAACTACTATTTTTCCCAAATGATTTCTGACAGACATAGCAAATCCAGTCTCTTCGAAAAGACTTTTGCAACTTATAGCATTATACTCACTCAACACAACACTAATCTTATACTTACTTCCTTCCCCTGCTACGTCCGCTGCATCATCGGGGATATCAATAACTTTAAAACAAATTGGTTGGGTTTTCTCTGCAAAAACAAAGAAATAGTGAGCATTAGTCCCTTTCATCTCAAGAATTAGATATGGCTGTTTATGCAAATCAAAGAATTTAACAGAATCCTCTACTTTTTCAAAATGTTTGACTACTGTAGTAATAGTTTCTGGAGTCTCATCCTCTGGAGTCTCATTAGATACCTCATCTTCGAGTTCTCCTCCATAATCGACAGAAGCACCGTTATCGTCAGTAGTAGCAGTAGACTCTTCCTCGGTTTTTTTGACTCCGGATTTATAATTAACAACTGCCCAGTTTGTAGGCAACTTCCCAGTATATCTTCCATTAATTACCGCTCCGCTATATTCTCCTTCTGTATGAACGTCCAAAAAATCAAAATTAGAATCTTTAAATGGTTTCGATTCTATGTTTTGAGGATCTCTTTCTATAGCGATATTTCTAATCTCCATGAAAAAATCTTCACCTTTAAAAAGCGGTGTCTGTTTTTTAACTCTCCAATGAATACCTTCTTTTTTAGTTGTAGGATCGTCAGCAAAAATAGTTTCAGTAGGATCTCTAGGAATAACATAATCGACAGGAGCAGCCGCCATTTGAGCGGGGAAAAGAACATAAGAATCTTCAGACTCTTGACTAGAAGCAAATGGACCAGTTGTTTGCTCCTCTGTAGCTCTTCCTGCGACTGTAGCACTCCCAGCGGTAGGCTGTGTACTATTCTTAGTTACAACCCCATCATTTTCAGTAGGACGAGGAAGAAGAACGTATTTCCATCTAGCTGCGCTTTGATCAGATGGGCATGGACCATCGCATAAATAATTATGCTCATTTGGAACGTTTTTATTATCAACAGGACTAGGGACTGCGACCCATGTTTGATGACCAACATAAGTAGGAGGAGTCTGTTTAGCAAAAAGCGAATCCATATATTGCTCTAATCTTTCCGTCTTACCTATTGTATCAACAGTACTTTGGAAGGGATTATTAAATGCATTCCAAATAACATCTACATCTAACTCCCCTCCATCCTGCACCAAAGATTCAGAAACATCTATAACATCTTTACTCCTAACAGGAAACGCCAAAAATGTAGATCTCCAATTAAATCTAGGTTTCAAGAACATCCCATCAAGACCGGGAACAAAAGCAAAGTTTTTAGCAACATCCTCCGAAATAGATACAGTGGTATTACTGTTAAATACTAGACCATAATTAGCATGCTGCCCTTTTAAAACGGGACAATATCTGTTAATAATACATTTAAGTTTAACTCTACCAGAGTTATAATTCTTATTATCTTCTTGATCCCCATCTCCATTTATAAAAGTCTGTATTTTATTCTGGTCTATTTGATAGACATCATTGGTGATAAGATCGTCACCAAGCTTAGATTTACTCTGACCAGCCATTATGTCGCTTTGAGAAGAAGACTCCCTCATTCACAAGGAGTAAAAATTCTCATCCTTTCTATTAAAACTGTTTTTCTTGCTGAAATTCTTTTACACTCCTTCTTCACGTTTACCGAAAAAGTGTTTATGTTATCATCTAAACTGAATAAAACGAAGAATCCTGTAGACCTTTTTCCTTTTACGAAACCAGCACCTTTTATTGTTTCAACTAAATCAAATTTTCTTAATCCAAACAGTTTACCTGTAGGCATTTTCTTTTCACTGCGTTTACCTTTAGTTTGTTGATAGTCGCCTGAAGATACATGTTTCTTTAAGTAAATATTATCATTATTTAACTCTACCTGTTTGTCTTCACAACAAATAGCTATTGCATCATTAATGTGACTTTTAGGTAAACCTAATATCTTTTCTCTTTTATATTTTGTTTCGTAACCAAAAGTTTCTTCAAAGCCTATCCATTGCTTCTCTAGTTGTGACTTAACTATTCCTATCTCAGTAGCATGCTTAGTTTTAGAGCGTTTTCCTTTTATATTTAACTTAATCTTACCAGCATGATAATCATCATGGCACTTAACACATAAAGTTATTAAATTATCAGTAGAATCTGTTCCTATAAGTCTGGAAATAATATGATGAACTACAAGTTTCTTATCTTTTGTTTTTCCTTTACAATGTTGACACGAATAACCATCTCTGTCTATAACATAAGCTTTTACGTTATAAAAACCTTTCTGATTGCCTTCCTGATAGTCAGTTCCTTTTACATTAGGATTTGTTATCTTGTGAATATCAAACTTAACTGTTTCTACTATCCATCTAGTTACAGGTAAAATAGATTCAACAAACTTCTTCTCTCTCAGGTGAGAATTAATTTTACTTCTAATACTTGGAGCTAATCTTCCAGATTTTCTCATTGAAGACCTGTTTTGCCATCTCATTTTCCTGTATCTAAGTTTTCTACCTCTTCTTGTTCTACGATACATAAGTCTTTGTTTCATTTTCTTAGAAACGTCAATTCTCATTTGCACCTCTGACTGGTACAACACTTTTCTATTACTAATAACAGCACAACCAATAAACTTAGAACCAGTATCCATCCCAGCAACAATTTCTTGAGTTTCTTCTTCACAGTCCCACAAAAGTTTAATAGTAAAAGGAGTTTTTCTTACTACTTTTGCTTTTTTGTCACGTAAAAGTTTACGAGCTTTTGCTTCTGTACACGGCATTAAGGGATTACCATTTTTAGAAATTACATACACCATGTCTATAAGACCTCCTGTATGTTAGAGTAATGCGTATCTGTAATTTTGGAGAAATCGCAGATTTCGGCTTCACCTCGACCTGATAATAAAAGGTTTAACGTTACAAACACTGTTCCTACCTCACAGAACTGTTTAATCTGCAACCAAAGAGGAAAGTACTGGTGCGTCATACTTTCGTTTCTAATTTCTTT
>Ga0233413_10000440_pt1 | contig 20096 bp, 23 predicted proteins | sample Na_anoxic_6_MG_FD_189019 | JGI IMG/M metagenome (GOLD analysis project Ga0233413, IMG submission 189019) | Seawater microbial communities from Saanich Inlet, British Columbia, Canada - Na_anoxic_6_MG | ecosystem: Environmental > Aquatic > Marine > Inlet | place: Canada: British Columbia...
CTTGTTTTCATAGATATTCAAAATGTCATAAATCATTTTTTCAAGCTGTTTGAAACCATCAATTATCATTCATAACTTGTACTTGTTCTGCATTTAATGCTTGCAACTCTCATTGTTCATTTTTACCATTATATATATCAACAGCTAATCATTTTTCATGTAAACTAGTTCATGGTTGAGCTACTAATCATTTACCTGCATCAGATAATGCTTGTTGTCTTTCAGAAGTTCTAAATGTATCAGCAACTATTATATCTCATCATACTTCTCTTCAGATAGTAGTTATAGCATCATTTAAACTTGTACCTACTGAAGTATCTAATGTTACATCTTTAGTTTTTCAATCTATATTAATAGTTTGTGTTGCTACTTGTCCTGTTGGAGTTACTGCTCAAGCTGTAGGTCAAGTTATTGTTTTAAAATCAACTTCTCAAGTATTAGGATTAAATACTCATACTGTTCATGTAGATCATGGAGTTACAACTTGAAATGCTTTTTGATTAATCTTAGATTTTTCTTCAGCTATTTTTAATTCATATGTCATTTGTTTAGCAAATTGTGCATCTCAATCTATAATAGCTTGTTTTCTAGCTTCTTCAGTTCTAGCTATTTGTTCATTTAATTGTCTATCCGCTCTAGCTATATCTTCTTGTCTAATAAGATCTCATCTCTGAACTCAATATAAATCAGTCATTAATCAAGCTTTTTGATCTAATGTTTTCATATTAAATTCAAATTCAGCCTTATCTTGAGTATCCGCATATTGATAATCCGCATTCTCAATATTATATTGTCTTTGAAGTGCAAATAATTCATCATCTACTGATTCTGTTTCATCTCTAGCTATTTTTAATTGTGCTGATAATGGTAATTGAGGGAATCTATCTTTAACACCTTTCAGTATATTTCTTTTTTCTACATTCAATTCATCTATTTTAGATGCTGTATCATTAGCTTGTTTTCTTAAATCATTAGTAGCTTCTGTTCATTGTTTATATACAGCATATTGATTTTCTATATCTGCAAAAATATTAACTCTAGCAGTTAAATAATCTTTATCTAATTGTTCTGTAGCATTTCTAAAATCTTGCTCTGTACTTACAGTAGTAACTTTTTTATCTCAAAAAGCATTAATTAAATCTGTTCAATTTTTATTAATGTTATCTGTTTTCATCTTTAATTCAAACTTCCTTCTAGCTACTAACATAGCTTCAGTAGGTTCTCATCAATTCATTTTAATTAATCTATTCCAAGTTTCCCCTCATTCTGCTATTTCTCAAGCATTTAATCCATCAAAATATATTTCAGGTGTAGCGTTTTTATATTTATTATATTTTTGAAAAACTGCTGATGCTCTTATTGTATCTAAATTATTTCTATCTATCTTTACATTAGATCAAAACTGATTAAATAAATCAATAGCTTCATCTAAATTACCAGGTTGGAAAGTTAATTTACCTGTATCATCTAAATTAAAATTAATTCATTTAAGTTTAGCATAATCTTCTTTTTCATTAGCTATTGTTCATAATGGTTTTCTTATAGGATTTCAAGCTCAATCTATAGTCCATTGAAATCTTTCACCATTTCTTTCTCAAGTAATTCTATTACCTATGATTTCAATATTTTCAGTTCCTCTATTCTCAAGTAAAGTAGACAGTTCTTTTTGTGTTCAACCTGCATCTTTAAAATCGGCTATGGTTGTGATCTGTGGCTTGTCCACTTTGTCTACTTTAGTGTCTACTTTAGTATCCACTTTTACCTCAGTTGGTTTCTGTATAGGTTCTTTTATTTCTGTAGGAGTAGGTCATGCTACTATTTCTTTAGGAGTTGGTTCTATTTTTGTAGGTTCAGTTATTTTTGATATCTCTTCTGTTTTAATAGGAGTAGATGGTTCTTCAGTGGCTTTCTGTTCAGTTACTCAACTAGCAAAACTTCAAGTGTCATTAAACTCTTGTCTTTGAATAGATTCCTGTTCAGTAGTTAATGTTTTCCCATCTTTTATTAGAGCCATAATATTTTTTTATTATGTATTAAAATTAGTATAATTATTTTTTGGTATTTTACAATATTATTTATATGCAGTTACTATAAACTTTACATCTAAATCGCTATCTACAAAATTCAATTCTATTCAATCTGTTATAAATTTAGAGTGGTCAGCTCTTGTTTTACTTCAACTTGTATTATATATAGCTATCATTCTACTACCTAAATCTTGTACTTGAGAAGATCAACTACTATCTTGTATATATTGTCAGAAAGTTGTTCAATCTATGTAAGTAGATAAACTAGTTCAGCAATCTACTGTAGCATTATTTCATAACCAAGCATTAATTACGTAAGAGCTAGGAGTAAATCAAAATCAAGTAAAATCTACTACTCAAGTTCAACCAGAAGCTAATTTTGTAAAAGCTAATATTCCAGATGTATTACCTCTTACACTTATACTATAATCCAATTTATCAGCTGTTAATCAAGGAAAATCCTGTACTTTTAGATCAAATGCATCTATTGTCTCTACTTTTACTTCTGTTACTGTATCTATTTTAGTCATTAGTCTTCAATTACAGTATAAATTAATTTTAATTCATATAATTTAGGATTATTCCCATAATTTGCCGTAGCTGCTCAATCTATATCAAAATCTATTTGAAAAACTATATCATAAAAATTACTTACTTCACTATATATTTCAGTCCTTCAGTCTGAAGTAACTGTTCATATAGTACCAAAAGCTCATCAATCTATACTAGCTTTTATAACAAGTGTAGAAAGACTAGATACATCTTGTGCATATACTCTAATTTCTTCTATTTTCTTTTTAGTAGTTTTTGTTCATGCATCAAATATAGGTAAAATCATACTTCATGTCCTAATATAGGTTGAATCATCAGCTAAAAAGTTTCATATAGCACTTGCTGGATAAGAATACCCATAAAAAAAAGATGTATTACTTGTAGAGTTACCTAATCAACTAATAAAATCTGCTGATGTTCCATCTGGTCAAACATAAAATATTTGTTCAAATCATTTAGGAAATCATTGTTTAGCATTTCAAAACGAGTAGATACTATCTAATCAATCTTGATTAATCATTAATAGTTGTCAATCAAATGTAATTAATTTTCATATATCTCATTTTATATAAAACTTAGAACTTCTATCTGATTGAGGAGAATTTGGAATCTGACTATCTATTCATGATTGTATTAATTCAGCTTTATATCAATTCATAAAATATAATTGACTATAAAATCAACTAGCTCATCATACTATGTAATCGATTCATTGATGTGATATAACAGTTCTTATTTCATCATTTATATTAACTACAGAATCTGCACTCTCACTTAATCCATCCCAAAATATTACTCTTCCATCTGACTGATATAATTTAAATACTCATCATTGTTGAGTTATTCAAACAATATCTGCTGTTCATAAATTAAAAGTTTCTTGAACTCATGCACTATCTTCTCTATATACTGTTTTTCATACTCATATATATAAAAAAGCATCTAAATAATTATACATAGGATATTTATCTGCTTGTGTTCATGTTAATCATGTAGCTAGAGTTGTTTGTGCTAAAGCTCAAGTTAAATCATACATATTATCACTAAGTATTTTATCATACTTAATATCTGTAGTAGATGGCCATACTGTCATAAAATACGTATAATCATTGAATTCTATAGCATTTACTATATCACTAGCACTTGTTGCTGTATAATCAGGTACATTATCTGTTCATAAAACATAATAAATAACTCCATCTTCTCACCAACCAAATGTCTTTTGATTTCAAGTATCTTGTGATACATTTATAAATCAATCTATATCTTTTCAATTCGTTAATACTTTTTCTGTTGAATATGGATTTAACATCACAAATTCACTATTTCTTTTTAAATCTAAATTTTCAGCATAAAGAACCTGAGCTGGTTGAGTGAGTTTATCATCATTACTTACACCTCAGTAAAACTTATTCCAAGTTATTGATTGTTTACTAAAAGCCATATTAATTTAAAGTTACTGTTAATATTTCACTAGGAGATTCTCTATCTATAGGATAATCCATTAAAATAGGTGATAAGTTTCTATCCGCTAATTCCGTAGTAGCTTGTGTTCTTTGTCTAATATATTCTTGTTTTTCTGAAGCTGATTCTTGATTCTTACCTTGAGCTTTATATATATATGGTAAAATTCATTGAATAAGGATATCATGATGGTCTATAGGTATAACCATATCTGCTTCTACTGTAGTAGTTGCATAATCTGGAATCTTTTTTATTCCCTTAACCTGTATTCAATTAGCTATTGCTGCAGTAGGCATAGGTGCAACAAAATAACTATTATCAGCTATATAATAAATAGGATAATCAGAATCTTGATTATTTTTATAATAATTCCACTCTCTTGCTAAGTTAGAAGGTTTAATCTCCATAGCTTTTATATATTTAAGAGTGCCATCATCATAAGTTTCTCAATCATAATTAATTGAAATATTATTTATCTTTTTTATTCATGCAGTATCTGAAGCCACTACTGGTAATTGATATTCACTTTGATTTACCACCGTAGTGCTTACTGTGAAAATATCCCAATCATAATCTTCATTTATAGAAGTAACTATATAACTCCAAAAATTATTCTTAACTATATTTAAATATTTAAGAACTTGTGCGTCTGGAAACTGTGTGTCATTTGTATGTGTTTGATCTCTAGCTAGATCTATAACTTCAGAAACATCCATAATTATTTCTTTTTAGAAAATAAAGATTTTTTAGCTGGTTTTTTAACTTCTTTAACTTCTTCTTTAATCTCTGTTTTTACTGTTTTTGATATAGTAGGTTTTACTGTTTTTACGATTTTATTAAATCCATCTTCTTTTATAAAATCTCTTCAAGAAACATGTCTATGTTTTGTTATGTCCACAATGTCTACAATGATTTTCTTACCATCTAGATCTAATACTTTATACATAATAAAAAAAGTTAATTATTAAATATTAATATATTAACCTTTTTTGTCTATAATGCAATAAAATTTTAGATTAGATGTGGGACCATCTTTTTCAATTCTTTATTTTTGAAATATTACTAGCATCTACATTAAATCTTTTAGCTATTTCTTTTTGAGGAATTCATTGACTTAATAATTCTCTTATTTCTAAGACATCATTATCTTTTAATATAGATAGTTTATGTTTTTCTCATTTTTTAAGACTTGTTGTATTTTTATACTTATCTCTTCATTTCATAATGCAATCATTAGTGTTGTCTTGAGCTGTTCATATAAAAAGATTTTTTGATCTATTATCATCTCTTATGTCGTTTTTATGACAGGCATATAATTTTGTATTATTAATATCTAATCAATGGAATGTTGAACAAATTAATCTATGAACTCAACAAGATCTTTTTTGTCATTCTTTTAATAAATCAACATATAGATATCATGTTGGTCTTTTATTTAGAATAAGTATTTTTCATTGTTTAAAAGATTTTCCTCATTGCCAATGTTTAATAAATCTATCAACGCTTCTTATTTCTCCTGCTGTTGAAGCAATATAAAATCATTCATATCATGGTATTTCTTTCCAACTATCGTTTTTATTCATGTTATATAGCTAAATAATAAAGTAGTTAAATTGTATTAACCATAATGTATAAGTCAAGTTTTTTTAAACAAAAAAAAGAGAGATAAATTAATATCTCTCAATTCTTAGCTTTAGAAAGCGATTATGCTTCAGCAGCTTGTGAAGCGATTGGTAAAGAATACATTCTCTCCGCACCTTCAGCAAAAGTTTTTAACCCATAGCGAGCCCATGTCATGTAGCGAGTTCATAATTGTTTTTGAACGTCTTGTACTTTAAGACTAACTTCTTTTTGCATTACTAAGTTAATAGCACCTCTTTCCATTATTAAGTTATAGATAGTAACTACTCCCCAATCATCAGCAGCAGCTGTCATTGATGTAGATAGTTTTTTATATCATCTTAAAGATGTAAGAGTCATGTCAGTAGTACCATCAACAGCAGTAATACCTTCCATTTTAGCTCTATCAGAAGTAGATAGTTCTATATAAGTAGAAGCACCAGGAGTACCAGTACCATTAATTGCAAGAATTAAGTTATCTAAAGTTGTAGCAGCAGTACCTGATAAGTCTACGTCTCAAGCAACAGCAGGAGCAGCAACGAATGTAAATACAACACCACCAATAGTAACAGTATCATTTGCAGTTGGTTCTGTACCAAAATCTAATGTAGCAGTAGTAGTTAAATTAGTTGAAACTACTATACTCATGTTTTGGAATTCACCTCTATAACCTTTTTTGTATGAAACATCAGCAGTGTTAAATGTATTACCTAACGCTCCTTGTCCGATCATACTTAATTGGTATGGGTCTATAACAGCAACTATATTTGAACCATCAACACCATCATTTAATAATGAAGCATAAGCATCACCATAAGTTGAAACTACATTAGATGTAGAAAGTGTAACAGTTGAATCAGCAGTAGTTCCAGCATTAGAATATTCATTAAAGAAGTTACCTTCGATATCTTGTTTGATTCTAAATGCAGCTTTTGGAGCAGCAGAAGCAACTACATCGTATCCATTATCAAGATTATCAACATCATCATAAACAAAAGTTACGATAGGTGTTTTATTGATAGTTAAAGTTTCATTAGAGAAATTTAGATCTTGATCTGTAACATCTGTATACTTAGTATAAGATTGTACATTTTGGAATTCTGGTCTTGGAAAGTTAATAGTATTCCCGTCTGGCATATCAGCCATAAGAGTTGTATTAGCTAGATCCATAGCAACTAGAGTTTCTTCTAGTAGAGCTTGAACCGTTTTTGTATATTTTTGCTTGTTTAAAGCAGAAACTGAATTAGCCATAATATTAGTATTAAGTTTTAAAGTTATTTATGTTTAATACTACTATTACCCCTTTTATCTGATCTTACCTTTAACTCTTTGGTATTCCAAATATTTGTTATTAGGAAGTTTTAACGCTTCTTCATCAGTTAAATCAGCGAGTCTTTTTCTTACTTTAACATTAGATCATCTAGAACTAAAGTCATTGCTAGAAGTAGATTCTTTTGGAGTTTTAGCTTTTACTAAAGCAAGCGCATCTTCAAAAGACATGTTAGGATATTCTTCTAATATAGATTCCATTCAAGTTCTGTATTCCTTAGCTTCTGGGTTCTCAATAGTGAAAAACCTAAACTCAGTCTTATCAAAACCATTAACTTCATCATAATTATCATAATCTTCCTCGTCATCATCAACATCTATATCATTAACTTCTAATGCTTTAAGTCTTTTCTGGAGTTCCGCATTTTCAGCCTTTAATCATTTATTGATTTTTGACATCTTTTTAAAATTACTTTTCTTACTTTTGGTAGAGGTTGTATTATCCTCACTGTCTTGTTTAGCGTTAGCAGAGGTATCAGTACCCTCATTAGTTTCTATAGTAGTTTCATCTTGACCGTCGCCAGATTCGTCTATTAATTCGAAATCTAATTCATCCATAGTGTGAATGTTATAATGTAAACCATTTAAGGCTAGAGCATTAAACTCTAAATGTTTGCCATATCGAGAATTTCTGGGATATGGCAAATATTAAAATTTAATCTTCTTCAGCATCATTAGCTGTTAAACTTGGTTTTTCTTCTTCTTCTTTTTCTAAAGCAGCTATCATTCAATCTATTCTAGTTTGAAAATATCTATTATCCTGAGCTAAACATCTAGTTAAATCTAATGTATTAAAGATCGGACTAGAATTTGTTATCCCATACTGATCTCTTATACCTAATGTAAGAAATGTTTTAGCTCTTTCTATTTCCTCATTTATATCTTCTATAAGAATAGACGCTCATTCGCTTTTTGATTTAATTTCTTCTAATCTATCTATTCAAAACTGCATTCTTTGGTAGTTAACATCATGATTAGATAATACTTGTTCGTTGTCTACTTTAGGGAAAGCTTGTAATATTTGTGTTTCTAAATTTTCTTGTCTATTTTTACATTTATCTATTATTTTTTGGAATTCTTTACTCTCTTTATATTTCCTTAATTCAGTAATTTTACTCATTCTTATTGGTTAGATAATAAACTTGAACTCTCGTTTGCCACTTGACTCATTCACTGAGCCGCAACATTATTTGTTACACTCTCACTTACTTGTGTTAATTGCTCAGTGTCTCAACCTTGTACTTTATATAACTCAAGTAATGATTGCCTATAAACCATTGTATTAAGATCTTGTGGTGCAGCTTTTATAGCTATTAAGTGTGTTAATGGATCATAATCCTCTTTTACTTCTACAGTTTCACCGTATGATAATAATTCTACATTCTGTATAGCTATTATCTCTTGAGGTGTAAGTGGAACTTCTATATCAACTTGTGTTTCAGGTATTCAACTAGATATTAAATATCTTCTATATGAATAATTCTGTGCTGCTTTTGGTCTCTCTAGTGTTTGTAATAATGGTAGGGTGTTAGCGTATGCTAATCTTTCTTTATCTCTTCTCTTGTCTAATTCTGCTACTGTTATAACCTGTATCCTTACAGACTTTTCACTTAAGAAATCTTTTTTCCTTAATTCTCTAGGTATTATACTAAATCATGTATCAAAATTAACTACTTTTGTATCTCATTCAGTAAATCTCTCCATATACCCCCTTAACCATAATCTTATTAGTTGTTTTTCTCCCCAACTTTCAACTTTTGCAGCTAATGCTAAGTTTATATCTGTATTATCTTGTACTAAGTTATTAGTAGTAGCTGTTTCTCTCCTATCTGTAGTAGATCATTGAACTACTCTACCTATAGATGTGCTTGACTCAACCTGTCTATCTAATGAATCATCTATTACAAATGAATTATCCGCTCTAACATCTCTTTGTATAGGAGCTGCTGCATTTCATAATCCTTCTCATTCTAGTGGGTTTACAGCTATTAGTTTATTAAAACCAAAGTTTAAATCCTCTTTATTCTTAATTAGTCTAGTATTATACATATACATAGGATACAATTCAGCCATTGATTTATCTAGCCTCAAATTAGCTATCAATGCTTTTGCCCTCTGTACATCTGATACAAATGTAGCTACTCTATCACCAAACGGATTGTTTGTTCTAGGTTTCCAATATGTAAATGCAAATGGAAATGGTATCAATGTAGCGTCTTTCTTCTCTTGTTTAGTTACAGCAACTAACAGTTCACCATCTATGATAGTTCTCTGTTCGTTACCCATTATGAACATTGCTTTTACCGTCCCTTTTGGTCATACAAATATACCAAAATGTGTATATATTTTATAATTAGGATTATTTGAATTCTCTTGCTTATATGAAGTGTTTAAATCACTATTAACTTGATCATCTTGTCTAGATCTATCTGAACCTCTTTGATTTCATGTATTTGGATTTAATTCTTCTATGATTTTATCAGAATATCCCTCAGATTCTAAATCAGTCTTAAACATTTGTTTCTCAAAACCTGTATATGAATAATTACCATTCACGTAGTCCCCGTCAGGGTCCGGTATCCAATTTCTAGGATCTATAGTCTCGAATTTTGGCGACTTTGTTACACCACACCATCATACCTTTGGAACTATACCTACTCAATAGAAAAATTTATCCCAATCTCTTTGATATTTAAGGATCTCTATATCCTGCTCATTAAAATCCTCTTCTAATGTAGCATTCAAGTTCTTAACTATATAATCCCTTCATATCTTTGTGGATATAAATTTTGATTGTGGTCTGTCCACATAACTTCTAGCCATTAATGCCGAATGTACATTGAATAATGTTGAATCTCCTATCTTATCCTTATTCTTTTTTTGATTATTAAAAAGCTTCAGGTCTCTTTCAAAGATCTCTCTCTTATTAGTAACAAACCTATATCATCTCTCATATTCTGACGAAATTTGTGACACAATATCATCCTTTCTTAATCAAGTAGCTTTTAATATATCTTTTAACATAAATAGAATCTTTTATGTAATAATATATCTATATTATCCATTGTAGACAGTTTGTCAATATTAATAGTAGACATCTATATCTAAAATATCCTCCTTTTTCTCCTCGTCATCTGTTAAAAATTTAAGCAACTGATCCTGATTAATCTCTTCCTCCGATTTCTGATTAATTATATCCTCCTCAGATACAGTCCCATCATGGTGATCTTTGATAAGCCAGTACATACGGAAAGAAATAGCATCCATATAATCTGGAGATCTACCTAGTTTCTCTTTAGTATCCTTCTTACTCTCCAATTTTATCTTATTATCATTATCCATATCTATCTGTCTAATAAAAAGTGCCTCCTCTATTATCTTCTCCTTATACTGACAATCCGGATATATACTCACTTGTGGTAAATACTTCTGTAAATAAAAGAATGATTGAGTCTTTAAATTTTGATAATTCCTCTTCTTATATGTAAGCAGTTTTGCCGCATACGGTTGAATAGGTGCTTGGTTAGCTATAAATCATTTACAACCTAATAAATCAACCAGTCCTCATCATACTCATACCTCATCCACTATAACATTATTTATCCCTACATTATACTCTCCTATAAATGTTTCAATCAATCTAGCCTGTTCAGTAAGACTTGATTTCCTTATCTCTATAATTTTCTTTATATGTAAACCTTGCCATATACATATAACCGTACTATCCCTACCCTGTCTAGCTGCATCACAAGTTATGTAGTTTTTGTCTAAGTCCACTTTATCATTTTTGCGAAAAGTCGCACTTATATCATCTATAGAAAAAAGCAGAGCCTCGTCATCTGAGTACTCAAAATTACCATACAATAATCTCTCCCTACTAACTTTATCCAAATTCTTCAAATTCTCTATATATGCCTTAGGTAAAAATGGATTATCCGTAGGAAGTGATTGAATAAATCTCCTATGTGATAATAGAGTCTTGTTCTTCCACGGTTTGTAAAAATCCGTATATACAAAATTCCTACCTGGATTTAATGTAAGCAATAACTTAGGCTTACTCTGTATCCACATAACAACTTGATACTCATTAAGTGGCTCGTTATAATGAAGAATACCTTTTCCATTCTGGATTATCCACTGCTCCGACTCCTTCTTATCCTTTGAATAAAAATATGTCTTTCCTGTTAAATTTCTCAGACGAGATGTTACTATCTGCTTAGCCTTACCACTAACCTCCTGCGCCTCATCTATAAAGAAACCCGTGTACTCCGTAGAACCCAATCTATCAAAGTTTGGATCACTCGGATTCTCATTCAAATCCATCAATACCACCATACACCCATTAGTGAATGTCATTATTGATTTCTGATCATCGTACTTATAACTACCATCCTCAAAACCTACCTCCTTCAAAGTATTTTTAAATGTAATAAATGTAGATAACTTTATCTTCTTCAATTCAGATCTACCTATCCCCCACGTACTACCAGGCTTCTCAGCTATCTGGGTAGCCAACCATAAAGAACCAAGTAAGGATTTCCCTCAACCAGCTCATCATCAATACGCAATCTCCGTAGTCTCACCATCATGAAGGTAATCCCACGCCTCTTTCTGCCTCTTAAATAATCTAGTAGGTGTGTTTGTCATTAGTGTATTTTAATTATTGATAATTTGTATATTGATCTGAGATGGTATCAATTGAGGTCACTCGTCTCCTATTCACTGAATCTTCTGATTGTGTTTAAATGCCACATCCTTAGCTTGTATAACCTCACCCAACCTAAGCGAACCATCCTTATTCTCCATCCTCTCTAATACCAAATTATCCGCAGCCTTAATAATCCTCTCATTCTGTCTAATTGTGTAATCCTCACTTTGAAAATCATCTATAGAAAGAGAATCCTGGGGGTACTGAGTGTCTCAAAGTTTCTGCGTGTCTTGAATAGATATCATAAATTCTTCCTCTGTCATAATCTCTTGTTATAAAATATTATATAGTCTACGCCTTTTCCCATAAAAATCAATATGCAAAATCTCTCTTATTAGCTACATTATTTAAATATCATTTAGAAACACCTAATGTTTTAGCTGCTAAACTAACACTGCCCCACTCTTTAACGAACTCTCAGTTCATATCTTTTTGTATAAGAGTATGACTTTTAGGATGGGATTTTCAAGTTTTTCAAAAAAAATGATGAGCACTACCTTTAATAGGTTTCCTAAGTCAGGTAGCTATTGCGTGTTTCATATTTTTTTGCCTAGTAGTGTATTCTAAATTTTCTAACCTATTATCTGTTTTTATTCAATTAAGATGATTAACCTCTAATCCTTCCGGACATGGTCAAATATGAGATAACATCACCATTCTATGGACAGTAAAACTATACCTCTTTTTAAATAATACAAATTGAAAATATTCATATCAACCATTATTAATATTAGTAGGGACTATATATGTAGAACTGAATTTATGAGATTTAATTTTTCATAAATTACTAATTGTGTACATAGGCATCTTTGTTCATGGGATAAGAAAGTCTGGATAAGATTTAAATACTTCTTTCATATTAAAAGATTAAAAATAAATGTATGATACATAAGTATTATATGTGAAAAAATTAAAAATACAAATTTAATTACTATGTATCTTTATCTGAAACTGGGAAAAATTTGGAGGTGGTACAGTAATAATAATAACACAACACCATCTTGTGTACCCCCGGCGGGGTCCCTAATTTAAAAACCTCCCCCTTTAATTAATAGAATTTAAAGCTACCTATTTTTAATTAATATAATACCGTGGCTTACTTAAGGGAGAACATTTGTATTGTATGTGTTTTGGTGCACATTTCATTCCTTATGTGAACCATATACGCAAACTTATAGAGTATTATGTTGAGTCCTTAACTTATACTGTATCCTATTCATTATCCAAAGCTCTTACGGGCTAAGTTTATGTGGGAATAACCTATGGTTTTCGTAGTCTCTCCCCGCCGTTTTTGTATTATATAGATCTTTTATAGAAAGTGAACGGGTTAAAATAGCATTTGTACACTAAAAAACATACAAAATGGCTTAAAATAAGGATTTTATTATTAATTAGTGTACATACTATATATATTGAGATTTATTTTACGAAGGTAAGCCATTTCTCATTTTTACGTGGTAAGATGTAAAAAAAGTGTTCACCGTGTTCACCCGACCAAGTGTAACCAGCATAAGTAAGCCATAAACAGCGGTGAACATATTTTTTACCAAAATGTTCACCCGGCGGGGTTATACAACATTTTCACCAATTGTCAGTGAACACGCACTTCCGAAATTTGTTCACCCACCCCCCAAATTCTGTTCACCCACTTTTATTTCCGTAAAAAAAAGCCTCCTTGTCAAGTGACAATTAACAATTCTTATGTATACATAAGAAATAAAAAGTATAAGTTACCTATTTTAAGCCATTTATTAAATAAAAAATATACAACAAAAAAACCTGTTTCACACAGAATATATATTTATAATTATTTTTTTACCCCCCAGTTCAGCCCCTGCGTCTTCCGTAGATAAATACTTTTTAAGTTTTGGCGCCTTTCGGTCAACTATTACTTTATAAGATATATGTTATATATTATAATAAAAAAAAGCCTTATTACAAGACTTTTATTATTAAAACCACACATTTAATCATTTACGACAAGAATGATCATTCATAGAAGGCATATAAACCCGAGCATAAAATGAACCATAAAGGCGCCGATAATTATAGATAAACAGAATATAGTAATTAAGAAATCATTCATAGGAGAGTTATTATTAAATAAGCTACAAGATTATTATACTACACAATTACTTTAAAGTCAAATAAAAAACTACAAAATCTTTTGACTTCCGAGTCTTTCTGATTACAATAGGGAACACTTTACAAATAATATAAAACCCCATGAAAAAGAGAAATTTTTTATTAAAGGAGCACGTACTCTTTATAAATAAGCAGTTTAAAGCCATCGATGAACAAATTAGAACATTACAAGATAGTAAGAAATGAATATATAAAGCTTTCGACACCACAAAGCAGACATATTACGCTAAATTAAGTGAACTTGTGAGTAATGGAGAGATAGAAAAATAGTTCAGGCCACACAATTTTATTTTATATAAAAGTATACAAGATATGTCTACGATATTTGAGGAGATCAATAATTTACCGATATTAGAGGTATTAACTAAGGCTGGGATATCTACTAAGAAGATAAGTTGACAGCCACATATGCATAATGTGCTTAAGTCGGACGGTAAGGTTGACACATCTTTTGTGGTACATGAGACTAAGAATTTAGCTAAGGATTTTTGAGGTAATGGGGATGCTGGAGGACCATTTGATATAATAGGCAGATATGTATTGGATCAGGATACCCAGACTAATGAGGGTAGGGAGACTACGGCGAACTGGTTTATTTCTAAATGATTAGTTAAGCAGTCAGATACTAAGAAGGAGTATGTCCCTACGCATACTGGAAAATACTTACTTGAGAACTACGATGGTTTTAAACTAAATGGTTATAAGGATGAGATTTCTGGTTTTTTAATAGGAAGATGAGTGCCGTATGATTGGATTCAGAAGAATCATTTAAAGGTTGGTGAGGTATTTGCGGATATATGATATTATGATAATTATTTAACTACTGAGCGTGAGGTTTGGAGGGATGAGGATGGGAAATATCAGAATCATGAATGAGACGGGGCTAAGAATGTGTGAGTATTTATGTTTCCATGTTACGATGAACATTGAGATCTCATATGATTAAAATTAAGGAGGAGGGATGGTAAGTTAATTAGAGGGAAGAAGAGTTTTGCTATAGGTAATACTGGTCTTTTATATAATGATATAGATATTAGATCAGCTATTATAGTTGAGTGAGAGATGGATTACCTAATTTTGAAGCTCCTTTGATTTTCTAGTATAGTAGGTAATTTATGAGGGGTGCAATCAAACAGGACAAGACTGAAGGAGTTATTATATGATACGGATAAGATTATATGTTTATATGATACTGATGTAGCGGGGACACAAGCTAAGAAGGCATTAGCTGATATGTTTGGTAGAGTGGTCCATGAGGTTGTGTTTCCAATAAGAGAGGATAAGAAGGGTGTTGTACTTAGTGATGTGAATGATTTTTATAATGCTTGATATAATACTAAACCTAAATGGGATAAGATATTGTTAGAGATTAAACAGATAGGTGAGGAACAGGCTAAGAAGGGTAAGTATCCATTTGTTATATTGAGGGAACATATCAAATACTACTATGATATTGAGTACAAGAAGTTTCAGGAGAAGGGAGCGGTTGCGGATTACCTGTGAGTTAAATCTACGGATTTGGTAAGTATGCGTAAACAGTGATCTATCCAAACTTATGAGAATCTTTGTTATTTAGAAGGTTGAAGACCGTGACATTATAATACGTTGGATGAGAATTCGTATTTGAAATATGGTTGAGATGCTGAACCTAGGGTGCATTCACATATATCATACTTGATAAATAATATATGTGGTGGTAAGAAGAAGAATATAGAATGGGTTCATAAGGCTATACTGTTTAAGTTAACGCATATAAATAATGTTCATGTACCTGCATTAGTTTTGTATGGTTCATGATGATCATGAAAGGGTACATTTCTTAATTTATTATCTAGGATTTTCTGAAAAGATAATACGTTAGTTTGATTAGGTCAGAGGGATTTGGAGAGTAGTTATGATACATATGTATGAGATAAACTTATAGTTGAATTTAAGGAGGTATCAAGCGGGAATAAGCATAATGATAAAAAAACTTTGGACAGGATAAAATGATTTATAGGAGAACCTTATATAACTATTAATCCTAAATTTCAGCCCGCTAGAGAGGTGAATAATATAGCGTGGTTTCATTTAAGTTCAAATCATGCTGTACCGTTACAGATGGATAGTAAACATAGTGGTAATAGACGTTTTACTGTTATTAAGACGGGGAATGCTCTTGATTATAAGATTGCTGAGGAGATGAATCATGAGACATTTAAGGACAGGTTAGTTATAAGAGAGTATGTAAATTGGTTATATAAGATGTATCCAGAGATTCCAGATTCTACAACGTTATCTGCTTTAGATAATGAAGAGAAGAGGAATTTGGAGGAGGCTTGTGAAGGTGGGAGTAATCAATTCTTTGAGTGGTTTGAAGGAAAGTATCCACAAATAACTAAGATTACTAATCCTGAGAAGAATATGTTACTTCAGGTATATTGTGAAGAGATGTGAGAGGATATCAAGGATTTGAAATTTAAGCAAAATAATTTTGATTTATGACTAAGCCATAGGTATGAGAAGAAGAGGGTTAAACTTAGATGACAAACTATCAGATGATATTTTATAAGGAAGACTAAGTTTGAATTAGAAGTTATCCCTGAATCTCTGGATAATTTCTTTAAAGCAGGTGAGATTGAGAAGTTATGTAATAGGAATAATTTTTTTAGTTAATAAAACTAGCTATGAATGAGAGTAAGTATATAGATTATGAAACATATAAAAAGAATTCTCGTATAGAAGAATTACCATGAGATGAGGTAATGGATGGTATTCTTCTAGGTTGGGAAAAGGAGTGGGTTTATAGTCCAAATAAATTAGATTTAGTTTAATAAATAATATAAAATGAAACAATTAGATATATTAGTAGATAAATTAGAATTACAGGTGGATCACATGTTTGATACATTATTTAAAATACAGGAACTTGAAGCGAAGCAATGACCAGCAAGACATTTAGGTAATAAGTATAAGACAATGATTTGAATGACGATGCAATCTATACTTATGAGGAATTTATGGGATGATTTTGAGAAGAATTGTTTAGATAGAGATAAGAGAGAAATACTTGTAGCTGAAATATGAAATGCTACATATTTGCATTATAAGGAATTATACAATTTTGATTCTAAAGAAATAGCTAACAATTCTTAATAAAGAATATAAATTATGAATAAAATAAAATTATATATCATAAAGAAATTATTATGATTTAATAATCACATGAGATTATGACAGATAATTTCTGTATGATTATCAAAAAGACACAAAAATGATTCTTTTTATATTTCTGACAAAGAATTACTTACTAATTTAGAAAAGATTAAAAATGAACAAAGCACAACTAACTGAATATAAGAAATTTTTTACTTTAGAGAAACAGGAGTTTAATTTCTTTAGTCAAAAGATGATTAATAAGAAGTATAGATATTATACGAGGGATAAATTACCTCCGATGTATAAAGAAATACTTAATTTAGAGAGACTACCTTTTACTACTAACTGAAGCAGTATAAGTTTTAAGCAAAATAAGGTTTCTAATGAAATAAAAGAGAGGTTTGCAGAAAATATTAAACTGCAGGAAGAGATAATGAGAGTAGTTAAGAAAAGAAATGAACAGTTCAATTATAAGTGTGGGATAATTAAGGCTAAAACGGGGATTTGAAAATCGCATATATGTATGGATATAATAGAATATTTACAAACCCCTACCCTCATCCTTGTATCTAATTTAAAGCTTATGCAGGAGATGATAGATAAGATAGAGAGTATGACAAATTATAAAGCAATGGTGAGCCAGTATGGTGGGAAGTATAAAGATATAGGTTATCTTACAGTAATGACTAAGAAGAGTTTTGATTTATGTAAGGATGAGGATGAATTATCAGATTTTGATTGTGTTATAGTTGATGAGAATCATCAAGGGTTTACTAAGAAATTTAGGGATAAGTTTAATACAGTTTTCCATAATAAGGATATATATTTATACGGTTTAAGTGCTACTCCCTACACAGCTGAATTAAACACATCAGACTTGGAGAAATATTATGGTAAGATAATAGAAGTGAAGAAAGATTATGATTTTATCCCATCATTCATCTTCTTTAATTATTTTCATATAGAAGACTATGAGTTTGAAGCTTACCATGAATTAAAACAATGATTAATAGATGATCCAGATAGAACTAAACATCAAGAAGAGAGAGTTGTTAATAATTTGTCAAAAAAATGTTCATTAATACTTTGTGATAGATTAGAGGATATAGATAATTGGTTTTGCTTCTTAAGTGAATTAAAATGACACACTGTTATTAAGATCACTTGAGAAACTAAAATAGAAGATGATAAAAAACAATTAAAGGATGCTCTTAAGTTATCTCTACCCATAATTATTATCTGATCAATACAAAAGACAAGTACGGGCTTCGATTACCCAATTATTGACACTATCTTCTTATTTAGTTCAATTAAGTTTGAATCCACTGTGATTCAGTCAGTTTGAAGATGACTTCGTAAGTCTCCTTGAAAAACTTCATGTAAAGTATTGGTTCGGAATGACAAAATCTTAGATAAACAACGCGTACAAAAAATGAAAGCAATACAAGATGAGTATTGAGTTAGTAACAAAACAGTAGAACAGGTGTATATAAATAAGCAGAGGAAAAAGAAATGACAAGTCGCTTTGACTTTCTAATAATTAACTATAATATATTTATATTACTACATAATAAAAAACATTATGGAAACATGGAAAGATATACCGTGATATGAATGAAAATATCTAGTAAGTAATAAAGGGGAAGTAAAAAGTTTGTTACGCAATATTATATTAAAACCTATTAAAGATAAAGGTTGATATTTAAATGTTAATTTATGGTATAATTGAAAGCACTCATTTAAGAAGATACATAGATTAGTTTTACTTACTTTCATAGGAGAATCTAAGTTACATTGTAATCACCAAAATTGAATTAGAGATGATAATGATTTAGAAAATTTACAGTACTGCACTATTGCTGAAAATAATTTACACAGGTTTAGAGTTCTAGGATATAAAAATAACTTTCAGACAGATCATTATTGTAAAGGAAAATTCTGAAAACATAATCACTCTAGTAAAACAGTTCGACAATCTACTACTGATGGAGAGATAATTAAAATATGGGATAGTATGTCAGATGTACAAAGAGAATTATGAATAAATATAGCAAGTATATCTCGAGTATGCAAGTGAAAGAATAAAACAGCATGAGGCTATAAATGGGAATACACTTAGCTTTTAGTTTTTAATAATAGATTATGAACAGCACTACAGAACAATTAACTTCTATATATTCAATACTCGAATGTGTGGACGAAAATTCACTAGATTCAAAAGCTAGAGAACGACTCAGAGAACGTAAAGAAAGGATAATGGATTTATTAATGGAGGGAAATAAATCAAAAACTGATATTATTTCGTTAATTAACAAATAGATATGAAAGCATATTTTACAATAGAGACAGCAAAGAAGCTTAAGCTTCCATGTAGGGAGTGAAGAGTTATTGCTTTAGAGTTAGAAGACTGTATTGGACATAAACACTACTCAGTGAAGATAGCAATAGAAAATTCTAATAGTAAAAAATTTAATAATATAGATATTGAATACTATGATATTGACTATTTGAAGAACAAAAAGGAAGTATTAGCTTATTTTTTAAGAGACGATTATGGAGACATGTAAAAATTGTGATTACACAAACGCTAAAAGAACTGGAAGAGCGCATTATGTGTGCAAAGACTGTTGAAAAGATATAACACTTGAAGTTGTATGCTGGTATGAAGCTTTAAATAAATAATTAAATATTATGAACACTAAAAAATATGAACAATTATTAGAAGAAGCATACAAGTGTTGAGATATAAGCGAAAGTGATTATAAACGACAGTTAGAGAATTTAGAAACTATTTTATACCTTAATAGCTAATTATGAAAAAAGAGTGTGAATTATGTGGTGTTTTTATTCAAAAGGATATGAATTTATGTAATGGATGTATAGTAGAAAAGGAAAAGGATATTATTAATACACCCAGTCATTATACAAAATGAGGGATAGAACCTATAGATTTTTCTATTAGTAATAATCTAAGCTTTTGTGAAGGTAATGTTATTAAATATGTTACAAGGTATAAACATAAAAATGGTTTAGAAGATCTAAAAAAAGCAGAATTTTATATTAAAAGATTAATACAAGATTATGAAAATAAAATATAAGTATAACAGATACCA
>Ga0233413_10000444_pt1 | contig 19897 bp, 21 predicted proteins | sample Na_anoxic_6_MG_FD_189019 | JGI IMG/M metagenome (GOLD analysis project Ga0233413, IMG submission 189019) | Seawater microbial communities from Saanich Inlet, British Columbia, Canada - Na_anoxic_6_MG | ecosystem: Environmental > Aquatic > Marine > Inlet | place: Canada: British Columbia...
TACACCATTGGGCTTAAGAACACGATAGGCTTCTGTAAGCCATGCCCTATGCCATTCTCTTTGATCTGCTCCCTCCCCTATACTATCCCAATCTTTCGCCATAAACTTTAGCCCATAAGGTGGATCACAGACGATAGAATCTACAGTACCATTATCTATTTTTGCAAAACTCTCAAGGTTATCCCCTTGAAGTAAAACATATTCAAGACTCATCTTTTGCACTCTCAATTCTTGCTCTTGCTATTTTTAAATATTCTGGCGAAATCTCCATGCCTACAAAAGGATAACCTTGTCTTCTTGCTGCAATGCCTGTTGTTCCTGACCCCATAAAAGGGTCTACTACATTATCCCCTTTAGGAATGTCTCTTAAGCACCATTCCATGATTGTGATAGGCTTCACAGTCGGGTGTGTGTTTTTTCTTTTTTCACTATTCAGATCCTCTAACCCTTTCTCTCGTTCTTTTTTCGAAGCCTTTTTTGCATACATGAATTCTTCTTCTTCGGGTATGAAGATAGAGTCTCTTACTTCCAACCCACAATCTTCTAAATGCACAATTGTTTGTACATGGTAGCTGTCATAAGGGACAAGGACTAAGTGTGAGCCTGGAAGCATACAGTCAACCAAACTTTGAGCTTGCTCTTTTGTAAGCTCACCTATAATCACAGCACCATGTAAATCGAATTCGTACCATTCGAGTTCCACTAAAAAGTCATCTACATACCCTATGAACACATTACTCTTTATTTCTTTAGGTGGAGTGATTAATAAAGCTAAATACTCCAGTAAGTCTTTGAAGCTTGTGACTTGTTTAAAGTAACGAGAAGCTCCTCCACTATCTCCATAAGTAGTTGCAGAGTATTCGTTCGCCCCACTATAAATGCCATTTCTACCCCACATTTTATAACTCCCCATCATTGCTCCGCTTTTCAGCACTCCACTCTGACCATCAAGATTCTTAACAGGACAACGATCTACACAATCCCAATCTGCGATTGTTTCTTTACCGTCTTTGTCAGCATGACCTACCCACGCTTCATTGTCTTTAATCGTTTTGACATTTGTGAGTTTGCGATCTTGTTGATGGTTCTCGTGGTACTTTTTAGACCAAATACCTCCCGGACCGTTAGGGTAACCTCTATGTCCCTTAACTTTCTTTGTGCCTTTGAGTTCACAATCAGGCACATGCTTAAGTACAAAGTTTGCAGGCCAACGCCCTTTTTCTTTGAACATTTGTATCTCTGTACCCACTTTTGCTACATGACCACTCCAACCCTTTTCTTCGGGGTCGGCTTGTTGTCTTTGTTTTGCATCGAAGTCGATACGTTCAACGTCTGAGTAACCTACTCTCGTTGCATCTATGTTTAAGCCCCCACACCCATTTTCAAGTGCATTTTGGGCAACTGTTTTTTTGATAGGCTTCCTTAGCAATGTTGCTATCATTTATTTGTACTCCCTTTTTGTAGAGTATATACATAGAAGTATTAGCGTTTAGTGTAAAGGGTAAAGTGATGAGAAAAAATCCTACATTTTGGGGAACTGCAGGTGCAGGTATTCTTTTTGTGTGTGAAGAAGATCAAACTTACTTCCTAATGCATCGTTCTCGTCATGTTGAACAGCCAAGGACATGGGGAATTCCTGGAGGGTCTGTAAAAGGTGAGGGTTTTTATGACTCTGAAATGGCTACTGAAAGACCTACAGACGCTACTTTTTGGAAAGGTGCAAAAAAAGAAACCAAAGAAGAATGTGGAGACTTACCCAACATGTCAAAGTCGGACATCATTGGATATATCGACTTTGTTTCTGGTAGCTTTATTTATCGAAACTTTATTGTAAGTTTGTCTCTTGAAGAAAAGTTAGAATGGACACCTACAATTGAACTCAATTGGGAAAATGACGCTTACGAGTGGATTCCTTTTGATGATATAGACTCATACAATCTACATTTTGGTGTTGTATATGTTTTAGATAACGACATCAAAATGCAAGACGCTTCTCAGTTAGATATCTGAGTCCACAAGTTCACTGAGTTGATATGTCAATGACTCAGAAATTTCTTCAGGAGATTGACCATTGTTAATGAGTCTTCCTGTCTCAGTGGCAAAAGAAACAATTTCGTCTTCTGAAAGACTCACGATCTGTCTTACAATTTTCGACGTTGATTCAAGGTCTACATCTTCGGATAGGAAATAAAGACTGACAAAACCACGACTTTCTTCTTCGTACTTGAAGCCTAAGCCTAAGCGAGTTTGTGCAAAGCCCTCTGCCATTCGTGCATTATCCACGTTATCTAGAAGAAATGCTGCATTTACAGGATTCATTGCGAAAGTCTCTCCATTGATTGAGAGATTTTGATTTTTAGGTGTTTTCCAACTCAGTCCTATAATCACCGGGTCTAAGTCACTTGTGCGACCTTGCAATTGTTGTTGGGCATATTTATCGAGAAAACGAAGATCGTAAGTGTCTCCACTGATCACATCAAACCCCATATAGCTCAAAGGGAGTAAATCACTTTGAGGAACGGTAGTTTGTTGTTTTACTGTTCGAGTCTTTTTGACTTCCTTTTTGAATACATCTGTAAATAATTTAAGTTTACTTTTGATTTCTGTACTTCCAAGACTATCAAGTTGTAAATTAGAGGTATCAAGAATCTCTCTTAATGTTGCGTTATTTAATTGTTGACTTGCAAATACAAAAGTAGCATTTTGACCCGCAAGGTTTGCAATAAAAGATTCAGTTTTACTTACGTCTTTTCCGTTGAAACTAAAAGTAAGATGGTAGTTTTCTGGAAGGTCGTAATAACTTGAACCCCCTATTGCAAATTGGTCTTGATAGTTAAGAGAGTTCCTAGTCCTTTTGGGTATTTCGAGATCTAGCGTTTCCCAAATACCTTTTCTTTGTTTGGCTGTCCAACGACCAGAGAGTTTTGTGTAGTCGTAAAACTGTACTTTCAAAGGTTGATATGTCCCAAACCCTTTTTTCCTCTTACCATTAAACAAAGAAAACAGATCTGGGTATATCATTTCCCAAGGATAGTCACTATATGTATTGAGTCGTATTGAAAGAGGTAATTTCTTCAAATACGTATTTACATTCACCATACTTTTAGGGTCACCCAAATACTTTTCTTTTGTATTGTACTCTAAGATAGCAGTTTCATGCTTTATGCCATTCATGTAGATTGCTTCAATCAACAACCTTAAAAAGTAAAAAGGGTTGGCGATAAATGCAGTTTGCCAAAATCCTAAGAGCATACGACCTGCCATTTGATCTGTATCGTTTGTTATATCTCCAAAAATGTTAGTGATTGTGTTGAATCGCCCTCCCGACCAACAGTTACATGCTTTAATACACCCTTTACTAGCACCAATGCATGCATTACCCTTAATGTTCTTGAGTGTGTCATCTGCCAATTTAACTGCAATCTGTGTATGATATATGCTTCTTTGTGACTTCGAGTGTCCACGCTTTAGAGGTTTGATAGGCTCTTGTGCATATTCTTGAATTATAGTACGAAATCCTTTTTCTTCTGAAGCACTATTCGTTGTCAACAACGTAGTATTCGGCATAAATTGTAGACCTAGTGACCCTGAAACAGGTGCTTCACTGAGTCCATCGCCCATTGGCTTACCAATACCTAAGCTCTCTGGAACTTTTGACTTTGCCATTTTTAAGTTCGCCCTAAACAAGTTCTCTAGAAGAATTGTCGTGACTGCACTTAAATCGTTTTCATCTATTACTCTTTTTGGAATAACTGTTTTACCTTGTTCAAATAATCCTAAAATCTGAAGTGGCATTTTAGCTCTACATCGAGGGATAAGCGGTCCCAAGTGTGCAGCAACTTCCTCCATTGATATTTTTTCGACTTCTTTATAAGAAATTGGAAATATAGGTTCTCCCTTTTTTCGAAAGGTTCTACCAATAGAACATTTTTCTCGGTTCAAAGGTGCAGTTTTGAAAGCATTAAGTGGTTTTTGCAAACATTGTATTAAGAGCTTTTCTAAAGACTTTTTGTCCATTTCTTTCAAAAACTGATTAGGGGCGGGATTTGCAGCATACCCTTGACGTTTTCTAGCAGATACATCTTCATAAATATGTACAAAATCTCTTAGCTCTCCATAACTCTGTAAAGTTTGTGTGATTTGATTTACTTCTTTGGGAGTGCAGTCACCTAGAAATACAGGGTCTTGACCTTTTACAGAAAGAATAATTCGATAGTTCATACCATGCCCTTTTTTTTGCAGTCTCTATATCTGTTTGATACGTTGGTAAATATGCCTTAGAGCTTTATGAGAGTGCAAGGAGAACTATTGTGAACACCATGCTTATTAACCCCTTAACTGGTAAAGATATTTGGGTACATTCTACACCTTTTGATGACCCCCAAAATTGGGTAAATATAGATGTGAACAAAAATAATCCCAATGCTAACAACAAGAATAAGTTTTATATTGGAGCTGGTGATAATTTATTAGAATTTGGCTACACTACAGTATTTGTAAAGTATAAACCTACTAAGCTGTTCAATGCTAACTTTTCTTATTTCGGGGGTACTTATGAAGAAGCAAAAAGGTTTTTAGATTGTGTATACAGTGAACTACTAAAGTTAGACGATGAGTCTAAAGAATCATTTTTATTAAACTATTTCGATGATGTCGAAGAAGAATGTGTAGATGAAGATTCTGATTGGGGTTGGGATGACTCTAGCATTGATGATTCTACGGACAGTGAAGAAGCAAAAGACTTATTAGGGTTTGGTCTATGCGATAAAGCCGATATTGAAGACGCAATCATAAATAGACTTGAGACTTTATCGTATGCTTTTTATGAAGACCCTTTCATTCAACATTGTTTAGTCAGCTTGGGATATACAGGATATATTGAATGCGAAAAGTATTTTTATGATTATGAAGTCGATTTTTATGACCCGCCTGACCCTATGGAAATAAATGTCGCAATCTTTGAGTCAGATTTCGATAATGTTGAGATTGTAGGTGTTTTAAATGCTTTTAATATAGACGACAAAGCCTATTATCAATGCCCAAGATGTAAAGATTTAGAAGCTATAAATGTTAATAAGTCTGATTGGAGAACTTTAGGTGCTGATTTAGTATTAAACATCTTGGAGTCTGGTAAATTTGAGTGTCGCAAATGTTCAGAAGGTTAAGCAATGATTACACAACACAAAAAAACTAAAAAGTGGCTTTTACACACACGAGATGGGTCTAGAGTTTTAGGCACACACGATACGTATGAGAAAGCACTGAAACAAGAACGTGCGATTCAAATCTCAAAAAGACGTAGGAAAAACCCACTAGAAAATTGTGATAAGCGTTTTGAATACATGAAAGAAGCCTTTGATCCTAACTTAAGTATACTTAAACGTGATTTAAGTGAGAATATACAGTTGGCATGTGACGCAGCAGAAAAAGAAATAGCAGAATATCCTGGCATGGAAAAAGTATACTCGATCACACCTAAGACGTATAAAGAATTTGGGTTGAAGCGATCTTCAAATAACGAGATTTCAGCATTTTGTAGTTTGCTCAAAAAGAAAGTAGCTCGTGCTAGTGACGAAGACGATTTACGAGTGATTGTAAATGCAATGGAGAAAAATGCAATCTTTAGTCAGTTCATCACACCATACTTTGGAATGGTTGACGTTCGTGAAATTAAAAAGCCTTTTTACTTTGTTCACTTTACAAATCGAGAATCTGCAAATGAAATCATGGAGAGCAAAACGATATTAGGTAGAGAAGAAGTTATCTATAGTACGTACTTAGGGGTTCAGTCCGAAATTGTGAATACAGGATTTCCTTTTGTCTATATCCTACAAGGGAACTCTCATTCAAAAGTAATTCAAGGGCTTAGAGGTATGCTTGAAAATTGGCAAAAAGAAGAAGATATGCTCATTGGTCTTCTTCAAGAACAAGATGTTAATGGAGAGTATGTCATAAAAGAAAATAGCGAAGAAGAATCTGAAATCCGAGAACAATTAAACATCCATGCGACTAAGTACCCTTTCAGATCAATCAAGCATGCCTACCCTTATGTTATGGTGATAGGTATAGCAGATAAAGGAATTGAGTTTTATCATACGAGTGATAAAGAAAAACAAGCAATTGTACCAACTCAATGCATTAGGCAAGATTCCTTACGGACAGATGATTTACTTGAAATAATGTATGGTGCAGAAGCAATTTAGAGCTAAGGTAACTTTGATTTAGAAAGGTTGACTATAATGTACAGAGAGAATTACTATTACTTTCCATCAGACGAAGTAACAGTTGATGACAGTCATGGACACATAATTCAAGCAAGAAGTTTGTCATACTTTTTGGAGTTAATTTTTAATATTAAGAATTTAGAATACAAACTTTTAGACATGGATGTCGAAGATGCTGAGTATCTTATTCGGCAACTTGTTACACAGTTTGTTCAAGAAGGAATTAAATACTCGTCTATGGAAAAAGGGTATTTTGGGTTAATAGATTGGCTCTCAAATGTCTATAATCTTCAAAAGTGTTGGGTAGGTAATAGATTTAAAAATCCTACAGACTTTAATGCAAGTGTTCAAATGGTAAATGACTTGAAAGAAAGTATAGATTCTTTCTTAGAATTTAAGCACCCAGACTATCCTACTGATTACTTTCAGTTATTTTCGTGGGTGACTGCTACAAATACTCCACAGCGTAAAGAAATGCTTCGTATTTATAAAGCTGCAGGATTTCACACAGAAGATTACATTAATACAGATGGTGTCCCTTGTGCTTTAATCTTTCAATTTGTAGACAGAGGTGGATTTTAAGGATCTAATTATGGAAAATGAAGTATGTACAAGATTACCCTCTTACGAGTCAGCAATCCAATTTGTCAAAGAGCCAAACTTTGAAAATACAGTTAAAGTTGTAGGTTCATGGATAGGTCGGTCTGCAATCATTTCTGTTGGTATGGGCATTGCAGGGTATGACTTGAAAACAAGTGTCAAAAATGGGTTAATTGCGGCGACTGCAATTGAAGTATTTGTACTTGGTCATGCAATTAAAGACTCTAAAAAGATAAAGTAGGAAGTATGGAATACAGCGAAGCAGACGCTTTTAGAGATAAACTTAAATCGTATGGTCGAAGTCCACGAGACAATATGTATAAGCTTATTGCCGAGACAGGAATCGACTACCATAGTACAAAACTAACAGGCACTGAACGGAAGTTCATAAAAGATGTACTGAGAATAAGTGGTTTAGAGTGTGAAGCTAAACAGTGCTTTCATAACTCGCAGTTTTTCCTCTATACTGCTTTAAATGTGCTTTCGAGATACCCAGAGATTGAGCTTACTTACATTGAAGGATTTATTACGTACATAGATATGCCCATTCCTATTCATCATGGTTGGTTACTTATGAATGATAAAGTGGTAGATTTGACCATCACGCAAGAGGAATACGATACAAACATTGATGACTTGGAAGATCGTGTGATTGGTAGAATTCCGGAAGATATGATCTACTTAGGTATTCCGATAATGTCCGAAGACATTGTAGAGTTGATTGAGACAACATCGGGGACACATACAATCCTTGAGGATTTCAGAAAAGAAACTCGTCATATCCGCCAAAAGTATTATAGGACTCCAGTGAGATAAAGGAGAAAGCTAATGAAATGCTTTTACAGTGAAGAATTACTCATGTGTTTTTGTGTGTTCGCAGAGTACTTAAATATCGTTTAGATTTTGCAGTCCCCCAAAAGAGTAGGGTAAACTCAGTCCATTCTTTTTCCCCTCTCTGCATAGGAGACAAATGCCATGTTAGAACATATGCCTTTACATTCTCAAAACATTTTACAAAGCACTCAAACTCTTGGTAGTATTATTGATAACTTGGTAAATTATGATTTGAAGTCTGCTGAAATCCAAGCACTCACCGATATTTCTCAGTTTATAACGATAAATCTAAATGCCAATCGCAATGCATCACTTTCCTATCTTCTTACATCAACTCCAAGTGGGTATGTTGCAGGTAAGATGTTCGATACAAATGTAGAACCCTCAAACCTAAAAACAATAGGTACACTTATGGCAGGGTCATTTATTTCAGGGGCTGTTTACAGTCTGGTAGCAGCATTTACACGTACTCACGAGTCAAAAACTGCTGTAAAGATCACAGCAGCGGTCATTGTTGACTCTGAAAAAGCATTGAAGCTACTAGAAGATAACAACAAAATATCTACTGATACAGCAGACGAGGGTCGTAAAGCGATTGCTAAAGCGTATGCTTCATATATGGTTGTCACTAAGCTGACGAGTGCTGTTCTTAGCTTAGAGAGCATTGCAACTGCATATCATGGATATAGACGAAATAATGACAGTATTGGATATGGACTTGCTTGGGGACTTACCAACGGTGTCGGACTAGGACTAGCCTTAGAACAAGGCTATGCTCAACCTTTAAAACTAGGAAATAACAATCATGTATGAGTTTATAGGACTACCTGCACAAATTGACAAACTTATAGAGAGTGCAAATAAACTAGGCTCGCCTACACTAAATGTTGAGTTGGAGTTGGATGAAGATGCCCTACAAGAAGCGACAAACGAAATTCTTGAGTTTCAAATGACTGTACTTGAACTTGTGGCTAAGGCACAAAAGCAGATTTATAATGTTTCTCTACAAATCATGGCTGCGTATGAAATCTCTAGTGTTGCTGCAGGTTACGCTGGTGGCAAGATTATGGACACAAATGAAGACCCTTCAGACTTTAAGACTTGGGCTACATTATTCGTTTCAGGTGGGGTAGGGTATGTAATCGGTGGAGTCGTAAGTAGTCTTATTTTAAATCAAAAGATTAAAGGTCTTGATCTGAATAAAGGTCTTGAATCATACAAAGACCCCTCAAAACTCATTATAGACACACTGAAAACTATAAATGAAATAAGTGATCTCAGAGAACAAGATAGTGAAAGTGGCTTCTTAATACGTCAGCGACACTTACCTGTTTTAAATGAAATAAGAGATCTTTTGGTAAAGATTCTAAAGACATACACAGCACTAAGAACCTTTGCAGGTCTTGCTTCATTTTATCATGGGTTCAAGCGAAATAATGATAACATTGGATACGGACTCGCTTGGGGTATTACAGGTTTGGCATCTGCTACTCCAATAGGACTTGCCCTAGAACAAGGTTTTGCCAAACCTTTAAACTAATTTCTCCACTCATTTGATTCAACTGTGAATATCTCTTTCATATTGGATAAATCAGAGTCGGAAGTATACATAACAATAAGATCATTTTTATAGTTTAGATCAGAAATCGAAAGATAAGGCACATCTCCCTCATCAAAGATTCGATTGTGTGAGACTTGCCAATACAGCACACCCTCGCATTCCTTTTCTTGAAGTCGTTCTTTGCTGAACAAGGGTTTCCATTCTTCTTGGGGAACATCTGTGAGGGGGATCGTTTCGATTACGATAAGTGAGCCGTCTTCACTCATCTGATAAAGAACGGCAATACTTTCCATGTGGTCTGCTTTGATGTTTGTCACATCGTGTTTTGAGAAGATCAGGTCTTGTATTTGTTTTGGAGTTAGGGTCGACACTTTGATAATCCTTTGTGTTTATATGTGTAAAGTAAGCTTCAAAGTCTGAGGGAGTAGTAGGTAGACTTCGCATTAATTTCTCGACATACCTCAGATGCTTATTTGATCTGTACATTTTAGTCTTTGCTCTTGTATTTTTGGCTAAAACAACTTAGATTCAAACACTTGCTACGCACAAAGTCAAAGGAAATGGAAATGACTTACTTTTCACTTGAAAATACTCACTCGAAACAAAAAGCATTTAATAATCGGACAGACAAACTCTATAACTGGCTAGAGACGATACCTTGGACAGAATTTGGTATTGACTCAAGTGATGGGATTGAACACCAAGAGATCTTGAACTTGCAAAATGCAGTAAGTGCTGATGCCGATGGCCTTGTAGGTTTAGGAACTTTAAAACGTATTCAGCAAGTACTTGCTCGTGATTATGACTTACTTTGGAATCCGATAAGTGGAGAGACTTCTTCTCCCGAAAATGTTTTTGCTTTGGGTACACCTGCACTCATTTGGAGTGGTCTAAAAGTCCCTTTGCCTAAGCTCAAATGTGAGTTACATACTTTTCTAGACCCTCAAGGGATTGACCTACATTCTACAGGCAGCTTTTCAAAAAAGGTAAGGGACATTAACTCGGTTGTTGTCCATTGGGGCGGGCTAAATCCGGAACACTTGGGTAGAGTTTTTAAGAATCGCAAGGCTTCAAGCCACTTTGCAGTAGGTATCTCAGAAACGACAGGGGAAGTTGAAATATTACAGTATCTAGATGTCGCACATGTAGCATGGCATGCAGTGGGGGCTAACCAAAAGAGTATTGGGATTGATGTTTGCCAACAACCGGAACTAAAACACTTAGGTTATTACAAAAAGCATGGGTATGAAGTGAACACAATCGCAAATCCCTCATACCCAAAGTACGGTCCAAAGAAGATTATCAGCTTAGATCCTAGAATCAAAAGCGCAGTGAGTTCACTATTACGAGAACTGCAAGTTGCATTTGAGTTACCGCACTATGTGGCTTCTGTCGAAGATGGTAAAGTAGAAAAAGGTACATTCCTTGAGGGTGGTGTTTTCTCACACTTTAATGTAGACTTCAAAGGTCAAGGGAAATGGGATATTGCACCTTGGTGGGCAAATGTTGTCAGTGATCTTGAAAGTATGGCTTAAAGTGTGTTAGGTTCTCCAAGTCGTGCTTTTAAGGAGCAAATCACATTGTCCTTGTCTTCGATAATGTCATCGTACCTTTTACAAGCAGCAGAAAATGCTTCTTCTTGAGTCACATTCAGCTTATGTATTTTCTCTTCAAGCTCAGATACATATCTTCGATACTTTAGCACAATATACATTTGCAGGAATAGGGAAAAAGCAAGAATAATGCAGCACTCCATAACTTAGAGTTTACCTTTCTTTTTCTGGATCACATAGTATGAAGCACCTGCAATTGCAGTAATCCCTAGACCTAAAGCAACATACAGCCCTGTCACACTATCTTCTTCCCCACTTGTGAGCTGACTGTCTTCGCTTGTGAGCTGACTTTCTTCACTTGGGAGGTTTATGGTTGCACCGCCTTGGCTACTGCTCTGTTGGATGAAGGCGGGAAGTCGCATTGCGGTATTGTTCCTGTTATTACCAACGTACTCAGCCCGAACCCTTCTTGCCCAAGAGTATCCACTATCCGCACATTTCTTCAAAGCATCGGGATAGCACATCAATACACTTACCGCAGCTGACCATTGTGCATTGAAGATTGGAATACCATAAGCAACATCAAATGCTAGACTTGTATATCCAAAATGTCCAAACGGGACATCATCGTTCAAACGTCTTTGCGAGTTTATTGTGTGCTTAAACCGCCCTCTAGAGTCAGACCCGGAGTTGAAGTGATTTTTAAGAGACTGCAAGCCAGAAGTCTTCCACCTTTGGCGGTGTCCCACACTCCACCTATCATCGTCATGGCTAGTTTTCCTTGCCCAACTATGGGGTATGCCGGGTTGGTAGTAGCCTCCTTTTTTAGCAGTTGTGTACTCCCAACCTGCTTTTGAGCTTGGCGAACCTATAATACCTAAGACTGCATTTCTTACATATCCTTTTAGCTCTTCAGCACCCTCACCCTTAGAGTCTAAAAATGCAGGTTCAAATCCGTATGCTTGTGTGAAAGGACTGAAGCTCATGATATCGTTGAGTACGATCTTTGTAGACTCGATACAATATTTAAAAAAGAAGTTGAATGTCTTACAGGTCCAACTTTGGGTAAATAACGGTTGTCTATTTAGAGTTCCGTTTTCAAGATCTATATTGAATTCCGAAAGTATTTTCTTATAGTAGAAATTGCTTCTTGTGTCATTGAGAACCGTTTTTAGGGACAACTCCGGATGGTTTTTAAGTGTCGCAATAATTGGGCGGAATACTGTATACAGGTTTCTTGCGTACTCAGCAGATAAGAGGTTATTTGAAGGATTACAGTATGGTTTAGAATTCCGTACCCACTCTTTGTCATAAAAGTCATCATCTTTGATGCCTACCGGTTTGAATGCTGTAAAACTTAAGTCAATACCTCTGTTTGCCAAAACAGGGTTTATTTTTACCCTTGTACCATCGTAGTATCTACCAATCTTATTATTGTAGGCAGCCGCACGCTGTGCAAGGTGGTCAAGCCCTGCTTTAGTTACCATTACTCCACCTGAGATCAGTGCCATTGTCATTGGTTCATTCGGTCTTGCTCCCTGCTTTACTTTACCAATAGCATCCGTATATAGTTTACGGTATACTTTACTGTCTGCTTGCTCCAAGCGGTTTACAATCTGTGATCCTTGACTCGACAAGTTGCGAAGGCTGTCAAAGTTTTTGAGTGCATATGCTTTTACAATTTTAGACGCTTCACTTGCTGAAGGCAAATTAGCCAAGGCAGAATCTGTTATACCGTTTATTGTCCCTTTTACAACTGTGTTGAAGTTGGCGAGGTCAATCTGATCTAGATTTTCGTAAGTTGAAGGGGTTAATGCTTTGCCCACAAGAAAGCCTGCAACTTTATGAGAAAGACTTTCAGGTAACCCTAACTTTTTCGATATGAAGGATTGTACTTCGCCAGTAAAGTATGCTTTTGCCGGTTCAAGGAGTTTATTATTTTTTGCGTAGGTTACAAAACTATCATAATCCTCGATTTGTCCAGATGCAAACCCTTTTGCCACTTCCCCACCCATCTCTACTGCGACTTTCATAGTTTGCAAAGCACCTATGAAATCTTGAGTTTGCCCATGCATTTGTCGTCGATGCTGATCTGTAAGCAAGTTCCTTCTTCCGGGAACTGTTTGTAAGAACTGCTCTGGATCAAGTAGCAACTCTTGGTCACGAGCCTTTGGTGAGAGTAATAGCTTATATATTATAAACCATGTATACATCATGGTGACTTCACCAAGATCTACGGGCATACTTGTTGTGTCTTTGTTGCTTCCTCTATACCTAAAGTTTTCACCACTATCTCGCCAAGGGTCTTTCACATTGTAAGAATAGTGCGAAAAGTCGTAAGCTAGAGGATCTGTGGTTGTTAGAGGAACATGTCCACTTAAATGAGAACTAACACCAGACATTGGATAGAAAAAGTCGACACATTCTACAAACGTCTGCGGTCGGTCATTCCGATTCAGCCCAGCCACATCTACATAAGGTACAGTGTCATACTTAGACTCTAAGCGGCTTCCGAAAACTTCTCTGAACTTTTTGTGCTTTTCTCGATGAGAAGCTAAAGTTTCAGAGCCAACACCTGAACGTTGACTTAAAGGTTTGTCAAAATGAACTGTTGTATCGTAGATCTTACTCCTTAAGCGACTATCGTGTCTCAAAGCATGGTACTTTTGTAGCTTTTTACGAGTATCTTCGCTATATAGGTGTGGACCCCACATCTTGATTGTACTTCTAGCCATTACATATTTCCTTTTGAAGAATGGGACTAATCTTTACTCTCCAAAGTAAGGTATTCTATGCATGACTGCAAAAAAAAAAAGCTCATTCTCTTATAGGGAATGAGCTTTGGCCACTAACGACTTTCGTCATCAGAGGGCTTTCTTTCTACATTTTTGTAGACTATCACTTATGATAAACGTAAGTCAACACTATTTTAAATAAGATTACCAGTCACTTCTAACTTCGTGATTTGTCCACCCTCTGAGTCAGATTCGATTCTCAAGTATAGGGTAGATACTTTCGTATTTACTTCCCAAATGGAAATGTCTTTGTTGTCACTATCCAGCACTTGTCCGATTTCAAAACCGACATACTCTGACTTAGGTATCTCAATTTGTAAATGTTGGGTGATAAACTCAAATACGCTTTTTGGGTTTTGTACGTTAACTCCTAAAGGTAGATTCATAAGGGTGATGTGTGTATTCATAAGTGTTCTCTAAACTGACATAGTATTTTGTAAAGTTCATTGCAGTAACCTAAATGTCCTAAAGGTGTGAAATCTTGAACGATAAACTTTTCTGTTTGGTGTTGCCTTGGAATGCCACTCACTCCAAGTGCCGGGTTTGTTACTCTATGGGTGACAACTTGGGAAAGAGCTTTTAAGACTCCCCATTTGTCTTTGTTCTTTAGGGCTTTTACTCCTTGAAGAACATCTTTCGAGTTTTGTCCCACAGAAAACAAACCTTGTAATACCATATCTTTGTTTGAGTGACAAATGACAATGTTCTTTTTTACAGAAGACTCAATCTTATCGTATTTGCAAAGTGTGTTCTCATAGGCAGGGGCAAGTGCGACAATCGACTGTATTGAGTCTTTGGGATACTTCTCTGCAATCTTCAAGGCAATTCTTCCACCCAAAGAATGACCGACAAGAATAATAGGTCGATCAATCTCTTTCAATACTCGTCTTAAGGGAAGAACTAATTTGTCTGCTTTCTTCAAAGAATCTTTCCAGGTTGAAAGTAATCCTTTAGATAACTTGTATGTTTCTAGAGAATTAACTCTATTATTGACAATATTCCCTGATTCCCAATATACACCTCCTGCACTGAACGAATGTTCATTCGCAAAACGTGTGATTTGCTCGTACCAACCTGAAAGAGGCTCATCTATTGAGGTTTCATTCATAAACCCCGGAATGACGATAATCAAAGGTGATTCTTTGGATTCACTGTCTGCCCAAAGTTTCAAATTGAACATTAAGGTGTGTATAACCAATTTTGGATTGCAGTTGACTCTGAAGCAGTGTTCCCTTGGACTACAATGATCGCACCATCTTCAATCCGATCTCGCAGTGCTTCGCCATAAGTTCCTACAGTTGTACCATAGAAGTCATCGTGTGCTGCAGGAAAATATTTAGGCTCTGACAAAGAACTGTCTGTAAAACATGCACCAAGGCTAGGCTGACTTGCAAGCTTACTTGCCCACGAAAAACTAGTGGTATTAATATAGCTTCGTGTAGATGTGGGCGTATTTGACCCAAAAGAGTTATTTAAAATGTACTTGTAAATATGCGCATTGTAACCCTCAGTAGTTGTCCCAAGAGAAGCCGCTAAGTAATTTGAAACAGAAGCATATCCAAGCGTTGTCGTCGCTCTAGACTCAAAACTAGGAATGGCTGATTGGGTCGTACTGGAATTGCCTCTTCGACATTCATTTGCCCACAAAGTTGGAAATAAAGACCTTGCTGACTTTTCATTAACTGCATCTATGTTATAATCCGCAGTAGGACCCACAAACCTCCACCTTTTTGACGGATCTATAAGTGATCCATAATTGTTCAAAGCGTTTCCCCCTATACTTCCATATGTTGCATACGCAGCAAGTGCTAAGTCAGACATACTCCAAATAGGACTGATTACAGGGATTCCCCAATCATTGAATATAGATTGTAGATAATTCCCAGCCCATCCGTAGTATAGGCCATCTGCACCCGAAACTCTACCCGAACGATCAAAGTAACCTAGTCCACTCTTCAGAAAAGACTGATCTAGGTTATTGAACATACACGCATAATCTGCACTTAAAGTATCGGCAAGTATCGGCCACACACACAGTAACTGTGACCAACAACTTAAACCTTGAGCAGAAAAAGAACCTCCAAGTAAGTTTGTGTAGACGATGATCCCATCAGAATTGAACCAATCATTGAACTGCCAACATCCCGAATCCGAGTTGTCGTATAAAGCATCAATAGGAGTACTTAGTGGGTCTACTGTTGTTAAATGCACCTGCCCTACTCTTGTACCCCAAACAGGTGTTGCTCGATTGATTGAGTCTCCATTTATGAAGTTTGCACCAATCCAAGACCCTAACCCCATACCTACAAATTCGACATAGTTACCTCTGGCTCCTGAGGGTGTCATAGTCAATGTACTTGATAAGTTTGTTGTTTGACTCCCAACTGCAATTCCACTCAGACGTTCCGCAATGTCTGAGAATGAACCTCCTATATCATTGACAATAATCGAATCCCCATAATACTGAGTGAGAAGCATTGTCAGAAATTGAGATTCTATATTACTGTCGGCAATAGATGCCGAAATGTCCAATGCCGAGTATACTTTTGTTCCCCCTGTATCACTACACCGATAGAACTTAAAAAAGATATCGTTCGACAAAGCATTCGTTGCTGAAGTATGTTCTATTTGGGAAGCACCTAGTCGATTAACCGAGCCAGCACCTTGTAGATAAGAAGAAGAAACGACAATCTCATTTGAAGCAGGGTTCGTGACTGTTATGTTAGTAGGCATATTTGACTCCGGGCCATAAAGTTTGGGTTATTCTACCTTACTTTACACTTAGAACCCAAATCTTTGATCTGCCAATCGTTCACCTTCTCGTATGTCTTGTGGGTAATGCACTCCTAGCTGAATCCTTGAAAAGGCAATCCGTTTTGCAAGATTGAACAGTTCAAAGCGAACCTCATCTGAAATCTGATTGCCTGCAGTTTGCATGATCGCATGAGCATAAAACCTAGACTGCCCCGCATGCCCAGAAGGATAACTATACCCTATTCCACTTATCGTGTTGGTATATGTGTTAGGAAGATCAATCCCTAACTCACGAGCTTGCTTGTAAGGTCGTTTTACTTTGTAGACTTTTTTGAACTTGCATAGCGCATCCACAAACACGTCACATTTCATCAGTATAATGTCTTCGACAATAGGATCAAGGTATATGTTGTTTTCTTCTAAGAACTTTGTAAAAAAGGGCCATACTTGGAAGTCTGCGGCAAGTGCAAACTCGATGTCTTCGTCATCTGCTTGCTGCATAATGAAAGCAACATCTTGTGTAGACCTTGTAAGGTACTCTTTCGATGTTTTAGGCTCTCTACACTTCATACTATTCTACAGTTTTCTCTTTTTTGATCTTAGATACAAGAATCACTGTAACTTCGTCTAAAATGTTGTTCTTAGGGTCTAACCCCTTAGCATTTTTATTCGCTTCATACCACTCGTCAATACGATTTTCTTTTTTTAGCTTGTTATATGTGGTTTGTGCGATTTCTTCTGCTGGGATAGGGAAGTGATTTGTGTAAGGTGACATACATTCTCCTTTGTATGTTGTTAGGGGAGATCGGAACATTAACACAAAGAGTCTATTTGTCAATAACGAATCTTGCAGTCATAGTGCGTAAGGGGGTAGTCTGAGCCTATGTTTCATAAGAAAGGCGAAAAGTATGGACCTGAACACTAAATCCACTAAAGAACTCAAAGAGCAATTGAACAAAGCTCTTGGGTCACTAGCTTACGACGATAGCTTATCAGACTTCGTAAAAGTTGCTCCCTTTTTAGGTACTCTTTTAGCACGCGGGTATGACACAATCGCCGCACATACCTACATTGGAGTTCATGTAGAAGCTATCGGGCAAAAACAATTTGATACACCTCTCTTTTTTACTCTCCAAACACCTTATTCGAAAGCCGTCAATTACAAAAGTGTACTTGACGAGTTTTCGCAAAAACAAATGAGTTGGGGGAAAGCACTGTCGGATGGCGAGTTCGAGACACGATTTTTTGCTGAAGGGCTTGGGAAAAAACCCAACAATAATACTAGTTGGGTAGGGGTCGTTGATTCTGTTGGTAGGGGTGTCCCTCTAGTCGAATACCTGAGTACTAATGATAACAGTCTATTCGGCATTCATAGCTTTGATGCTCTATACAATCTAGCTGCTGAACGATCTTGTATCTTGTATATTCTCTCAGATGAAGAAGTCAGTAGGCTTTTTGAAGTGCCTTTAGAGGATGCAAAAAACTATCTAACTTTTGGAATAAAGTGTGAGGGTGTTCTACAGAGGGCATTAAAACTTGAAGAAGATGAGTTTTATAGATTGGTAAGTGAACCACCTAAAAAATTATTTAAATATCTTATTAATTACAGTAAGAAGTCTGGCAGGATTAATTTTTCCACCGATTCTGAAAACTTGCTTAAGTATTTTTCTCCTTTCTATAATGAGGAGAGAAATGACTTTTTTGTAAAGAACAATAGACCCCCTATCACAAAAGAAAACTTTTTGAAAAGCTATAGTACTATGGAGAATGTGGACACTAACATTCCAGCACTCAAAAACGAGAAATCTTCAAATACGAAATGGTGGGTTTTGGGAGGATTGGGTGTCGTAGGAGTTTTTATTTTTGCTAAGTATCGTAAAAATAAATAATCGGCATTTTTCAGTCCTCGTCTTCTACAAAGATCATTGAGCCTAGCTGTTCTTGGGTGATGTTTGAATCCTCAAAGCCTGTTTCTTCATCGTACTTTGCGTCTGAAAGATCAGCTTCTGTAAGATCAGCTTCTGTAAGATCAGCCCCTATAAGATTAGCCCCTATAAGATAAACCCCTTTAAGATTAGCCCCTATAAGATTAGCCCCTTCAAGATCAGCCCCTGAAAGATTAGCCCCTTCCAAATCATTTCCTTTTCTGAATACAGTTCCTCTTAAGTCAGCGGCTATCAAAGTTGCAGATTTAAAATTACAATTTTCAAGTGTTGTATCTTCGAAATCAACTCCATCTAAGTTAGCCTTACTAAAGTCAAATTCATTTAAATCTGAGTTAGAGAAGTTCGCATTTATTACCGATGCACTTTTTAAAGAGACTTTTTGAGCTGAAGTGTACGTAAGTTTTGCATATGATAAATCAGCATTTGAGAAGTTTGCACCATCTATCCTTACGTCTTCTCCAAACTCTGTGTTGTAAAAGTCTGAATTACTTAAATTGGCATTTGTAAAATCAACCACATCTATTGCACTATTACTGAAATCAGCCTTTCGTAAATTCGCATATTCAAAATCAACATAACCGAAGGAGTGATTATCGGTTGTTAAAAGACCGCCAGTGAAGACACTCCCCTCAAGGTCTGCATTACTAAAGTCTGCTCCCGAAACATAAAGTGCTTTACTAAAATCTATATATCTAAGATTAGCCTCTTTGAGATGAGCCTTTTGAAGATTAGCTTCTGTAAGATCAGCCCCTTGAAGATCAGCCCCTTCAAGTTTAGCCTCAAAAAGATTAGCTTCTGTAAGAGCAGCCCCTTTAAGATTAGCCTTATAAAGATTAGCATGTTCAAGATTAGTCCTAAAAAGATCAGCCTCAAAAAGATTAGCCCCTTGAAGATTAGCCCCCCAAAGATCAGCCCCTCTAAGATCAGCCCCTTTCAAAGACACTTCTTCTTCTGATTGTGCAGGATTTATTTCTAGTGAATTTAGTATTCCACTAGGATAACAATGGAACAACACACATCCTGTAAAGTCTGTATTCTCATAATTGGTAATTAAGCGATTATGGAAGTATCGACCACGTAAGTCCTTTATTTCTGAACAATCTAATGGTGGTTGTAATCTGTGTTTTATGTCATCGTAAGTAATCGGCATGGGTTAGTCCTCATCTTCTACAAAGAACATTGAGTCTAATTGTTCTTGGGTGATTATGTGTGGCAGACGAGTGTCTTTGTCATATTTAGCCCCTTCAAGATAAGCATCTTCAAGATTAGCCCATTCAAGTGTAGTCTCTTGAAGATTAGCCTCAAAAAGATAAGCCCCTTGAAGATCAGCCCCTTCAAGATTAGCCCCTTCAAGATTAGCCCATTCAAGATTAGCCCCTTCAAGATTAGCCCATTCAAGATTAGCCCATTCAAGTGTAGCCTCAAAAAGATTAGCCCCTATAAGATTAGCCCCTTCAAGATCAGCCCCCTCAAGATTAGTCCCTTTAAGATTAGCTTCTGTAAGAGCAGCCCCTTTAAGATTGGCCCCTCTAAGATCGACCCCTTTTAAAGTCACATATTCTTCCGATAGTGCAGGATTTATTTCTAGTGCATTTGGGATTCCATTAGGGAAGCAATGGAACAATACACA
>Ga0233413_10000446_pt1 | contig 19868 bp, 14 predicted proteins | sample Na_anoxic_6_MG_FD_189019 | JGI IMG/M metagenome (GOLD analysis project Ga0233413, IMG submission 189019) | Seawater microbial communities from Saanich Inlet, British Columbia, Canada - Na_anoxic_6_MG | ecosystem: Environmental > Aquatic > Marine > Inlet | place: Canada: British Columbia...
GGTCTTGAAAACCGTTGACTCGTAAGGGTCCGGGGGTTCGAATCCCTCCCTCTCCGCCATTTACCTGACCAGAAGGCTGCCGGCATAAAACCGGCTATCAATACTGCGCAATACCCGTTGACTGGAATTTGAATCGACGTGTGCGAATAGTCGCTGCATGGTTTGCTCACGCCGTGATGAATTTATCTCTGGCTGATGGAGCGCAACTTCTTCTATCGTTTGCAGCAATGCTTCGAATCCTGAACAGATAGGTCCAACCGCAATTTCTTCCGGATGAAAAAGCAGTGATCGATTTTCCGACAGGAAACTCTCGAGATCTGGCATGTAATAAATAATGGGTCGAGCCAGCAGCATGTAATCGAATATGACGGATGAATAGTCGCTAATCAGGACGTCCACATTCGGCAATAAGTTATACACATCAGTGGTCTGTGGAAGCTGGATAACGTTGTCGAGATGCACGTCATTCTTTAGTCGATCCATGGGGTGCGTCTTGAAAAATAGTTTTGCACCGACCTTGCTCATGAGTAGATCCAGCTGCTCCCAGTTGATGCCCATGTATTCTTTGCCTGAATCACGAAATGTTGGCAAATAAAGGAATGTTTTCCCGTCTGCCTCTACCGCATTAATAAAAGAATCCGGGAGTTTTGCGCCGATACTGGTTATGGATCTGTTCTTAACGAGCAAAATGTCATTACGTGGAAAGCCGGTAATGACTACGCGTCCCTCAGGTAGTCCAAATGCTCGCTTGGTGATAGCGCCGTTCTCTGCTGAGGTCGCGATTATCAGATCAGGCTTGTCAATGTGCCATGGCATCATCATTCCCAGCAGCCAACGCTCGGGTAAGGAACCATGGAACAATCGATAATATCGGCTCCGGGTATTGTCGATATCTCTTTCAAATACCTTTAGCGGCACACCACTCCAAAGGCAGATTTTGTTAGCTCCGCGAGAAAGCCAAAAATTTGTATCCTTGGAAAAGCAATCAAAGAGATGAACCTTGGCCTGCAGGCAAGCAAGCATGCCTCCGGGGGACCAAATCCAGTAGGCGCAATAACCATTTTTTCGCAGCGATCGAACAATGGTGCGGTCTCGTGATATCCACACCAGCTTGATGTTATTGCCTATCTCTTGCTGGCAGTAGAGGAAAAAAGCAGCAGAGTTATCAGCGAATCGGTAACCGCCCCAGGATCCATATACCCACAGATCTTGTCGTCTGGGATAGAAACCGGAGAGAAAATAGACAGGAAAAAGGATGAATCGCCCGAAGAAGAGAAAAATATAGGCTGCACTTCTCATCATAATGGTTATTCAACAAGCACTTTAAACTGAGTAGATACACTTGATGCTGTTCATTACGCCTGACAGGATTTTCCATCGACCAGGTGGTATCAACCCGCATATAGCCCAAGTTTCCTGAGCCTTCGTCTGTCTGGCATAGCTGATACCAGTTTACCTGTCAGTAAAATATACAGGGTTCAACTGTACATAACCGGCAGTAGGACAGCGACCAGCCAAGTCCAATTTTCACTGCACAGTCGCGGATTAATTCCGGGTACAATACCCGCCGTGCCCGGGTGGCGAAATTGGTAGACGCAAGGGACTTAAAAATTGAGCACCCGGTTCGGAAACGGCTGGTGTGAATGGAGTCAAATTCGGGGAAACCTCAGGCCCAGAGTAAAGACAATGGGCAATGGCAATCCCGAGCTAAGCTCAGACTGTGGCAATGCTGCCGTTTGGGAAAGTGTAGAGACTTGACGGCTCCTGCCTGTGTCGGGAGGCAGTTTGGCTGCCCCGATATGGTAAAGAGAAAGTCCAGACCACAAATGTGAGTCCCGTCTGTTGGTATCAACAGCGGCGACCCGCAGCAACGAAAGTTGTAGCTGGTATGAAAATCCCTCGGAGGAAACTCCGTGCCGGTTCGATTCCGGCCCCGGGCACCACATCTTATGCAACGAGGAAAGGCCATGCCTGATGCAAACCTCATGAACCTGACACCCGATGAGTTGCTGACAACGACGCGTGCCGTGCGCAAGCGGCTTGATCTTGAACGTGACGTTGATCTTGACACTATTAAAGAGTGTATTTCCATTGCAACGCAGGCACCGACCGGCGGCAACACGCAAGGTTGGCATTTTGTCGTCGTCATGGATGCTGCAAAGCGAGCAGCACTGGCTGAGTTGTATGGTCGGGCCTGGAAAATCTATAAAAAGTCACCCGGCTCTGTGTTTGACCTGTTCGACAGGGAGCCAGCTGGTGCACGCAAACGCCAACTTGCCCGAGTTGCCGAATCAGCAGATTACCTGGTTGAGCATTTGCACCGTGTACCTGTGCATATCGTGCCGTGTACCGGCGGGCGCGTAGACCGAATCAACGGGGAGTTTGCCGGTGTCGGCCTGGCCAGCGTGTTTGGTTCGATATTGCCGGCAACCTGGAGTTTCATGCTGGCTGCCCGGGCACGCGGGCTTGGCACGGCGTGGACAACCTGTCATCTGATGTTTGAGGCTGAGGCGGCTGAGATTCTGGGTATTCCATATGGCAAGTTTTCCCAGGTAGCATTGATAGCAACCGCATACTCGCTCGGCACGGACTTCAAACCAGCGTTACGCAAGCCGATTGATGATGTGTTGCATCTTGATCAATGGTAATGACCGTCGCTTCAGGCTAATCAGCAGGTGTGCGGAAATCATCGATGCTACCGTTCACAACAACAGCAATATCATCTCCCCGAATCTCCCAGTGTGTTGAATCGCGCCGTTGGTTTGGACCAAACGAATACAGATAGGTTGTATCTGGTCGGTCATCAACTGCGCAGTTGCTACGGATCCAGTAAGCGTAATTCCATGGATCGAGAAAGAAACCGGCACGTTGTGCGGACAAACCTTGTTCGACAAGTTGTGCAAATTCACCCTTATATAGATATGTCTGCCCATTTTTTTGCGTCAAGGTAAATATGCGCCGATGAAATCCACAGCTCTGTGAGTGAGTCTTCCCACTGGTGAAATCCTGGTGCAGAGCTTTAAGCTCGAATTGCGCGGCCACGATGTTGGCCGGATTCACATTACGCTGATAGTTCGTTGCAATTGAACTGGCTACACCGACAGCCAGCACAATAATTGCTGCCGCTGTGATATGTCGCGTTAAAGATGTTGAACTACCCGATTGGGTTGCTTTACGAGAGTGAGCCTCGACAAGTGCTGCAAACAGAAAGCAGGATCCCAGCATCATTTCGATCCACTCACCGGTGAACTTAATCGGGTAGATTTGCTGTGCAATTCCGGTCAACAGAAAGGCGGGCATCAGTGCGACCGGTGGCGAAAGCATGCCGATGCGATCAAACCATCGACGTACCGGGGCAATCATATTGAGCAATGGCAGTCCGACACCATAGCCGTAGAGAACCATGATGACGCCGAATTTGCGTAGTCGTGTCTCCAGGATGTTATGCAGATTAAGTTCCTGCTGGAAATTATTTTGCAGAAAATACTCCGGTGGTCGGTAACCGAAGACTCGTTGACCCCAGGAAATTTCCTCGAGGGCCACGAATAGACAGAACAAAGCAAGACCGATCGGGAACCAGCTGATCTTCAGGCTAAAGTGGGGGCGTGCAGCCACCTGAATATAGAGGCATGCAGCGCCGATAAAGACCCAGAATGTGCTCCATTCAAGCGTTTGGTCTTCCTGTACGGCGAGGTAGTAAGTATCCGGTCCGAAAGACCATAGAAGCAGTGCGCAGGCGCCAATCGATGCTATGAGCAGGTTGGCGAGCAGGCCGGCAAAGGGTTTGATAGAAATGGTCTGTTTCATTGCTGAAGCATTATCTGGAGTTTATAGATCGCTTTTGCTGCACAACGTTGCGCCATGGGCAGTTGTGTAGAGAGGAGGTCCATATTAAAGAGTAACCTTATAATAAGAGAAACAGAGTGATCATTGGTCGCGACTGATAGCCTTGATCAGCCGCTAATCAAGCTACCATTAAGTCATAACAGGCAACGGGCAGGAATGCATGATTGATTTTTACTATTGGCCGACACCCAATGGATGGAAAGTATCCATCATGCTTGAAGAGTGTGGCCTTGATTATGAGGTGCACCCGGTTGATATTGGCCGTGGCGATCAGTTCAAGGCGGAGTTTCTTGTTCTCAGCCCAAACAACCGGATTCCGGCGCTCGTCGACAGTAACAGCGATGGCAAGGGCGATAGAGATGACAATCTGATCAGGTTGTTTGAGTCCGGCGCGATACTTGTGTATCTCGCTGAAAAAACCGGCCAGCTGATGCCGACAGATACGCACGCACGTTTTGATGTTCTGCAATGGTTATTCTGGCAGATGGCTGGCCTTGGTCCTATGGCGGGGCAACTGAGCCATTTTACAAATTACACCAAGACCCGAATTGATTATGCCGTCGATCGTTATAGTAAAGAGTTCAACCGATTGATTGGTGTGTTGAATAATCAGCTTGACGGGCGCGATTATATTTGTGGTGATTATTCGATAGCGGATATCGCTTGCTGGCCATGGATGCGTTCACATGAACGCCTGGGGCAATCGTTAGATGAGTTTCCTCATGTGCAGCGCTGGTTCGAGATAGTTGGTGCGCGCCCTGCGGTTAAGCGTGGTATCGATATCGGTGCTGCTCTGTGGACTGCAGGGAATCTCGACGATGAGGCACGCAAGAGGCTATTCAACCAGACTGCGGCCAGTGTCAGTGAGCAGGTTGATAAGGCAAAAGAGTGAAGTGGCTGAAGTATAGGTTGAAGAAGCAGAGGTTGAATGAGCAACGATCAAAAATTACCCAGTGCAGCGCAAATAACCCGTGACTTATTCATGGTCCGCCCGGCATATTTTGGCCCTAATGCTCAAACAGCTGTATCCAATACATTTCAGCAACCAACCGACCGTTCGGCAGAGGCGCTGAAGACGGCGGCATTGGTTGAGTTTGACGGCCTGGTTCAGGCTCTGAGAACAGCCGGCGTACGGGTGGTTGTTATTGATGATACTGATGAGCCGGTTAAGCCGGATGCGGTATTCCCCAATAACTGGGTAACGACTCATGCGAATGGTGATGTATTTCTTTTTCCCCTCGAGGCACCCGACCGGCGTATGGAACGCCGCATGGATATCATCAATGCGCTGACTGTCGAACATGGTTTTGCGGTAGAGCGAGTGGTGGACTTGTCTGATTATGAGCGTCAAGGCAGGTTTCTGGAAGGAACCGGCAGTATGGTGCTGGACCGAATTCACCAGATTGCATACGCGGCAATGTCGACCCGTACCCATCCGCAATTGCTGCAGACCTTCGCGTCTGAAATCGGATATGAAATTTGTTCTTTTGCTACGCTTGATGATGTTGGGCGACCGATTTATCACACCAATGTCATGCTGGCGCTCGGGCGTCAATTTGCCGTGGTTTGTAGTGGCGCGATTGCTGATTCACAGCAGCGTGCAGCAGTTTTGCAACGTCTGGCAGATACAGGACGACAGATTATCGACATTACAATGGAGCAAATGGGTTCGTTTGCCGGTAATGTACTTGAAGTTTGTGGAAATGATGGCAAGTCGCTAATTATTTTGTCACAAACCGCACACGATGCATTGACCGATGAGCAGTGTGCGATGCTGCAACAGTTTGGCAGGTTACTGCCCGCCGCAGTCGATACTATCGAGCAGGTTGGCGGCGGTAGTGTGCGGTGCATGCTGGCAGAGATATTTTTACCCGTGGCTACTCCCGCTCACCGGCAAGTGGTGGGCTCAAAATGAATCAAAGTGATGGTTATGGCCTGTAAATCTGAACGAATATTGATGTGTCCGCCGGACTACTTCTCAGTTGAAAATGTGATTAATCCATGGATGGCTGGCAACGAAGGCCAACTGGATCTTGATCTGGCACGCCGGCAATGGGATGGGTTGCACCATGAGTTGGAAAAGGTTGCCGATATAGAATTGCTTGAACCACAGCCTGGACTGCCGGACCTCGTGTTTACAGCAAATGCCGGCTTTGTCAGTGGCAGGCGTGTCGTGCCAAGTCATTTTGTGCCGCATGAGCGTCGTCCTGAGGAGGCCTACATTAAGCATTGGCTGACTGAAAGGGGTTTTGAGTTATGCGTGCTGCCCGAAGATGTTGGCTTTGAGGGAGCAGGTGATTGCCTGATCGATCGTGGCGGGCCGTGGATGTGGACAGGTTTTGGGTTTCGTACCGAGATTGAGGCGCATGCATTTCTTGCCGATTGGTTTCGCCGTGAGGTTGTGTCTATTCGACTTACGGATGCGCATTTTTATCATATAGATACATGTTTATGTCCGTTGTCTGGTGGTTACCTGCTGTACTATCCGGATGCATTTGATGCTGATTCGGTTAGCGAGATTGAACGGCGGATACCAGCTGCCCGACGGATTGCCGTATTGGCTGAAGAAGCGGCTAATTTTGCGTGTAATGCAGTCAATGTCGCCGAACATGTTTTTCTGCATGATTGTTCGTCAGAACTTGAAAATAAGTTAAGCCGGTTGGGATTTATCGTGCATCGCAATCCGTTGTCGGAGTTTTTGAAATCTGGCGGTTCAGCAAAATGCCTGACACTACGCCTTTCTGAAACTGAGGATTAATAATTCGATGAGTGTTGATATGGATGATGCCGCAATTGTTTATGACGTCAGGGTAAAGTCTTCTGGCGCACATATTTTTGCCGTGACATGTCGTATTAATACACCGGATCCTGATGGGCAGCTCTTTTCTTTGCCGGCATGGATACCCGGCAGCTATATGATTCGAGATTATGCTCGACATGTTTTAACTGTTGCAGCTTCAATTGATGGCGAGCCCGTATCGCTAAAGAAAATAAATAAATCAACATGGCGTGCCGGGCCGGGCACAGGACTGCTGTTGATCAGCGCCGAAATTTATTGCAATGACTTGTCGGTCCGCGGCGCATTTCTCGATCATGACCATGCATTTTTGAATGGTGTTTGCCTGTTCTTCAGGGTGCACGGTCGGGATGATGAGCGTTGCGTGGTTCGCATTGCGCCACCAGATCATGCGCCTGACTGGAAAGTGGCGACAGGCCTGATGCGTTTGACCGGAACAGCTGATGATTTCGGTGCTTTTCTGGCTAATGGATATGATGAGTTGATTGATCGGCCAGTTCTGATGGGGCTTTTGTCGTGCGGGCATTTTGAGCTGGCTGGCGCGGAACACATTATTGCCATTGTCGGTGGTTCAGATGCAGATATGGAACGTATCGAACGTGATGTGGCCTGCATTTGTGCGAGCCATCTTGAAATGTTTGGCGGCGGCGCGCCATTTGATCGCTATGTATTTCTTGTTACGGCCTTGCATGAAGGCTATGGCGGTTTGGAGCATGCAAATTCGACAGCATTGATCTGTAAGCGTGATGATCTGCCGACTGTCGGAGACGAGCAGGTCAGCAAGGACTATCGTCGGTTTCTCGGGCTGGTCAGTCACGAATATTTTCACCTGTGGAATGTGAAACGCATCAAGCCCGCCGAGTTTGTACCGACCGCGCTTGATCGCGAGGCCTATACATCTCAGTTGTGGATCTTTGAGGGCATTACTTCGTATTACGACGATTTGGGATTATTGCGGTCTGGATTGGTCGATGCGCCAGCATACATGCAGTTACTCGGCCAGACATTGACCGGTGTATACCGTTCCGGAGGGCGGCGACGCCAGACTCTCGAGGAATCCAGTTTTGATGCATGGATAAAATTTTATAAACAGGATGAAAATGCACCAAATGCGCTCGTCAGTTATTACCACAAGGGAGCGATGGTTGCGCTGGCGCTTGATCTTGAGTTACGTCTGAAGACACAGGGAGCCGTGACGCTTGATGTGGTCATGCGAGCGCTTTGGCAGCAATATGGTGAGTTACCGGATGGATTGCCAAAGGGTGGTTTTGAACGGCTGGCTGAAGATATGTCGGGATTAAATCTTGCTGAGTTCTTTCGTCAGGCGCTACGCACAATGGTTGATCCGCCGGTCGGTATTCTGCTGGCGCAGTTCGGGGTGCGATTACACATGCGAGCGGCTGAGTCGGATGCAGATGTCGGTGGCAAGGCCGGGGCACGGGAATCCAGGCCATTACCATGGTTTGGATTTCGCACCCGGGTTACCGGTAAGCGACTGTTGATTCGCCACGTTGTGAGCAATGATCAGGCAGCCGATGCTGGTCTGGCGGCAAATGATGAGCTTGTTTCGCTGGATGGTTTTCGTGTGACACCAGAAAATTGGCTTAAGTCGCTCGGTCGAATCCAGACAGGTCGGCAGGTAGAGATTTGCGTTTTTCGCCGTGATGAACTCAGGCAGTTTACAATTGAAGCGCGAATACCGCCGCGCGATACTTGTTACCTCAGCCTGGAGGCCGATGTCGATGCAGATACCGCTCGTCGCAGACGTGATTGGCTTGGCACTTGAGATATGTTGGAACTCGGTATAAAAATTCTACTCAGCTACCTGATCGGTTCATTAAACGGTAGCCTGATCATCGGTAAGTTTGCCGGTGTAGATATACGTTCAGTCGGCAGTCGTAATGCTGGTGGCACGAATGCACTGCGAACCCAGGGTGCGTGGTTTGCAGTTGGCGTCATGTTGATTGATATCAGTAAGGGTTTTATCCCTGCCTGGTTGTTTCCATCGCTTGGCCTGCCCGGGGTGCCGCTGGATCCGGAAATTTCGCGGACCTGGCTGATGCTCGCCTGCGGGGCTGCGTCAGTTGTCGGGCATTGTTACCCGGTCTGGTTTGATTTTGCCGGTGGCAAGGGAGTGGCAACAATGATAGGCATGCTGGCCGCCGTTGCACCGGGACTGTTGTTGCCTGGGTTGATGACTTTTATCGGCGTACTTGTGCTGACGGGTTTAGTCGGTCTTGCATCAATGATAGCTGTGGCGGTGCTGCCGATGGTGCTGTGGATCAGTTCAGAGCCGGACAGCGGCCCCACCATCATCGTACTTGCATTGCTGGCCGGCTTTATTGTTTTTACGCATCGCTCAAATATCAGGAAAATGCTGCACGGTGAAGAAGCCCGTATGCATCGGGTCATGTTATTTCACCGTCGCTCTGATCATTAGGGTATCGGGGCCGGACTATGAGCGGAATCAGAGCGGCGCTTATTGCTGCGTTGGCCGACGGCGCGGTGCATTCAGGCAGTGACATTGCGCAACGCCTGGCGTGTTCACGAACTGCTATCTGGAAGCATCTCAATGAACTAAAGGCGGTTGGATTGCAGGTTGATGCACGGCCCGGAATTGGGTATCAGCTTGCACAACGGCTGGAATTACTGGACAGGGAATTGATTTTGCGTGGATTGAGTATGCAGACCAGCGCAGCATTGGACTGTCTGGAATTGCATGATGTCATTGAATCGACGAGCGAGCGACTGCGGGAGTTGCCATCGCCATCAACGGGCCGTTTTGATGCCGTACTTGCTGAATATCAGCTTGGTGGCCGCGGGCGACGAGGACGGCAGTGGTTGTCGCCATTTGGCAGCGGTCTGTGTTTATCGGTTAACCACCGCTTTGAAAATATTCCGGATACGTTATCTGCGTTGAGCCTGGCGGTGGGTGTTGGAGTGTGTCGCGTGTTGCGCGATGATATTACGACTCAAATTGGTCTGAAGTGGCCTAATGACATTGTTGCCGCTAACAGTAAGCTCGGTGGCCTGCTTATAGATGTACAGGGTGAAGCGGATGGCCCGATTTCAGTCATTATTGGCATTGGGATGAACTTCGATGTGTCCAGCTCGATGACCGAGCAGGTCGCGAGCACGGGTGGGTTGCCGCCGATTGGGCTGCGTGAACTGGTACGGGAGGTGGATCCATCGGGGCCAGATATATCGAGGAATGATCTGGCGGCGCGACTGATCAATGCAATGTATACCGTGCTGACTGAGTTTGAGCAGAATGGTTTTGCCCCGTTCGTTGATGAATGGTGCAGTTATGATTGGCTGGCCAATCGATCAGTGGTGGCAAAGAATGGGCAGCGTTCCATATCCGGCACGGCTCGCGGCATCGCAACAGATGGTGCATTGTTAATAGAGACCAATGGTGATTTACAGCGACTTGTATCGGGCGAAGTCTCGTTGCGCCCCGGCTGTGAAGGTAAAATCTGAACATGGACCTGTTGATCGACATCGGTAATTCCCGCATCAAGTGGGCGCTGCGCTCGGCTGGCTCACTGCATGATGCAGGTTCAACCGAGCACTGCGGAGGCAATGCTGCTGTAAACGTCATGCTCGACGCTATTACAACGGCGCCAACTGGTGTAATCGCAACAAATGTTGCTGGCGATCAGTTTGGCGCGCTGTTGGCCGGGATGGTGAAAGAACGCTGGGGGCTGCCGGTGCAGTTTGCGGTGACGCAATTGCAGGCAGGACCTGTGCGCAATGGCTATGATGATTTTCAACAGCTTGGCATTGATCGTTGGCTGGCTATCATTGCTGCGGTTGATCGGTTTGCCGGTTCAATCTGTATTGTTGATGCCGGAACAGCCATAACCATTGACGCAGTCGCGACTAACGGTGCTCATTTGGGTGGTTACATTATTCCGGGACTGGCCCTGATGCATCAATCACTCGGTGCAGAAACCGGTGATTTGTATCGGCTTGTCGGGAATAAGCAGCAAATATCTGCAACGGCGTCAGAGCATGCAGTTTTAGGTCGCAGCACGGTTGCAGCTATTGCTGGCGGTACGGTTACAGCTGTTTGCTGTTTAATCGAACAATGTGTCGAAACCCTGCGGGCGGGTGGCAATGACCCGATAATTGTCGTAACAGGCGGAGATGCACGGCGGTTAATGGACTGCCTTGATGCAGGCATGCAGCATCGGCCTCAATTGGTCCTTGAGGGGTTGGCACTCTATGAGTTTGATACGTCGTCCGGTCGTCGAGTGGAGGGCTGATGGTGCGAAACCTGATCAAGGCCTTGTTGCTGGCCAATTTTTTGTTGCTTGCCTGGGGGCGCTGGATTGTTGCGCCGGATGCGGTTGATGCAACCTCGTTTGGCAATACGACCGTACCGCAGCTGGAGTTAATTGCACGCCCAGATCGTACTGATGTTGCGTCTACACCAGGCGATGCACGTTGTTTTCGGCTCGGCCCGTTTTCTTCTGCAGATGCTGCAGCGGTTGTCGATACTCGCTTGTCGGCACGAGGTCTGTTGGTCAATCGAAGCAGCGAGCTGGGAAAAGTCTGGGTTGGTCATTGGGTCCAGATACTTGATTTGCCGAGTGAGGAGGTTGCCAGGCAGGTGGTTAAAAAGCTGGTCAGCGGTGGTATCAGTGATGCTTATATATTTTCACGTGAACCCACTGTCGATATTTCACTGGGAGTTTTCCGTGGTCGCCAGGGTGCTGATGATGTAATTCGAGTGGCGCGCAAATTAGGTTACTCAAGCGTGTCAACAGATCGATTCCGCGATGGTATAGAGCATTGGGTTGAGATTGAATTGTCTGCTGATGCGCCGCCTGATCTTGCTGATTTGCGCATTGGCCAGGCAGATAGCGGTCAGGCCCAGATTGTTCGAATTGAAGAGCAGTCGTGCCAGCCTGCTGAGATTAATGTGCAGGATAGTAATATTAGTGACATTGGTAATAGCGATAACGCCAATGATTCACTAGAATTGCGGGCTGGGGAAAATGGTTCATCTGCACCATCAGCGTTGCCGGAATAGCTCAACTGGTAGAGCAGCGGTTTTGCAGAGTTATTAGTAAACAATATATTTGTTGTTTTAAATCAAAGAGATAGTTCTGGTATAGGATAATAGTCAGCATCGGAGCCGATTTAGGCAGAAACTGTTTCGACAATAGCTTCTGTCGTAAGGCACACCGACAATATGGTCCAGTTTGAATTAAGCCGCTATAGCTCAGTTGGTAGAGCGCCTCACTTGTAATGAGGAAGTCCCGAGTTCGACTCTTGGTGGCGGCACCACTTTTCAATTTGGCAGGAGGAATAGACGGGCTAAGACTTAGTGTAATACCACCTCTCCCTCGAATACATGGGTCCGGGCGTCGATCAGGGCCACATGGATGTGTTCCAAGTCGCCAAGCACATCATGGCATTCAGCGGGTTTTACCCCTATACAGCGGACCACATATTTTCAGACTGCAGTCATCATGACGCTAAAAAAATTACTGATCATCACAGTTCTGTGCCTGAGCGGAATCGGGTCAAATGCATGGTCGGCAGGCAATTGGATAACTGTCGGCATTATCAAAGATGGGCCGCAATCTCGCTCGCTTATCCCGCTTGATGGCATTAAAGCTGAGGTTGCAGCTTTAATGACCGATGAATTTGATGTTCGCTTCCCTGATGACAAACATCTTGAGGGAGACTGGACACTGGCTGGCGCACAACGGGTATTTGAGCGGCAGCTGTCAGATCCGGACGTCGATATCATTATTTGCCTTGGAGTTATGACCTGCCATGTCGCGGGCCGCCATGGTGAACTCACTAAGCCGGTCATTGCCTCGATCGTCGTTGATCAGTCGTTGCAGAGCTTCCCTTTCGTTGCCGGCGCCAGTGGTAAGAAAAATCTGGTTTATGTGACGAATCTGCACAGTATTGATGACGATATGCGTGCGTTCAGGAATGCGGCCAGACTCAGCAAAGTTGCAATACTCGTCGATGCGGCCTTGTTGCAGGCGTTTTCGACAGTTCTGCAGGCCAAGATGCAACAACTGGCTGAAGAATTGGAATTGATTATTGTGCCGATGCCGGTTGGTGATTCTCTGTTGGCCGCGGTCGAGGCGATTCCGGCTGATGTTGATGCTGTCTATGTAACGCCACTGCTGCGTTTTGATGATGCAAGCATACGAGAGTTGGCCGACGCGCTTATCAAGCGCAAACTTAAGAGTTTCTCGCTGTTCGGTGTGACTGAGCTTGAAGATGGCTTGTTGATGTCCAGTGGCGGTCGGGCGGAAGATTTTCTGCGTATTACGCGCCGTCTAGCGCTGAACGTGCAGCGTATCTTGCTTGGCGAACGACCCGAGGATATACCGGTGTATCTGCAGGAAAGCCGCCGACTGGCAATAAATATGACAACGGCGATAGCAATCGGATATTCACCGCGTTATGCAGTGCTCGCCGATGCTGAGCAGCTTGCCGTCGGCGAGACAGCCGAAGGTGAATCATTAGCGTTACTCGACGCTATGCTCGAAGCTGTTGATGCCAATCTGAATCTCAAGGTGGCATCTTTTGATCCACTGCTGGCTGATGAGGAACGCCGGACATCACGTAGTCAATTGTTGCCACAATTTGAGCTGGGTGCGGGTTGGCAGAAGATCAATAAAGATCGTTCATTTGGAGCGTTGTCACCTGAAGAAACAACCGATGTTGATGCCAGTGCGAACCAGCTGATTTATTCAGATACTGCGTGGGCCGGTTATCAAATGGCAGAGTTTCTGCGTGATGCCAGCAACGAGAATTATCGTGCCGCAGTACTGGATACGTTGAAGCTGTCCGGCCAGTTGTATCTGAATTTGTTGCGTACGCTGTCGTTGGAAAATGTACAGAGGTCTAATCTGGAGGTCACACGGACAAACCTCGAGCTGGCGCGTATTCGTGCCTCAATCGGATTTTCCGGTCGCGCTGATGTGTTGCGCTGGGAAACCCAGATTGCGCGGGATCGACGCAATCTGATAGATGCTGAGGCCGTACGCCGGCAGGCTGAAGACCTGTTGAATCAGGTGTTAAATCGTCCCCTCAATGCAAAGATCAAACCGACTGATGCAAGCGTTAAATCAACGCTGGCTGTATTTGGTCAGCCACGCTTTCTGGCGCTGATCGACAATGCATTGACGTGGGAAGCTTTCCAGGATTTTTCAGTTGAACGTGGTCTGGAGATGGCGCCTGAGGTTGCCAGCGCGGGTCATGTCATTAGTGCGGGAGAAAGACAGGTCACGGCTGCGCGCCGACGGTACTGGATACCGGATATCGGCGCATCGGCAACCGCTCGGCAGAATCTCGACAGAACAATTGTTGATAATGGCTTTCCGCTCAATGAGATTGATGAGACATCGTGGCAGATTGGCGTGCGTGCAGCATTGCCGGTTTTTAGCGGCGGTGCACTGCGTGCGGACCTGAATCGCTCCCGTTATGAACTGCGCAAGGCACGTCAGAGATCGTCAGCTATCGAGCTGAATGTCGAGACGCGTATTCGTGTGTCGATGGAGCAGGCCGGTAGTTCTTTCTCAGGAATAGAATTGGCCGCCGCTGCGGCTGCGGCATCAACCGAGAATCTAGACATTGTGACTGATTTGTATTCAAAGGGCGCCAAGTCTGTGACAGATCTGATCGATGCACAAAATGCAGCGCTCGGTTCTGAACTTGCGGCAGCAGAAGCAAAATATTTATATCTCGGTGATATTCTGGAAGTGCTGCGGGCTACCGGCGATTTTTCGCTGCTGCTTGACCCCGGTTACGTCAGCGATTGGTACCTGGATGTGGAGGCTTTTCTTCGTCAACGCGGCTTGATGGCAGTGCAGTGAATATGATTGAAGACAACATGACGGCGGGATGGATGGATCAATGAAGCGAAACGGATATGCAATTCCGGCAGCGGTGGCCGCGGCAATAATTGGGTTGCTGATGCTATCGGGCTGTAATCAGCAGCCTGAAGATGAAGCGCCGCTCATCCGTCCGGTTCGCTATACTGAGGTCTTGCCGGCGGGTGTGGCGAGTAAGCGCATCTTTTCCGGCGTAGCGAAGGCTGCTTTTGAGGCTGAGCTGAGCTTTAAGGTGCCGGGTACGATCGCATCCCTGAGTGTTGCCGTCGGGGACAATGTTATTGTCGGACAACGTATTGCTCAGCTTGATCCGACTGACTATAAGGTTCAATCGCTTGAGGTTGAGGCACAGTTGCAACGTGCCCGTGCCGAGTTACGCAATGCCCGGGCCAATTTCGATCGTACGCGGGAACTCTATGAGAACCGCAACATATCCAAGAGCGATCTCGACAATGCGCGCGCCGGCGCCGAGTCTGCGGCCGCATTGCTGCACGCGGCAGAGCAACAGTTTGAGCGAGTTCGTCTGCAATTATCGTACACAGAGTTAAAGGCACCGCAGGCCTGCAAGATTGCCAATCGCTACGTTGAGGCGAACCAGAATGTTGCGGCAGGACAGGCAATTGTTCGTGTAAATTGCGGTGATTGTGCAGAAATCCTGATTGATGTTCCGAGTGCATGGATTGGCAGGTTGTCGCAGGGTGTTGAGGCATCAGTCAGTATTCCGGCGCTGGGCACGGATCGCATGAAAGCATTGATAACTGAAATCGGTGTCTCTACAGCACGTGGTGGTTCCGCTTATCCGGTTAGGTTGGTGCTTAATGATAACTGCACCGATGTTCGTTCAGGCATGGCAGCCGAAGTTGAAATCATCGTGCCGAGCCTGCTGCCGGATAGGATTGTGGTTCCATTTGTCTCAGTTGGTGAAGACCGCGATGGTCATTACGTATTTGTACTCGAAGTTGCAAATACAGACGATGCAACCTATATCGCACGCCGCAGGGTAATTGATATAAACATTGAGCCAATTCCTGAAGGTGTGCAGGTTCGCGGTGGCTTGCAGCAAGGTGAACTGATTGTGACGGCCGGTGTTCGACGGCTTGTTGATGGTCAGGTTGTCAGGTTGCTGGACGACTGAGCGGCCACGTACGATGGAATTGACACGCTTCGCCATCGAGAAGGACCGGATATTTTTCGCGGTGCTTATCGTGTGTTTACTGTCGGGTATCTACGCTTATCTCGGTATGTCACGTGCCGAAGATCCAGGCTTTATTATTCGCACGGCGCTCGTGCAGACATTATTCCCGGGGGCCAGTCCCGAGCGTGTCGAGATGCTGGTGACCGACAAGCTTGAGAAAGTTATTCAGGAAATTCCTGAGCTTGATTTCGTCAGTAGCCAGTCCAAGGTTGGTTTATCGTTGATCTATGTCAGTGTCCGTGAGGAATACACGGATATGCAGCCGATCTGGGACAGTTTGCGGCGCAAGGTTGAGCGAGCCAGTGTTGAATTGCCAGAAGGGGTGGTTGGCCCGCTCGTCAACGATGAATTTGGTGACGTATTTGGCAGCCTCATAGCCGTTACTGGCGATGGCTTCAGTTATCGTGAGCTTAAAGAAGTGGCTCAGGAAGTACGTGACGAATTGCTGTTGATCGACGAGGCGGCCAAGGTCGAAATCTTTGGTGCGCAGGCAGAGCGAGTGTTTGTTGTCTTCGACAATGCACGCCTTGCCGAACTTGGTTTGTCGCCGATTCAGCTGCAGGCTGCGCTGCAAGAACGTAATATTGTTTTGCCGGGTGGCGATGTGACGACCACATACGAGCAGGTTGTCATGGAACCGACCGGCAATTTCGAATCACTTGAAGAGTTGCGTCGCTCAATCGTCAGCTTGCCGGGTATTGACACGATGCTGCGCATGGAGGACTTGCTGTCTATCGAGCGCGGTTATGTTGATCCCCCGGAAGTTATAGTGCGTTTTAATGGTGAGCCGGCACTAATTCTCGGTATCTCGTTACGCGAGGGCAGCAATATTCTGCGACTTGGCGTCAGCGTAACTGATGTCATCAATCGTGCGCGACGTGTTTACCCGGTGGGTGTTGATTTTGACTTGCTGAATTTTCAGCCTGCCGATGTAGAGCAAAAAATAAATTCATTCGTTCGCAACCTGTTGCAGGCGGTAGGGTTTGTTGCAGTAATTATGCTGCTGTTCATGGGTGTGCGGACCGGCTTGATCGTTGCCAGCCTGATTCCAGCCACACTTCTCGTTTCATTTCTGGTCATGTCGTTGCTGGATATCGGGCTCGATCAAATGTCACTGGCAGCGCTGATCATAGCGCTGGGTATGCTTGTTGATAATGCAATTGTCATGTCTGAATCGATCCTGGTGCAGGCGGAACAAGGCAAGCCAGTCAAGCGGGCGGCTATCGATTCGGCTCGGGAATTGCGTTATCCGCTCCTGACATCATCGCTGACAACCTCAGCCGCATTTCTGCCTATTTTTCTGTCACAGTCGAACACGGGGGAATATACGGCTCCTATATTTAAGGTCGTAACCATCACGCTACTGTGTTCGTGGGTGATGTCATTGATGTTGATCCCGGTGCTGTGTGTCCTGTTCATGCGCATTCGTCGTGATGGTGCGAGGCAGTCTGCTGTCACCGATACGTTTTACCGTTACTACGCGGCGGGCCTGTTGTTCGTCTTGCGCCATCGAGCCATGACGCTGGCTATTATTGTTGTTGCGTTCGTTGTAGCTATTCGCGGCATGACATATGTGCCTGCAATTTTCTATCCGCCGAATGATCGGGCAACATTTACGGTTGAAGTTGATCTGCCAGTTGGTTCACCAATCGAACGTACTGACACAGTGACCGCAGCAATTGAATCGTTCATTGCCACATCGCTGCCACCGGCCACTGATGAGCAGGCCGGGATTGTGAGTCAGGGTAGTTTCATCGGTCAGGGGCCGCCGCGCTTCATGCTGTCACTTGATCAGAAACAGCGTAACCCGAATTACGCTTATATTCTTGCCAACCTTAATTCTCCGTTGCTGTTGGGGCCGGAGTTATTTGGTTCGATCGAGCGATTTGTGGCTGAGCGCTTTCCCGATGTAAACGTTACAGTCAGGCATTTGCCGCTCGGCCCTCCTGCCTGGCCGCCACTGGCAATCAGAATATCCGGACGTGATATAGACGAAGTCTTTACGCTTGTTGAACAAGTTAAGACAAAGCTGCGCGAGGTACCCGGCGCTCGTCAGATTACTGACAGTTGGGGGCCGCGTACCAAGAAAGTCGTGATTGAGATTGATGAAACTCGTGCAAGCCTGGCCGGCGTCACAAATCGTGACATTGCAGTGTCGATGCAGACTTACCTGACGGGGCTCGCAACGACCAAATACCGTGAGGATGATGAGTTAATTCCGGTGGTGCTGCGTTCGCGCACCGAGCAACGCACTGATCCGGCACGTCTTGCGACGATGAATGTTTTTTCGCAGGTGACCGGGCAGTCCGTGCCGCTGAGTCAGGTCGCTTATCCGCGACTGGTCTGGCAGCCGGGGGTCATCGAGCGTCGCAATCGGTTGCGGACCGTATCTGTTGAAGCTTTGCTTGAGCCCGGTTATACCGCCGCCGCAGTCAATAGCGTGATGCAGCCATGGCTTGAAGAGCAACAGGCCAACTGGCCATTTGGCTATAACTGGGAGTTCGGCGGTGAGGCTGAGACCTCGGGTAAGGCAAACGCATCAATTGGCGTTAAAGTTCCGGTCGCAGCGTTGATCATCGCGTTATTGCTGGTGGCTCAGTTCAACTCACTGCGTCGGCCGATTATCGTTCTGCTGACAATTCCTCTCGCACTTATTGGCGTTGTTGCCGGCCTGTTGTTGATGCGTTCCTATTTCGGGTTTATGACGCTGCTCGGGATAATCTCTTTGGCGGGTATCGTTATTAATAATGCAATTGTGCTGCTTGACCGTATTCGCATCGAGACGGATGAGAACGGACTGGATCCCGCCACAGCAATCCTGACAGCTGCCCGGCAGCGTGCCCGCCCGATTTTGCTGACAACGGCAACAACCATCGCGGGCCTCACACCTTTGTGGCTGGGTGGCGGACCAATGTGGGAGCCGATGGCAATTGTCATTATCTTCGGCTTGATCTTTGCCACCATCCTGACGCTCGGTGTTGTCCCGGTTCTATACTCTCTCTTCTATAGGGTGAAATTCTAAACGCCGCAAAGAGGGGTCTGACCCCGGCGATTCCGACGGTGTACCACCTAACCTGGCACCGGGTTAGGTGTTGGAGGCTTTTCCCGGGGTTCCTTTCTTTCTTCCAGCCACCGTGGTTCATTGCGTTTTGGGGTCAGACCCCAGTTTTCCGCGTACCGTCGTAACTTCTCATTAACCTAGTACTTTGGCGGAAAAGTGGGGTCCGACCCCGGCTTTCCCGTTATTTGTACTTGGGTGAGGCCTTGGTTTCGTCCTCGATTTTCCCGTCATTTGTACTTTGATGGGGCTTTGGTTTCGTCCCCGGCTTTCCCGTTATTGAGTTATCGCTCTTACCCGTGAGCAAGCAAGTAGGTAATATTTTTCTCGCCCACTGTTGACACGGCGAATGACCGGTCAGACAATAGCCGGCTTGCGTCCGCGGAGGGGTACTCAAGCGGTCAACGAGGGCAGACTGTAAATCTGCTGGCTATGCCTACGTAGGTTCGAATCCTACCCCCTCCACCAGGTTCTTCGGAAATTGGTGGGGAAGCAGCCTAACTTGTTGATTAATATTGTTATTTCTGTGTGGCGTTAAAACAGGGCGAAGCTCCAAAAGATAAATACAAAGTGTCGCAAAAGAGTCCAATGACGGCGACTGATTAGTCGTCGGCGTCTATTTTTGTGATCGTTGAGTGTGGAGGAACCACGCGCATTGGGTGGTCAGGATTCTGCGAGTTACAGGTAATCAGGAGTTTTTTTGCCGGGTTGCGGGTGTAGTTCAAAGGTAGAACCTCAGCCTTCCAAGCTGATGATGTGGGTTCGATTCCCATCACCCGCTCCAATAAAGAGCGGCCCACATAGCTCAGCGGTAGAGCACTTCCTTGGTAAGGAAGAGGTCACCGGTTCAAGTCCGGTTGTGGGCTCCATGTTGTGGTAGTCGGACGAGGGCGTCCGGCAGTAGATAGAAAGCAGGGCGATACAGTTATGTGTCGCCGAATTACTAACCCAGTGGTTCGCTACAGACGAGCGAATACTGGCAATACGTAGGTCTGGAGAGGTTGATGTCTAAGGAGAAATTTGAACGCACCAAGCCCCATGTAAATGTGGGGACAATTGGTCACGTGGATCACGGCAAGACGACGCTGACAGCGGCGTTGA
>Ga0233413_10000447_pt1 | contig 19845 bp, 16 predicted proteins | sample Na_anoxic_6_MG_FD_189019 | JGI IMG/M metagenome (GOLD analysis project Ga0233413, IMG submission 189019) | Seawater microbial communities from Saanich Inlet, British Columbia, Canada - Na_anoxic_6_MG | ecosystem: Environmental > Aquatic > Marine > Inlet | place: Canada: British Columbia...
TCTTCATTATAAATCCCCACAATCCTATTTCTGGTAGTTTGTGGCTTGGGTGATGTAATTGCTATTTTTTGCCCAAGCAACCTGTTTAAAAGGGTAGATTTGCCAACATTAGGTGGCCCAATTATAGCTATAAAACCAGATAAAAAACTCATATAGGTCCAGAAAGTTTCCCTGATCTAACTGAATTTACGAGGAGGTGGGCTTGCCTCGTAGGTTCAGGAATTCTACACTTTGAACAAGTTTCAAGAACAAATTTTACACAATCGTTGAGCATTACCTCATATCCTGGAGAAACAAAGAGAGGTTTGACTTTTGATCGTGTCCGAACTACTGCTCCAATAATCCTATTTTGATGCATGAGATAGGCATAGTTACCTTTACGCTCTCCAACCTGATTATACGTACCAACCAGGGGTGATTTTGCACAGCCAATGGTAGACTTATTTAAAAGGATTCCCAAATGGGAAGCAAGACCAAGGCCCCTTGGGTGTGTGATACCCTGACCATCACAAAAAATCAGATCTGGTTCTATCTCCATCTTTCTGAGTGCACCAATTAATGCAGGAATCTCCCTGAAGCTTAAAAGACCAGGTATATAAGGAAAGGAGATCTTCTTTTGAGACCATCTCGCTTCTGCCTTATTTAATGAGGGAAAATCAAGAACAACAACTCCTGCCCACATTACATTAGACCCTTTTGCATAAGAGACATCTAACCCGGCAACATATTTTATTTTTTTATCTATCTTTTTTAAACTAACCTTATCTTTTAAATCCTTTTGGATTTTGACTGCCTCTTTATATGTCACATCCCAAGGATGTAAATCAGAGATAATCATCCTAAATCCTCTCTAAACTTGTATACCCAAGGTGAAGTAACTTAATACCTTTATCCTTGAAGATCACCTCTACTTTGTCATCACCCATAAATTTGGCGATTACTCCTCTACCAAAGGCTGGATGATTGACCCTATCGCCTTGTTTTAGTGCAGTGGAGTCCGCAGCCGTTAGATCCAAGGGCTTATAAAAAAGTTTTGATTCTAAAAGCGCATTACCAGGAGAGACATCTACACGCTCATGCATAAATCCTGCATACGTGCTGCTGGCCAGTGGGGCCACAGACGATGATAATGAATGGCGCTCAATAACATTATGAGGTAAGGCACTAAGAAATGATGAAATGCCTTGATGGTAATTGCTGTTCAATCCTCCAGCGTTACGTACCATCTCCCTCCCTGGATAGGTCATGATCAGTTTGTCTTTTGCTCGTGTAGCTGCAACATATAACAGTCTAAGTTCTTCCTCAAGGCTCTCACTGTTTGCAAAGGATTTTCCAGGTGGAAAGCGCCCATCCACAAGCCAGATTATAAAAACCACTCTCCATTCTAATCCTTTCGCTGAATGTATGGTAGAAAGAGTTAAGCATTCCGTTTTATCAAAAGGCCTGAGATCTCCTAGACCTGTTGGTGGTTCAAGAGAGAGGTCATCTAAAAAAGCCCTCAAGTTTTTATACCTAGATGCCATTGAAATTAACTGTTCTAACTCCTGTTCTCTTCTTGGATAGTCATCGAATTTTTCTTTTAGAAAAGGGCTATAATATGCAACTGCGAGTTCAACACCCTCTTTAGGCATTATCTTTGGTGCAGAAAGGGCATTCATAAGCTTAGCTAACTTGGTAAGCCCTTCTCTTTCTTTCCTAATCCCTGGCCATTCATCTATCCTGTCTGCCACTACATGTTCTTTTTTCATCCAATCTATTATTGCCTGGCTCCTTCCGGGACCAACATTTTTTAGCAATCGTAAGAGACGGCCCCAGCTAAGAATATCCTCTTTATTAATTATCACCCTGAGATGCGCCAAAAGGTCTTTAATGTGTGCAGACTCCATAAATTTAAACCCGCCGTATTTGGCAAAGGGAATATTGCGGCGTGTAAGTTCAAGTTCCAATTCAAACGAATGATAACCAGCCCTGAATAAAACAGCGATATCTCTCAGATGTTGTCCTTCGCCCAATAGAGCTTCTATGGCTCTGCATACATAAAACGCCTGACCGCGTTCGGTCCCAGTGTCAACAACCAAGGGAATTTCATTGCCTTCCCTTCTGGTAAAGAGACATTTAGTATACTTTTCCTGTGCTTGATCCATAAGTGCATTGGTCATAGTAAGGATGGACTGAGTGGATCTGTAATTTTCTTCTAGTTTTATGATTCTTGCCTCTGGAAAATGAGCTGGAAAGTCAAACATATTTTTAAAATTAGCCCCTCTAAAGGAGTAAATGCACTGAGAATCATCACCCACGGCCATAACATTCTTATGTAAAGAACCAAGATAGCGGACAATATCTGACTGAATGGTGTTTGTATCCTGATATTCATCAACCATGATATATTTGTATCTGTTGCCCAACCGATGTCTAATTTCTTCATCTTCTTTTAAAAGGAGTCTAAAAAAAAGGAGAAGATCATCGTAATCCATGAGGCTGTTTTTTCTTTTATATTCTCTATAAAGTGTAAGCAGATGTTCTATCTGTGAAGCAACTGGTAGAAATTGAGGATACTCTGTCTCTATAATCTCAGCTAAGGACTTCTCCATATTGGCCGCTTTACTAATAATAGTTGCAATAGTAGCCCTTTTCGGAAACCTAATAGATCTTTTTTCTCCATCTACTTCAGAGACAAGGGCATGAGTTGCCTCCTCCATGTCTGATCTATCCATAATTGTAAAAGAGGGACTAAAATCGAGTCGGTGTGCCTCTTGTCTCAACACATACTGGGCAAGGGAATGGAAAGTACCACCGGAAACTTCTTTGCATCGCCTATCTGATAACTTTGCTGCTCTCTCAAGCATCTCCTTGGCTGCCTTTCTTGTAAAGGTTAGGAGAAGAATCTCCTTCGGTGGAACACCTCTTTCTATGAGCCATGCGACCCTGTAAATCAGGGTCCGGGTCTTTCCGCTTCCAGCCCCTGCAATCACAAGGATTGGCCCATCAGGTGCTGTAACTGCAGACAATTGCGCCTTGTTCAAGACTTTATCGTATTGTATTTTATTAGACATTAATTCTCTATAGAACTCCCTTCACAAAGATAAAATAGGATATCATAGTTACTTGAAAAAAGATATCCATACACTTAAATTAGGGCGCAGATTTTCGCCGATATACGCAGATAATGATTTTATTAGCTCTTTATATTTAAAATCTTTACAATCTGCGTTCATCTGCGTCCAAAAAGGAAATTGATATAGTATTATGATAAGGCCTTATAGATTTTCCTGTGTGTTAGAATTGGACTTGAGTAAAACCTTTGATAAGGTTATTCTTGCATACACACTGAAAGCTCTATAGCTTGAGAGGGTAATAAACAGAGACAGCATTGAACCATTTTTTCACAACCTTCATTTCAGAGAGGATAGATTTTGTTACAAGAAATTCTACGCTGGGTAGGAGACGAAACTCTTTTAAATAATCTTGTGGCTGGATTTTCCAGCATAGCTTTGTTGATTTTCATAGCTGTGTGTATCGTAATTCTTTCAAAAGGAGCTGATTGGATGATTGATGGCGTTGTTCACCTGGCACGCAGGACTGGCTTGCCGAGAATAGTCATCGGTGCGACTATTATATCACTCGGAACAACTATGCCAGAGGCCTTTGTCTCAGTAATGGCCGCATGGTTGGGCAATCCAGGCCTGGCCCTTGGTAACGGCGTTGGTTCCATTATTGCAGACACCGGCCTAATCTTTGGGCTGACGTGCCTTCTGACAACTGTGCCTGTGAACCAATTCATTCTCAATCGAACAGGCTGGGTACAGGTAGGGGCAGCTACCCTGCTTGTTATAATTTCGCTTATCGCCTTGGCCACTATGCCCGGGCAGCCTATCCTGCATCGATGGGTTGGTTTCCTCTTCCTTCTTTTCCTGGCTGGCTACATGTACATAACCTACGTTTGGGCTAAGCAAGGAGGTAGCATGGCTATAGAAGGTGAACAGGTGGATAATTCCGAATTGGCGAGCTTGGGAAAATGCTGGTTGATGATAGTCGGAGGCTTGTGTCTAATCGTGGTCGGTGCCCGGATACTGGTGCCAAGCGCTGTAGAAATAGCCCACAGAATTGGAGTACCTGAAGACGTTATTGCTGCAACCATGGTGGCCTTTGGCACATCCTTACCGGAACTCATGACGGCTATTGCAGCGGTACGGAAGGGACATCCCGAAATTACTGTGGGAAATATCGTTGGTGCGGATGTCCTGAATTGCCTATTCGTTATTGGGGCTGCTGCTGCAGCCAGACCTCTTGCGATTCCACCAAACTTCTATTCTTTTCACTTCCCTGCTATGCTCATTATCCTCTATTCTTTTCGGTTCTTTATTTTCAGGAACAGGGACGGTCATTTCAAGAAAGCGCAAGGAGCTTGGCTTTTAGGCGTCTATCTGGTCTACCTGATCCTCCAGTACGCCCTTAACATCGGCACAGTAGGAAGATAAGAAAGCTCAGCAATCTTGCGTATGGAAAATTGTTATAATGAAAATATAAAGATAAAAGGTAATAGCTTAATAAATAGGAGGAACTGATCATAGATTCCCGCCGGAGTTTACCCCTGTGAAGGCGGGGCTGGAATGACGAAATGTTGTAGGGGTCGGATTCATCCGACCCGATGCCCCAATGATCGATCATCTTGCGGGTTCGATGAATCGAACCCCTACATGGTGTTTTGATGGATCAGGGCGTACCAGGGTGGTTGCCGCTATTTATTGAGCTATTACGATAAAAGGATAGATCCATTACTTCAAGATAGTAGATGACTGATGAGTCTGATTCCTCCCGCCATGGTATCACTCATCTGGATCAAGGCTGTTGTGCCTTAGGCAGGATGCTGAAAGCACGACCCCAGGTCCGTTTGACGAAACCAGAAAAACGATCAACCAAAAAGATTACTTGCATCATAGGTTACTTGATCACGTATGACATAATAGGATGCCCTGGCCAGTTTCTCGCTCAATATTTTGATAGCAGCTATACTATCGGTATTGGCCTTCAATGATAAAATAAATTCCATTAAAACTCTTAAGGAATTGGGCAAGAACAAGACTGAGATAGCCAGAATAACTCGGTATGACTCGAAAACAGTAGATAAAGTTATCAAGCAAATAGAAAATGGAAAAAAAGACCGGCAATAAAGAAAAAGGCAAGCATGGTGGATCCATTTAAAGAAAAGGTCATAGAGATGTTAGAAAGTGGCCTCAGTGGGGTAAGAATACACGGGGAATTAGTAAAAGAGTTCTTTTCAACTCCTAGTGTCATGTCAAGCTTGAAATGACGTATTAAATAAAACCCATAATCCACCAGTTTTACTGGTGGGTCCCAGCTTTGCTATGCAGATAAGTGGGTGATTTACATTTACATAAAAAAAATAAATTAGCACATGCAATCTGGCAGTGCAAGTACCATATCGTGTGGTGTTTAAGCTTAGTCAATATGTCCCCTTAACTGCTTAGTAAAAATGTCCCCTCTAAGCTGCTGATGCCATATAAATCCATTGCTCTTCAGAAGCTGCACGTGCCTTGGCTTTTCTCCTGGGCTTAGCCCTTATCGGCTCTTTTAAGGGAGTTGGATCTGTGTGAGCTATAAGTGTATTTTTATAATACATTCTCCAGCTTCCATCTAAGAGCTGACGGACTTCTACCTTTGCCTTGGCATATCCTCTTTGTCCGGGGCCTTCTGGTATGTCTATAACCATACCCCCTAATCTCACGGTATTATCGTTTCCTACTGCTGCCTGATAGCAGAAGCTTATGGTTCGTTCGATATCTAACGTTTTTACTGCCTTTCTCCACGCTCGTTGAGATACCTTAGGATCTATCGCAAATTGGCGATTGTAGTCGGTAATGAAGTGGCCGGCAAGAAAGCTATTTGCCATTGCCATCTCTGTAATGTTCCTGATGCTGAACGGAGTGAATCAGGGTAAGGTTTTGACGACCCTTTTGCACGGCAGGGTGGTCGCGGAAAATGGTCGACCGGTGTGTGAACCCGGATACGGGCAGTTTGTTCCGCGCCTTGGGGCGGGAGGAGGACCAGGTTTTCGTTAATGAATAAAAAAATAGACGATGGATTCGGGAATAGTGTCGGGTTATTTTTTTAGGCCAATTCGGACTTGGCCATCTCCTCGAACCAGCGGACAACGGCTGTATGATCTGCTTCCTTGTCCAGTGTAGACTGTGCCGCTGCCCAAAATTCCCGGCAGGCCGCGCTGAAGGGTACTGGTGTGCCGGTCTCCCGGGCCAGTTCTAGCGCTGTTGTGAGGTCTTTCACCATGAGGTCCAGGGAGAATCCGGAGTTAAAAGCCCGGGAAATTATATACTGTTTGAACTTGTTTTCAGTGCTGTTGTTGCGACCGGTGGATGCATTGAGCACGTCGATCATGGCCGTGGGGTCGAGGCCGAAACGGCGGCCAATAAGAAGGGCTTCGGCCGTAGCGATTAGCCCGGCTGCTGAGACCAAGTTGTTCAAGGCCTTCATGGCGTGGCCCGATCCCAGGGCACCTGTTTCAAAGATGCGATTGCCCATGGCCTCAAATAATGGCCGACAGCGCTCCACCACGACGGTGTCGCCGCCTGCCATGATGGCCAGAGTCCCCTGCTCTGCCCGTGAAACGCCACCGGAGACGGGGGCATCAAGCATGGAGATCCCGTGATCTGCCAGTGTTTTCCCCAGGGCTTGGGTACCCATAGGCGAGGAGGAACTCATGTCAACCAGGATGGAGCCCTTTTGCATGGATCCCAGCAGACAATCGCGATCATCTCCTTCGACACCCAGAACCACACGGCTCACCTCATGCCCATTTGGAAGCATGGTGATAACCGCATCGCTGCTTGAACCAAGTCCACTGAGAGATGAAGCGGAGTTGGCACCGTGAAAATCCACGAAAGCCTGCTGCACCTCGGGAGTGACATCTAATACTGTCAGGGTAAAACCTGCTTTCAACAGGCAAACGGCCATGGGACGTCCCATATTTCCCAGGCCAATGAAGCCCACTTTGCTCAAACGTTCCATGAATCCTCTCCTTCCCGGCTATTTGGATTCCTGAAAAAATTCCTTGGCAGTCCTGAAACTATCTACCGCAGCAGGTACACCGCAATAGATGGCTGTCTGGAGGAGGGCCTCCATGATTTCCTCTTTGCTGCAGCCGTTGTTCAACGCTCCCCGCAGGTGCAGTTTCACTTCGTGCGGCCGATTGAGAGCAGTCAACATGGCCAAGTTAATAAGGCTGCGGGTCTTACGTGGTAAACCTGGCCGAGTCCAAATGCTGCCCCAGCAATATTCAGTAACAAGTTCCTGCAGAGGCTGTGCAAAATCGTCAGCATCGCTGATTGACTTGTCCACGTATTCCTTTCCCAGAACAGCTCGGCGAACCTCTAGTCCTTTCTCAAAAAGATCAGTTGCCATCTTTCTACCTCCTTCTTGGTTTTTTATCCCGGATTATGGGCATCCTTTTGCCCTGAATGAGAGACATCCGGTTTTGATTATCATGGCAATATAGGAGACTCAACATAGCGTGTCAAGATATGTTATCGGATCCTGATTCACCATCCATACAGTTAAAGTGGCTCAATCTCAGTACTGGTTGATCCGTTATGCGCTTTCATAGTTGGAAACTTCAATCAAATTGCAGTCTGGATCCCGAAAATACACCGACATCATGGGACCTCTTGCGCCGGTTCGGTGAACCGGACCTTCGAGCAAATTGACGCCGCATGACGCCAAATGCGTGATTACATCACGAATTGGCACTGACGTAACGAAGCACAGATCAGCGGAACCTGGAGTAGGTGCCTTTGCCTTTGGGTCGAACTCCTTTCCGTACTGGTGCAGATTGATTTTTTGAACGCCGAAGGACAGCGCTTTCCTGCTGCCATCGAAGGTAGTGACGTTCATGCCAAGCACTCGCGCGTAAAACGAGCATGTTGCTTCAATATCCTTAACCGTCAAGACCAGATGGTCAATCGCTTCAACATTCATCGGTGTTTACTGGTTTGTTGCGCATACGTTAGTATATAGTTTCCAGATAAATCCTATCTATAATTTTTGCTTGACGATAAAGGGTTCAAATTTTGCTGCTGACTAACTGGATAACATGAAAAAAGGGGTAATATCCAGAAAACTGGATAAGTTGCTATGCTGAAAATCCCCTCAGAAACTGTGCTGCTCTATGCGATCGCGAATTGTCGTCGGCTGAAAGCGCCTGTTTGGGCTTAAAGGCTTATTCGGCGTTCATTACTAACCGGAAAAGGATATTCCATATGCACAGCCGTAGCTCGAGCAATGTCCTTACCGTAATACCGGGCAACCACTTTAAGCGCCATATCGATTCCCGCTGAGATACCAGCCGAAGTGAATACACGGCCATCCTCAACGACATGCTGTTCGTACTCAACGAACACTGCGGGAAAGGAATCTCGCATCCAGTCTAAAGAGCGCCAGTGAGTAGTTGCATGCAATCCGTCTATCAAGCCAGCGAATCCCAGTAGCATCGATCCGGTGCAGACAGAAGTCAGTGTTTCAACTTCAGCAGCCCGTGAACGCAGCCATTCAAGAATAACTATATTATTCAATTCCTTGCGCGTACCCCATCCACCTGGAACAACAAGAATATCTAGCCGAGGACAATTTTCGAATGAATATTGAGGTATGACTTTCATGCCGCCTGTTGTAGTTACATAAGAGAGGGTTTCAGCGACTAGAAAAACTTCGAATGGTGAAGACTCTTCCCGCCGCTTCTCCTCATTGAGGCGAGTTGCTGAAAATACCTCAAATGGGCCACAAAAGTCGAGGACCTCAATAGCATTAAAAAGGACTATGCCTACACGCTTCCGGGTCATTTCTTTCTCCCAACTACGAGCCAAAAATAAGTAGAATTATCATATCTTTGATAAGACCTTGCTTTTTATGGGAAGGACTATAGAGAGATTCCCCTTGTACGTCAAGGAAAAAGGAACCAGAACATATGTGGTATTACGCTGGATTGGAATTCCGAGGTTCTTCATGTTTTCCAGACCCACGTCAGGCGTGTGGAGGCCAGTGGAGCGAATATAGCAATCCTAAGAAGATACAAATATTTTTTGGCTCCGGCGGATCACGAGGACTATCATAGCTACGGCTGGTATCAATGCCAATGCCGAAAGGATACCTCTAGGATAGAACAAGATAAATAGCGCCACTATGAGGACTAAAAACCTTGAAGGAAGGTCATACCTTTTACGTTCAAAAAGCTTACCGTGGATGGCGGCAGCTGCTGTACAGCATCCAATAATTAGCACACCCAGAGCAGCCATTTGTGCTAAACCAGGCTCCAACAACAAAATATCCCAATTGAAAATCGCGAATGTGAGGAAGAAAAATGGAAGAGATATTTGCAGCGTTACCATCATCGTCTTCATGAAGGAGGCACCCGAAATACGGGAAGCAACCGCAGCGACGAGTGAGGTTGGTGGCGAATATTCGGATATTACCGCTATGAAAAATAAGAAGAAATGAGCTACCCAGGGGTTGATCCCGATTTTTATCATAGGCGGGATGACTATCACGGCTGAGAGTAGGTAACAGGCCGACGGAGGTATTCCCAGCCCTAAGAAGACCCCAATTGCGAACCCCACTCCGATAAGGGCTACGACATGGAATTCTCCGATCGTCGCCAGTAGCGCCATTAGCTTAATCATCCATCCACTGACCACGAACAGATTTACCATCACCCCGAGCATGGCGAGCAAGAGAACGAGCGGAGCGGTGACCTCAGCAAATGCCTCTATGGCTCGGAGGAAACACCTACCCCATTCCTTTATCTTATCTGAGATCTTCCCAGGATGGATATACATTCGGAGTAAGGAGGCGGTGATAAAGAGACCGATCGCCATGTTAAATGCGGCTCTTGATGCTTCATACCAAAGCACACCCATCAAATAGATCAAAACTCCGATGAAGGCGAAGAAAATCGCTGTGTTGACCACGTCTATTTTGGAGAATCTTTCGATAATGGAATCCGGTGCTGAAGTTGGGCCACTTCCCCTTCCCCGCATAAAGCGCGTTGTAAAGAGGTAAACCGATAGGGATATGATACAGAAGAAAATGAGTGCTGGCGCATATCCTCGAGCTATAACCTCGAAATAAGTCACGCCTAGAAAGTCAGCCATGAGGAAACCGGCTATTGCCATGACTGGTGGCATGAGCAAGCCTCCTAACGAAGCTGAAGCTTCCACAGCACCAGCGTAAAGAGCGGGGAACCCTGACTTTTTCATCAACGGTATCGTGTACTGCCCGGTTATGGCCGCATTTGCTGCTCCCGATCCACTACAGGTAGCAATAGCCATTGAAGTCACCACTGCCGTTTGTGGAATGAGGGTTTCACGTTTAGCAAATATCCCGGTGAAAGTTCTGATAATAGATTCTTGAACACCAAATCCCTGTGCAATGCCCAAAAACATGAAAAATGCCGCGATAACGCCTACCCCGATTTGGGCATACGTTCCAAATAGGCCCAATGAGATCTCAACGGAAGAAGATGTTATTACTCTCATCCAGGAGACTCCGGGATGGTAAAATATACCTGGGAAAATCCACCCGTAAACGGAATAAAGCATGAGAAGCAGGATGAGATAAAAGAGTGTAATATGCTCCCGTCTGACATATTCGATCACGAGACCAAGCATCATCACTCCTACGATTTTGTCAGGGGTGTCATAGAAACCAGCTCTCAAATAAATGAGTGCTTCAAACTCCACTCTCATGTATATTATGGAAAAGATGCACATAGCGATGTACAGGCTGGCTATGGCAATATTGGGTTTAAGTCCTAGACGTGGATACGGCAGCTCTCCGGCGACGAAGGAACTCAATACCCACAGCACGTAGGCTATTGGGACGAGAGTTACGGCAAGGAGCATTGTTCCTCCTAAGCCGGTTGTGAAATAATGGAGCGAAAAACCTAAATATACGATAGTGGCGATAAGATAGGAGGGGATTAAGAATTTACGCATTTCAGCCAGTGAATGCGCTTCATCTGGCACGGGATTTTTTTTCATCTTTTCATCCAATAACGGTTTGACTCAAAATGTAGTGAGCTCACCCCTTATTGTCGTTTTACAGGGGTGAGCCCACTATTATAAACCCTTAACTACCTCTTACTTTTCCCCAAAAAGATCATTGCGCTTTAGCTTTCATCGCCTTTACCGCTGCCGCAATCGTCTTCTCAGTAGCTATTTTCCATGATGAATCCCATAAGCCTTTTTCCTTCAGATATTTCGCCAATCCCGGATGTACGGGAATCTCGGGTATGCTCTGTATTCCCTTGACTTGGAAACCAGCGAAGTCTTTGGCTAGTGGTCCGAAACCAGGGTCTAGCTTAACCATTTCAGCTCCTGCGGCTTCAAATACTTTGAGCGCTTTATAAACGCCCTCAGCCGGGAAACGGAGCCCGTGGTGGTAACCGAAGAAAAAAGGCACGCCATAGAGTTCATCCACTCCCAGGTCTCTGGTATATGCTTTCTTCATGTTGATCTTCTCCGGAGTAAAACCTGCCGCTATGAGCTTCTTGATTTGTTTTGGGGTTGGATTCACTCCCTGCAGGGGGGTGGCCACATCAAGCACCTTAATCCAGCCAGCCAACGATACCAAAGCCGTTGTGTAAGCTGCGGTGGCGTCTATGGTTCCCGCTCTTAGAGCACCTGCAACCTTTGACATATCAACTTCGACGTGCGTAACGTCCAGACCATTGATGTCCTCCATAGCCCGGAAGATGTTGATATGGTTCATATATCCCGCCTTCGTCATGTAGATTTTCTTGCCGTCCAAATCCTCCCAGCTGCGATATTTGTCTTTATTCTTCGGTAAAGTCAATATATGTGTCTCCATGGTGTAGCTCCAGAGAGACTGGACCGGCATTTGCTTTACGTTGGGTTCAAAGCCCTTAAAGGGTTTGGTAAACGAGTATAATTTTCTCAATCCCGGCTCGGCCGAATACGTGCTTTCCAGGTCACCCACACAAAAGCTCTTCATGTTAGCGGTGGTTGAAACGTATGGGTAAACGGTAACGTCGTAATCCGGCATACCCCTTCGCAAGTAATCTGACATGAAAGCGGATACTCTATAACCATAGGCCCCTGGATTAGAGGTCCCCCATCTCCACATTTGTTTTTCAGCTGCTGCAGGGCCAGGTAAAGCAAATACCGATACTAACACCACAGTCAATCCTAAAACCAATGCCAACTTAAACTTTTTCATTTTTACCTCCTTTTACTTTATTCCTGATTACTTTATTCCTGATTTAGCATCTTAGCATCCCGAACTATCTATGCCCATAAGCACCACCTCCTTTGCCGTTTTACTAGGCGGTTTATTTTGCCCCAGATTCAACACTATATTTGCTTCATCCGGATTCTTGCACTGCAACCCCCCTCAGGGTCGTGCACAAGGTTAAAACCCCGCACTGATCCGCGTATCATCACATGGTGAAGAATCCCCCCGCATCAAATCTAGCTTGACGAGGCATAGAGCCCTTCTATCACAATCAAATGCCTTTGTAAATTGATAATTTTCACCAACGTCCCCCCCCCTTTTTTTTGTTTTTGAAGAGCACCGATCATTTGCCCAACACCGCTTTCCACGAAGGCATGTGCCATCCATCCCAGCGGCCGGTGTAGGCGCTGACCTGGGGATATCCCAGCATTTTGAGTAAGGTGTACATATACGTCAGTTGCACCCCGCCCCGGGTAAAGATCACGATGTGCTTGTCCGGAGTGACTCCCTGCTTGGCGAAGATGGTAGTCAATTCCTCGGTGGATTTCGGATTGCGGTTGCTGTTCAGCGTATCGTTCCAGTAGACGTTAACTGAGCCGGGGATACGACCTATCCTATAATCTGGCGCTGAACGAACGTCCAATACCACCACTGATTTCTGGTCAAGGGCCGAATTAAGTTCGGATTGACTGAAGAAGCGGAGACCCAGCGAATTCTTGGCGTTGACGGAGCTACCGGAAAAGGTGAAGTTGGGCACGCCAAGTTCCTGCACTTTGGTGGTATCGATAGACCATTCATCCCAGGCTTTTACATATACCGCCACCTTTTTGAATCCGATTTCCTTCAGAACCATGAAGTTCAGTGATGCCGCTCCGCCGCTGCCGCAATATAAGATGATCTCCTTTTCCGGAGTGACTCCCTTTCGGGCCAGGTCCTGGAGAATGACGTCTCGGGGTTTAAGGAATTTTTTTTCGTTCATGTGAGTGGCGGGAGAGACATGCGTCGCGGTCGGAATATGCCCGTCGTCGTAGGCCTGCCTGCGTCGGCCCTCTACGATCTGGGCGGTCGGATCGCCGATTTTGCCGGCGACGTACTCTTTGTCAACTACAAGACCACCTTTTTTCCGCGACATGGTGAATGTGCTTGCGGTCGGCGTAACGGACACAGCGTCAACCTTCCCGTCCCAGGCACCGATGCCGCCGTCCAGCGCATGCAGCTTATCGAATCCCGCATAGGTGAAAATAACGAAGGGTATTCCAGCCCAGACTTCGTCCTTATGGTACAAAACCAGGTAATCATCGTACGACAAACCCGCCTGGGCGAAGACCTTCTCAATCACCGCATCATCGGCCCACTTGCTCCGGAGCCCATCGCGTTCGGGCACGAGAATTGTGTGCCAGGGAATGCCGATGGCACCGGCTACGTGTCCCTTGGCGTAATCGGAAGCACTCCGTACGTCTATCACTTTGACTCCCGGCTTCCCGAGCAGGTCTTTCAGTTGGGGACGACTGATAAAGACGCTATTTTGAGCTGCCGCACGGCCAGGTAAAGCAAATGCCGATACTAACACCACAGTCAATACCTAAAACAATGCCACCTTAATCTTTTTCATTAGTAAAAAGATCCACCCGATTCCTAATAAATACTTTCCTTTAAGTATAGTCTCTTCCTTGATTTTTGGCTAAATTGGTTACCATACAAACAGAAATCGTAGACCTAATAAGACTTTATCACTAAGACACTATTTTCCTATTTCTCGTTTGTCAATCATAAAGTTGTAAAGTTGTAAAACTTTAGCTCTTTGAAAAACTATGCCGCTAAATTCAGCTCCCGTTCTGGTACCGTTGCCTTGCCAATGATTGTTTTGGCGAGTGACAGGACGGTCTCTACCAGATTTTTCCCTTGTATGAGTCCTCCGGTGCTTATTTTGAACCGACACACCACGGAAAGGATCCTGAGGATATTGTCAACGCTGACGCCGAACAGATAATGGAGCCATGCGGTGAACACCACCAGTCTCAGTCCGATCATAGCGTTGGGCAATGCATCAGCAACCGGGGCAAAGACCATCTTTTTGCACTGAAAGCACCAATAATAGAAAAAGAACGGGACCTTGCCAAAAACTGTTAAAATTCAATAGCATTTTGAGTTGTTTTTTTATTTAATGAGGCAATGAATCTTCCCGCTGCAAGCGGACGGCGTACCTGACTTTTACTTCTACGAAACTCACTACTCTCAACTTCTCTATAGTAATGCAACTATTTCCTTTACGTCGCTCAACCTTTCAAAGTTTTTAATTAGTTCTATTACTAATTCCATATTTTTTTTAGGAATCGCCAGTCTTGCATTATTCCTAAACTTTGCTTCAATTTCATCAAAATTCATAGGATTTGCCGGATCGCCTTTTGGCGCTTCTAAGAACCCCTTGTATATAGTTCCGTCCTTCATTTTAACCGCAATCCGAGCCCCTAAATTGAGTTCACGGACAAGAGTAGGATTGACTTTTTTTCTCAACTGAATCAATTGGGGGTCATTGACTTTTTCATTGGTAAATTTATCCAAGGTTACATTTCCCTCAGCGAGAGAAAGGGCCGCTAAGAACCGAAGGCTAAATTTACCTTCTACCCCGATTTTAGGATCAGCAATTCCGGCAGAAGTAAAGGCTACCGGTCCAGTTTCAATTTTTATTTCCTCAACATCTTCAATCTTTGGCTGATGTTTGACCCTGATCTCCTCCAGGAGATCTATAGTAGAGTGCGTTCAGGCACAAGTCGGATACGGCTTAACGCTAAGATCGGAGATATAGTACTTCGATCCAAGTCCTTTCAAAACTGCATCTGTATCCGGATCATCCGTAAAAACTTCAAAAAAACCTAATTTCCCCTCTATAATATCCTTTGAACTGGTAAATCCTTTTTCGGCAAGCATAGCAGATATTACCCCATCCATTGAAGACTTTCCTGCATTGAAAGGCTTACTCATTGTTCCGAATACCTGCCTTATCCCACTTGCTTGGGTTCCGCAGATGCCAAAGGCATTGATAATTGCGTCCATATCCAATTTTAAAAGTTTGGATACCCCCGCAGTAGCCCCGAATCTTCCCGCCGTCGAAGTTGAGTGCCAGCCTCTTTCATAATGGGCTCTTGTTAACCCCAACCCAAGACGAATGCTGATATCGATGGCCAAAACAAGTGCGGTAAGAATATCTGCTCCGCACAACCTTCTGTCTTCTGCGATAGCTAAAATAGCGGGCAAGCAGGTAGCAGTTGCATGAATCACCGTTTTACCGTGATAATCATCAAAATCAAGGGCATGGGAAATGACCCCATTTGCCAATGCAGCATGTTCGAGATCTGTTTTTATGTCTGTTCCTATGACGGTTGCCTGCCTTTTTCCTCCGAATTCCTTTACATACTCAATGATCACCCTGGATGCCTCGTCATTTATTCCGCCCAAGCTACTTCCAAGCCAGTCAAGGATGTTATACTTACTTCTTTCTATAACATCTTGTGAAATGTCATGAAAATTTGTATCATGAATAAATTCTGCTAATTTTTTCGTTAATTCCATATCGTTTTCGCTGGCTTTCCTGAGAAATTGCAGCCTCCCGAATTCAGGGTATTTCAAAACACAGTTGTCATCAATGCTTACATGGCAATCAGCCGCATAAATATCGCCCTTTTTTTGGTCAATACAAAAGGATTTATCTCTGCACTTGTTGCGTCATTCTCTTCAAACAGATTATAAAGGGCACATATAATATTGTTTATTTTTTCGGAAATCTCTGATTTGAGATTCATTTTCTTCAAAACCCTATCCACGTTGGCCGGTATTAATCCGGCAATAGGGTCTTATGATATGCAGGGCCACACTTTTAGGATTTCTTGCACCCCTGGTACCCCCTTCGGTATAAACCCCATTAAATTCAATAAGCAGTGTAATTTCTGAAATGTTAACTTATAGTTACCACTCTTATAGGACACCAATATCAATCAATATCTGAGACACTACTTTTTTCCCTTCTTCATCCAATTGCCTTTGAGGTGGCATTGGCGAGCCTACAGGAAAACCCTGCATCTCCAATCCAGCCTTTACACATGCAGCAAGAGAGTATTGCTCAAAGGCAACATTCAGTGACCATAATCTTTTTTGCAGTTCTAATGCCTCTTCCCACTTCTTTTCCTGTGCCAGGTTGAATAGGGTAACACACTGTTCTGGAATTAGACAAGCGGGCCCGGCCATCCATCCAACACCGCCCATCATAAACACAAAAAGCGGTATATGGGCTGAGGCACTGAAGATCTTGATGCGATCGTGGAGGACATTAACAATAGACAGAAGTTTACCTGTGTTGCCTGACGCATCTTTTAAATAACGGATGTTTGGTTCCTCGGCTAACTTGTCAAGCATGGGGATAGTAAAGTCCCACCTGGAGAATTTCGGATTGGTATAGAGAGTAATTGGGCAGGAGACTGCGCGGGCTACAGCCCTAAAATGCTCTGTTACCTGTTGATCTGCCAGGGGAAAGTAGGTGGGTAGAACAACAAGGATGCCATCTGCACCAATACGCTCCGTTTCGACAGCCTCGCGGACGGCCCCGTGAGTGGCCATGTTGTTGACACCGGCAACTACTGGCACACGCCCCGCAGCAGCCTCTACTACTACTTCCACCACACGTTTTTTCATTGGCCAGTCCAGATAGGCCCCTTCTCCTGTGCTCCCTAAAGGGGTAAGACCGTGTACACCCTTTGAGATGAGGTGGTTCACCAGGTCGCGGAGCACATCATCCTTGAGACCGCCTGATTCATCAAGAGGCGTAACAAGATAAGGAAATATTCCTGAGAATTCTTTTTCTGGCATTATATATATCCCTCAGCTAAATTTGGCTTCCTTACCCAAGGCAATGAAATGTGCCACATCAATCTCTTTTGGGCAAACAAAAGAACATGCCTCAGAGGTATGACAGCGGGCTACGCCATCATCATCGCAAAGGATATCAAGCCTCTCCTTTTTAGCCTTTTCCTTTGGGTCAAAAAGACGGACAATATTGGCCATCATGGCATTTGGACCAAGAAAATGCCTGTGACTGCTGATACAGGCCTCTGCGCAACAAAAGCAATTGATACATCGAGTGGCATCAACATAACGTTCCATAACCCGGGGCGGTATTCTAAGTTCATCTCCTTCTGGTGGTGGATCAGCCGGTTCAATTATATATGGTTTTGCCTTATGAACTCTCTTGTATGCCTGTGCCAGATCAACTATCAAATCACGTAGGACTGGTGCAATTGACAGGGGTTTAAGGGTAAACGTGGTAGTCTTGAATTGCCGTATGGCATTTTGAACCAAGAGCTCACACATCAAAAGAGGCTTTCCATTTACAACAACACCGCAGCTACCGCACTGGGCATGTTCACAGGAGGAAATCCAGGCGAGGCCTGGATCTTGCTCCTGGTTGATTTTTCGAAGAACATCAGTAAATCTAAGCATTCCACCCACATCTATCTTATATTCCTGTACCCAGGATTTTTTCTGTTCAGGATCATAACGATGTATTTTTAATGTAAGACTATGTAGTTTACCCATTAGTATTTTCTTGCCATAAAATCAAAGTGTTTATAATCCTTGCTTTTTTCTTCAAAGATACTCATATCAATAGGGCGCTTGCCAAGTGTCACCTTTCCATATTCCACCATGCTTGCAAGGGTATGATAATTGTACTCATCCTTTCTATCAGGATAGTCCTCTCGTGTGTGAGCTCCTCTTGATTCCTTTCTATCTTTGGCCCCATGGGCAATAACTATGGCTACGTCTAAAAGATTATCCAATTCCCAGCGATCCACAAGTTCCTGGTTCATGATAAGCGAGGAACTTGATAACTTTATATGAGTTGACCTTTCCTTGAACTCTATAAGCTGATTAATTGCCTCATTAAGGTCCTTTTCATTACGAAAAACCCCAACTTTTTCCGTCATCAATTCGCGCATTTTCTCATGGATTTTCCAAAGATTCTCTCCACCTTTTGAGTCAAAATATCTTGAAAACAGGGCAAAGCTTTTTTCGCCAGCGCCTTTTGGTAGATCTCCAGGTTCGTCTGCATCGCCCAGATATTCCGAGACCCTGTCCCCCACAAATTTGCCCATGGTAAAAAGCTCCAAAAGGGAATTGGTGCCAAGCCGGTTGAATCCCTGGAAACTGGCGGAGGCAGATTCTCCAACGGCATAGAGACCTGGGACAATCTGACTTGCACTTTTTTGTGCTTCACCGAATTCATTGGTAGGTACCCCACCCATATGATAGTGGACGGTAGGCCTTACCGGGCAAAGATCTTTTTTGGGGTCGATTCCTGCAAATTTCTTAAAAAATCCTGTTACCTCTGGTAACTTGACATCATGTACATAATCTGATAAATGCCTTATATCCAGCCAGACATGTGGAAGATTAAAATCGGAATTTATCACGCCTCTTCCCTCGCGTATCTCTGTTTCGATTGATCGAGAAACCATATCGCGGGGTGCGAGATCCTTCATCTTGGGGGCATACCGCTCCATAAAACGTTCCATGTTTTTATTCAGCAGGAAACCACCTTCTCCTCTGAGGGCTTCACTTGCCAGGATTCCCGGGCCCACTATGCCTGTAGGATGAAACTGGACAGCCTCTAAATCCATAACAGGCAAACCCTCCCGCAAAACAACAGCTAATCCATCACCTGTATTCTGCCGGCAGTTTGTGGTTATTTTGTATACCTGGCCAAGTCCTCCTGTGCTGATAACTGTAGCCTTGGCAAGAACAGCGGTAAATTCGCCTTTTGCCTCTTCAAAAATAATAGCGCCTATACAGCGCTTATCCTTGAAAATTAGTTCTGTCGCTATACTTTGATTTATGAAGGATATATTTCCTTTCAGACTTTCTCCCCATACTGTATCCATAATTCCTTTGCCGGTTCTGTCTGCCTCAAATACCGCCCTGAAGGCGCTTGGTCCTTCTCCAAATTCCAGGGTGTGGCCACCAAATGTTCGCTTGCTAAAGCGCCCCTCTTCATTCCTGGTAAAATGCAGACCATGATTATCCAGCCACAATGTTTGCTCCCAGGCCGCTTCTACAATTTTTTTGATTACATTCTGATCAGAGCTGCAGTCTGACCCTTTCCATGTGTCGAACATATGGTAGATCGGTTTATCTATAGGATCTTTTGGATTTACTGCCGCAAATCCCCCTTGGGCAGTGGTAGTATGGGACTTTTGAGGACTGGAAACCTTAGTTACAGCCGAAATTGTTGTATCAGGTCTCTTGTCAAGTATCTCAACAGCTGTTCTGAGCCCGGCTCCCCCTGCGCCAATGATCAATGCATCACACCTTCTTATAGAATTTATTCGTAATCTGCTGTTCATATGGAAACACCTTATCAAAAGAAATAGAGTAAATAAACCACTCCCAAGGGATACAAATTTTCAAAATAGAGTAAACTTTGCACCAACATATCCGAAATAGATTACGATCAAGAGCAAGATGATTGTAAGTCCTTTTCTTACTACATTGTTCTCAAGATAATCTTCAATAATGGAA
>Ga0233413_10000452_pt1 | contig 19674 bp, 25 predicted proteins | sample Na_anoxic_6_MG_FD_189019 | JGI IMG/M metagenome (GOLD analysis project Ga0233413, IMG submission 189019) | Seawater microbial communities from Saanich Inlet, British Columbia, Canada - Na_anoxic_6_MG | ecosystem: Environmental > Aquatic > Marine > Inlet | place: Canada: British Columbia...
CGTCAACGCCAGGGCCGGCTACTACTTCACGACCGTCGTGAGCTAGGGGCACGCCATGGCAGAGGACATCCTTACCAATCCCCAGGTTCGAGGACGGGGGAACGTGCCTTCGGGCCAGTCCTTCGACATCGAATCGGGCGGCACGCTCGGGGTTGAGTCCGGCGGTACGCTGGCACTGGAGGCGGGCTCTGCTCTCTCCATGGCCGGCGCGATCACCGGGACCCTCGACCTCAACGGCAACTTCGATCAGGACGGCACCACGTGCGACATCCTGGTCTCGGGTGCCTTCTCCATCGACGGCGGTGCGGCGTCCAACGTCAGCGCGACCGCGGGTAACCTCACCGTCTCGACGCTGTCCAGTGGATCCCTGATCCTCGACGGCGTGGCGCTGGTGGACATCAACGCGGGTGCGAACCTGGACATCGACGTTACCGGGACCTTCGACATGCTGTCGAGTGGGGCCTTCTCGGTCGACGGAACCGGGGCGTCCAACGTCTCGTCGACGTCGGGCAACCTGACGATCTCGACGCTCACGACCGGGGCCCTGATCCTGGATTCCGTCGCCCTGCTCGACATGAACGCGGGCGCCGGTCTCGACATCGACGTTACCGGGATCGTCGCGATCGACAGCACCGGTACCGTCAGCATCGACGGCGTCGGCAACTCGAACGTCACCATCGACAGCGGGAACCTGGTCATCGAGACCACCACCAGCGGCACCCTCGACATCAACGCCGCGGCGGTCATGGACGTGGACGCGGCCGGAGTGATCCAGCTCACCAGCGCCGATTCCTCGGCGGCTGCGATCTACCTGGAGTGCTCCAACGCGGCCGGCGGCATCGACATCGACGCCGGCACCACCGGGATCGCGCTGGATTCGACCGGGGCGATCAGCCTCGACGGGGTTGGCAACTCCAACTTCACGACCGACACGGGCAACCTGACGCTTTCGACGTCCACCAGCGGAAACGTCGTGATCGACGCCATCGGGACCGTGGACATCGGCGGGACCGCAACCGCCATCGCCCTAGACAGCCTGGTGGAACTGGGATCGTCGGCTGGCGACTCCCCCGCGAACGCGCTGCTGATGGGTGTCGGTACCAGCGGCGACCCGGCAACCACGGCGGTAGCCGGCAAGGACATGGTCGAGATTCGCGCGCAGTCGACGGCGACCTCGGGCGACTTCCGCAACATCTACCTGCGTACCGACTTCGCGGGAGCGGGTGGCGCGGGTGAGTCCATCCGGGCGAACACCGTCATCAACGCGGACGTCGCAGGCACGGTCAACGGCATCCACGCGAGCGCCGAGGTGAAGACGGGAGGTGGCAACGTCTCCGGTCAGGCCCACGGCGTGCGCGGCGGATTCATTGTGCCGAACGACGGATCCATCAACAAGGGGACGGTCGCCGGCATCTGCTCGGAGATCTACCTCAGTGGCACCAGTTCCGTGCTCGGGGCGGCCCAGCACAGCATCCACCGCTTCGTGGTAGCTGGCGCCGATGCGGCAACGCGCGCTGCGCAGGTGAAGAACCTGTACAGCGTGGAAGGTGTCGCGAGCGGTTCCGGGGACCTGTACTACGCCAACACGGCGGCGACGGGGAACCACACCGCGAGCTTGCGCATCCTCACGGACGACGGGGTCAAGTACCTCTATCTGTGGGACGCGGAAGCCTGATCCCCCTGAGGGTCCCGGATCTTCGGCTCCGGGGCTCAACTGAGGCATCAGGCCAGGAGGAACGGAATGAGCGGAACCCTTTCAGCGATCACATTCTCCGGGGTCAACTCGGTTTCATCGACCGGCTACTTCGGCGTGATGGCCATCGGATCCGCCATCACCAACGGGGTCCACGCGGATGGTACGGGCGATCTGTGGGTCAAGGAAGACGCCGAGGTGGGCGGTGGGCTCTACGTCACCGACGGGATCAGCGGCGACGCTTCGTGGGCGGTCATCTGCCCCGACAACAGCGCCAACGCCTTCAACATCGGCACGGGCAACCTCACCACGATCTCGCCGTACATCCGGCTGGTGACCACCAACGCGGCCGAGCGCACGCGGATCATGTTCCACACGCTGGAGATGAGCGCCGAGGGGTGGGAGAACAACGGCGCGGGTACCGGCACAGTCAGACAGGCCGAGTGCTACAAGCTGGCCCTGGCAGACGGTGACGCCCTCGGCGGCGTGCTCTCGGTGGACAACGCCGATCTGATGAACGCCGACGCGATCGTGATGGATGTCGTGGTCGACGTCACCACCGTGGCGACCGCCGCGTGCACCGTGGACTTCGGCGTCGACGCAGACGGCGCGACCGGCGATGACACCCTGATCGACGGGCTGGACGTGAACAGCGCCACCGGCCTTTTCAACAACATCGACGACAAGGGAGCCAACGGCGGGCGCGGCATCGCTATCGCAAGCGGTGAGTTCCTTGTCGGATCAATGAAGACGGGCGCGGCGGCCGGTCTCGTCGGCAACGTCTACGTATGGCTGCAGCCCAAGTAGGAGGCCGAACATGGCTAGCATGGTAAACGAAACGATCTCCCTGACCGGGGCTGGGCAGAGCACGCCATTGACGCGGCTGTCAGGCAACGACAGCAGCCCCTACCGTGGGGAGGTGGTGGGCGAGCGGTTCAAGAAGGTGTCAGGCGACGGCACGCAGTGGACGGTGCGGTGGTTCCTGGGCACGACCGCGAACCCGAAGCTCTACGAGCTTTCGAGCGCGACGTTCCCCGACCCGGTGGGGTTCATCGACTCGGACGGCGGGTATGTCGCCTTCTACGACGAGCCGATCGCATTCTCCACCGTCAAGGATGAGTTCCCGAACCTGTGGAGTGGTGACGACCTCATCGCCGGGGCTGGGCTCCGCAAGAGCTACCAGCAGACAGCGAACGCAGGCGCGACCAATGACGTGATGTGGACACAGACGATCGTCAGGAGGCAGAGGTAACCAGTGGACTGGAATGCCAACCTCGGAGCGGCCCTGCTCTACACGGAGTTTGACCCGTCGGACAGCGCCCCCGTGACCTTCCCGACGGCAACGGAGAGCGCCACGATCTGGGCGTCCAGGCATCTGTACCTCAAGGGCCGGCTGCTCGCCGCCGGGCTCACGATCAGCAGCGCGGGCGACGACAAGACCGTCGCGGCCGAGATGGAGGCGTATTGCACCTCGGCGGCAGTCCAGGAGGCCAACGAGATCCAGCAAGACGGCGAGATCAGCGACCACACCAAGTGGCTCAAGGCCAAGTGCCAGGAGTTGATCGACGAGTACACCAAGGATCCCGACATCCTGGCCAACCTGGGAGCCACCTACGACGACGAAGAGACGTCCCACCCTGCGTCGTTGCAGACGGAGTTCCCGAACCCGAACCAGGACACGAGCGACTACGAGTCGCCACTGGTCGAGCACGAAAGGGACGAGGACTTCTGATGGCGGGCACCCCCGGCGGCGCACTCAAAGTCGAGATCCGATCCGATCCCGATCTGGTGGTGCTGCGCGGAACCATCATTCAGCACATGGGCGAGGCCGCCACTGACGAACGGTGGATGAAAGCCGTGGGGATGTACGTCAGGGAGATCGTGATGCAGAGGCAGTTCGTCCAGGAGGGAGGGTACCTCGGGAGCGGCTGGCAAGAGATCGACGACGATTACCGCGACTACAAGGTGCGCGTCCACGGGGCCGATGCCGACTACATCGGCCGGCGGTCCAACGTACTCCGCGACGCCATGACCAACAGGGACCTCTCGCCCATCACGCGCGACTACACCGATCTCAGCGGCGGCGGGCATACCGTCCTGGGACTGCCGGTCCTGGAGTACGACGCGAACACGGTGGTGTTCGGCGCCGAGACCGAGGAGGACGGCAACAGCTACGCGGAGCACTTCGACGCCAAGCGCCCGGTGATGGGCGAGGGCAAGCTACCGCCCGAGGCTGAGGCCGAGATCGGGAACGTCCTGAAGATCCGATACCTGTCGGCCATGCGCGGCGTTGCTGACATCCAGGCAGACGCGGCGTCCCTGGCCTACCTCGACAGCATCGACCTGGGAGACCTGTACCAGTGACCGCGCGATACGAGGAACGGGCAGAGGACGCCCTGTATGCCTTCCTGGGCAACGCCACGACCGGGATCGCCGCGCGGTGCGCCGCCATCAACACGGACATGAGCGAGACCGACTACCCGTTGCCCGGCGTGGGCGCATGGACAACCTACCAGCGGGCCAGGTCGCGCAAGTTGAACCCGCCCCTGTACGCGGTCATCGCCTCCCCCGCCGTCGAGGAAGACGACCGTCGAGAGTATCAGGGCATCTTCATCGTCGATTGCACCGTCGACCTCGTGATCGGCGTGCCTTCCCACCGCAGCAACCCCACGGCGATGCAGGTCATGCGGAACCGGGCGGCGCGGGCGGTGCGCGAGTGCATCATGGAGACCGACAACTGGGACGGGCACACCCTGGGAGACGCGACCGGGATCCTGGACGCCAAGATCAACGGAAAGCCGACGTTCCTGGACCTGGAGAAAGCAAAGAAACGAGCGATCGCGGTGCGGTTCCCCGTCCGCGTCAAGGTAGTGGAGTTGCGCGCCATCACGGCGTAGAGGAGTCACGAGATGGCACAGACAGATTACGAGCAATTCATCGACACCAAGGTCTTCCTGCAGAACCAGACGACCTACGACGACGCGCAGACTCTGACGTTGGCCGCGGACGCCGTGCTGTTCCAGGAGTTCGACATCACGCCGGATCCCGCGTTCGAGGCGGCCGAGGACGACTTCACCGGCTACACCGGCAAGGGCGGAACCAGCACCGATCCGATGAAGGTGGACTGGCGCGGGATCAAAAACATCTTGCCCAGCGGATCCGCCGGTACCGCGCCCGATGACTTCCTCCTGTGGAGCACGGGCCTGTGGGCGGCTGGATCGTCCCCGGCCGCGACCACCGTCTCTGGAGCCGGCTCCACCGTCGTCGTCGTGGACGTGGCCGATGCGTCCGGGATCAGTGTGGGCGAGATCGTCGGGGTCGACCTGACGAGCGGCAGCTACACCACCGTCTATGCCCGGCTAGTCACCGCAGTGGACACGGGCGCCACCCCGGACAACATCACGATCACGCCCCCGCTCCCGAGTGCCCCCGCGGCGAGTGCGGCGGTGCGGACGTCCGTGACCTACGGACAGGCGAGCGAGTGCGAGGAGCTTTGCTTCACCGCATGGGCGCACCGCACCCACGGCGCCAAGCTCGGATGGGGCGGCGTCGTCACCTCCTACAGCATCGGAGTCGGCGACCGGCACCCGAAGTTGGAGGTCTCCGGCTTCATGCGCGGGATCGGACAGGCTGCGGACACCACGATCAGCGAGGGAGGCGCATGGCTCATCGGCGCCACCACGCTGACGGTAGCCAACCCCGATCGGATCTCCGTCGGGATGACTCTCTTCTGTGAGTCCGAGGGCTTCCTGGTCACGGGCAAGGCGTCCACCGGCGTGCTGACGGTCACCCGCGGAACGGTGGGAGCGGCTGCGGAGCACGCGGACACCACCGCCGTCAGCGTCTACACCCCCACGCGGACGCTGGCTGGCAACCCCATCCCGAAGGCGAAGTGCACCCTGTCCGTGGGCACGGCGGCCACCACCGTCCAGGTCATGGAGTCGGACACCTTCGACGTGAACATCGACGCCAGCGGCTCCCTGATTCCGCACGAGCGGCAGACGGGCGACTACTGGATGCGGCACGGCTACAGCTTCTCGGACGGGACGAGCGTCACCTACTCGGCGCCGGTGCTCAAGCAGAAGAGCGACTGGGACTGGTGGGGACGCGCGGGAGCCGACCGGGAAGCATGCGGGACCGCCGCAGATCAGCTCCCCGTGTGCGCTCAGTACGGCAACTGCGCCGGGAAGATCATGGCTGTGATCTCGCCGCGATGCGTGCCCCGGATCAGCGACGACGGCAGCAGCGGCGACGGGGCGGTGCCCGCGACGATCAACCTCGACGCCAGGGACAGCAGGACCGCCACCACCCGCATGGTGTACGTGGCGTTCCTGTAGGACGACGACACACAGCGCCCACCGCCAACCGGGCGCAGAGAGGAAGGACGATGGAGGACGCAACGCGAGTCCTTTTCGAGGTAGAGGATCGGCCGTTCATCCCGACATGGATGGGCAACGACGAGGCCGAGAATGAGCAGAAGATCGTCATCTGGTATCGGTCGTTCCCCCAGGTGGAGCAAAGCAAGTATCGACGGATGGCGTTCGCACTGAAGCGCAAGGGCGCCGAACTCAGCAACATGAAGGACATGGACGACGCCCACGCCGACAAGATCGACGAGGTAGCGAACGAGACGCGCAGGGTATCCAGGGAGGCGTTCAAGCGCATCACGCGGCTGTGCAAGGGACTCCCCGGAAGCGGTGGCCACTACGCCACGGACAACGAAGAGATCGCGGCCACGCTCCTGCAGGATGACGACCTTGCGAACGAGATCACGCTAGCTATCGCAACCGGCGCAGTCTCAGGCCCCGACGTGGTTTTTTCCGAGTGGCTGTCCAATGGGCAGCCCATGGTTTCAGCAGGCTAGAGCGAGAGGAGGAACGGAAGACGTGGATGGATGCACCCGAGGAGTATGTGACACCGTGCATCCACCCGCAATGGCTCGCGGGCGGCGGGGAGGGCCACGCACTTGTCGGCGTCTTCCCGCTCGTCGACATCCCGGCCTACATCTGGGAGACGGTGATGCTGTTCAATCAGTGCAAGGAGTGGGGCCTTTCCGACATCGTCGAGGTTTCGGGCGTGACCATAACCGGCTGGACGCTCAGCGCATTCGGCATCATCGGGGACACCCACGCACAGATACAGCACGCGCGGGCCGCATACAGCGCCTGGCACAACCGACAGAAGAAGTGAGGGTGCGCCGTGGCTGAAGTCACCTTCAAGATCAACGCCGACGGAACCGGAGCAGACAGGACAGTCAAGGGGCTGGCCGATCGGTTCGGCAAGGATCTTTCGAAGGGGCAAGACAAGGCCAGGAACTCCGGGATCAAGTTGGCCGCAGCGGTAACCGCCGTAAACCAGGGGCTGGAGGTCGCGAAAAAGCTAGTCGGCGGGGTGGTCGCCGTCTATGCGAAGTTCAAGAAGTACACCATCGACATCGCCGACGAGCAGGCGCGACTAGCCGACAATATCGCCAAGACGTCCCGGGCCTTCGGCGTCTCGGCAGACTTCCTCCAGGGATGGGCGTCTGCCGCGGGATTCGCTGGTGTCGAGGCTTCGCAGGCCGAACGCGCACTTCTGAACGTTCAGAAGTCAGCCTTCGATGCGGCGAGGGGGTTATCCACCGCTACCGATCTGTTCGCCCGCGCAGGCGTCGAAGTCAAGGATACGAACAACAAGCTCAAAGGCGCCGACGTCCTGTTGATGGAGATCGCGTCAAACCTGCAACGTGGGCTCATCCCGGCCGAGGAAGCGGCAGCCATCTCGGCGCAGTTGCTGCGGGACCGCACCGGCAAGATGATCCTGGCACTCCAGGGCGGCCCCGATGTGATCCAGGAGAACATCGACAGGCTCCGCGAATGGGGATCCCTGATGTCCGAGGAACTTCTCGGGCTGTCCGAGGAGTACATCGATAGCCAGCAGAGGCTGGCAGAAGCCAAGCAGGGGCTGTCAAATACCATCGCAGAGGCCGCGTTGCCTCAGATGACGGCGTTCAATAACGCCATGGCCGAGGCGACGGCGAAGTCAACCGGGCTCAAGTCTGCGATAAAGGGGCTCGGATCTTCCAACGGGCCCATCGACAAGTTGGGGCAGAAGGTCATCGAGATCAGCGGATCTCTCGCGCTGATCCCGGATACCGTGGGCTTCACGGTGGTCGCCGTCGCGAGGATGGTCCTGGACGCAATCGCCCGCATGGCTGGTGGCGTGTCCGACGTGCTGGACACGTTGGCCGAGAAGGCGAGCGCGGTCCCGTGGCTGCGGCAGTACGCGGCCGGACTGGGCGTCCTGTCAAGGGGCCTGTCCAGTTCGAGCGACACCCTCGGCGGTGTCGTTGACCGTATGGAAAGCATGTTGATCCAGACGGCCACCAGCCTGCGTCAGCGCGGGTCTCAACTAGCCGACACGGTGGACGCATACAACGAGAACCTAGCTGCATTGCGGGCTGGCGGTGCGGGCGCTGGCGGCGGTGCTGGCGGGCCTGGTGGCGGTGCCGGCGATTCAGCAGGAGACGGGCCAGGCGCGGACATTGTCGTCCCGGAGAGTCTCGTTACCCCGTTGGATTCGGCAGACATCGTCGTTGGCGTCGACGAAGTGACCTTCGGCGTGATTCGGCTACAGCAGGCACTGATGGATGTGTCGGCTGCGGCAACGGTGGCGTCAGAATCCATGGTGACCGACTTCGGCGGGATCACAGGAGCCCTCGGGCAGATGTCCGGCGAACTCGCCACCTCAGAAGACCGCCAAGAGTCCCTGAAAAAGGGCATGAAGTCCGTCGCCAAGGCCGCGATCCAGTCCATCGCCCAAGTGCTCTCGAAGTCCATCGCAGCCACCGCCACGCAGACGGCTACCAGCGTCGCGGCCAGCGGCACGCAGCTTGCAGCCGGTACCCCAGCCGCGGTGGTCGAGACGATCAAGGAACGTGGCGCGAACATCCCCCTTGCTCTCGGCGCCCTCGCCGGTGGTGTCGCCGCCATGGTGGCGATCATCGACGGGATCGGAGACGCCGGGATCATGCCCGACGCGCTACGCAAGACACAGGGCGGCCGGCGTACCGTGATGATCCAGGGCGGCGAGGCGGTGGTGGACCGGGAAGGATCGGGCGCCATCACCCGCATGCTGAACTGGTGGGAACGCTCGGTGAGTCGCGGCGGCACCTTCGACAGCGCCCCGGCGGCGGGCGGCACCATGCGAGTCCGGGCACCCATTCACATCCACGTGGGCGGCGAAACCATCGTCCGCGATGTCGAACTGGAGATTGAGCGCGGCATCGAGACCGGGCAATCCATCTTCGGTCGACAGGCACTGGCTACCTAGATGGTCGAAGCACTCCAGGTCTATCGGTACGGGGCCGAGCGGATCAGCAACACCGGCGACGGCTGGAACGCGATCACCATCTGCGACGAAGACACAGACGCGCCCGAGTCGAACGCGTACACGGATCAGCCGGGCCAGTCCTTCCACATGCTGTCCGGGTTCAGCATCCGCGGCGACGACCACGCAAGCGTCAAGAATGACGAGATCGTGGTCCTGGAGACCGCTGGCGCCGTCCAAATCACGGCGTTCCTGTACGACAGCAACGACTCGACCAAGACGCCCGCGGCGGGAGGCTACTACCCGAACTGCTACAGCGGCAGCGACCTCGCAACCCACGTCGCCGAGCGCATCCAGACGCAGTTCGCGGCCGTCGGGAACCCCGTGGCGGTCACAGGGGCATACGGGGCAACGTCAAAGCTGTTCACGTTCACCTTTGACCCGGCGTGCGAGATCCTGTTCAGCAGCAGCCAGATCACGATGCGCCTCGGCGAGACGCTCGGATTCGGATCGACGGACACGATCAGCAACACCACGCACACGAGCACGACCGCCGTCAACTGCCAGGACTCGCACTGGATCACGTGGCAGCTGAACAACAAGTCGAACCCGGACAACGTGCGCGTGGTCATGGCCTACGATCTGAACCTCGACAGCGGCGACGAGGTGCGCCTGTTCGGGCACACCGCACTGCTCGGGCCCGATTACCTGGACTGGGTTGACGGCGCCGACTACGTGGCCGACGTCCAGACGTCCACCAACAGCGGGCTGAATGAGCTGTTCATCTGGCGCCCGCGCAACGACCTCGACACCGGAAACGCCGAGTTTACCTACTGGCACCTTGCCATTCTGCGGAAGCAAGCGACGTCGGCCGGCGACTTCACATCGATCGGCGTCCTCGGTGCGTGGGCGTCCGCGCTCTACTCAGGCGATCGAAACTTCGTCACCCCGTGGACGATGCAGCCGTTCAACCCGTCGATCGCCACCTTCTCGGCACAGGGCGGCGGCTCGTTCCTGGAGCGACGGCGCCCGCACTACGTCAGCACCATCCCATTCCGTCGTTGGGGCGCGAGCACCTATCGCACCTTCGAGCAGATGTATACCAAGTTCGACAAGTTCAGCGGCTTGTGGCTGCTGCAACCAGAGAACATCGTCGAGAATACGGCCGTCTTCGCCCGGCTGGTGGAGTTGAACCAGACGGAGATCACCGGGCCTGAAAACGTGGCTAGCTTCGAGGTGGACCTGGAACAGATCCCCATGCGAGCGCGCGACTGATGGCGATCGACTTCACCAAGCCGGCGATCGAGCTTACCTACTTCGTTCACGTAGAGCTCTACGACCGGGACGCGGGCACCACGCTCGACCTCTACATGGGCAGCACCGAGGCGACGACGAAGGTACCCGACGGCACCATGCGGCACTGGATGGGCCGACTGAGCGGCGGGAAGGCGCGCGAGGCCGATCCTCAGCTCTACCAGTCCACGTGGAAGCATCCGACGTTCACGTGTGCCGTGACGACCGCTGACGACTCGTCTACGAGCTTCTGGGAGACGTACCTTGACCCGGACATCGTGTGGAGGGGGCGACCGGCCACTGTGTACGCCTGCGACCTTGGCTCCGGCCAGACGCAGACGGAGTACGCGGGGACCGTGACGGCGGGGCCGGACAAGCTGCGCAAGGGGGAATCGTTCCGGTTCAACGTGACCGCCGGCTATCCCGATGTGAAGTTGCCGAATCCACCGTTTTCGGTGCCGTCTGAGACGTTCACGGGGTTCATTCAACCGCGGTACCAGGACGGCGGCGCAATCACGCTCAACGGCGCGGTCAACGCAACCGACACGACATGGACGCTCAACAACATCAGCCTGCGATGGATCGATAGGCGTGTCGTCGTGTGCGAAGACGAGATCGTCTACATCACATCGAATGACCAGGTAGCTAAGACGATCGACGTTATCCGCGGGTATGCAAAGACAACGCCCGCGAGTCACGCGGATCTGACGGCTGTTCACGTCTATCGCAATGGACCGCTCTCCCCCACCATGCCGTCCGGAGTGGCCGACACGGTGCTTCCCTACGTCTTCGGCAACGTCACAGGCACACACAGGGGCATCGTCCTCCCCTTGTGGGCGCAGGGGTTCAATGACGTTGGGGTCACCGGAAACCTCGTCATGTACACGACCAGGGGGATCAACCGCACCCGCGAATTCTGGTACCGCGAGAGCGGTGGAACGATCATCACGGCCCTCGCGATTGCCGCGAACCAGAATTTTAACGACCATGACGACGCGGACACCAACTGCCTTCTGGACAAGTACAACGCGGGATCGTACATCGCCAGGATCGACGTGATCGGGCTATCGTGGCACCCGGACACAGCCAAGGCGTGGGCAAGGATGGACGGGATTGCCAACGACGAGTTAGAGACCGGGCTCCCCCATCGGTACCCGTGCGGGATCGCGCAGTACCTCGCCACGAATTCAGACTGGGCTTGCGGCCTCTCTTCCGTCTTCACGACGGGCCTGATCACTGCATGGAACGACGGGGCATGGAAGCAGGAATACACCGAGGAGTATGCAGAGCGGATCTCTGGGATCATCCCCGCCGTAGGGTCGACCACGTCGCCGAAGCTGGTAGACGCGCTTCAGGAGCTTTGCTGGATCGTCGGCTCCGATCTCTTCTATCGCGCAGGGAAGCTCCACCCGAAGCGTAGGACGGTCGAGAGCACGGCCGACTTCACGGTTGAGTCACGCGACCTCCAGCACGAATTCCCGGAGATGGAGAACCGATCGAAAGATTACGCGAACATGGTCACGTTCGACCACGGGCAAGACATCCTGGCCAAACCTGACACATCGCCCATCGCCCCGGTTCCTGACAATGAGGCGCTTGCGATCCCCTACTCCGTCATCGCACGGGATGACGACGAGGTGACGGCCAACGACGACGTCGAAGTTACCCAGAAGCTCGAATCGAAATGGTGGTGGTTCGAGTTGTCGGCGGACTGGGATCAGAGCAGCGCGGACGATCAGATTTCGCACCTGGACAACCTACGAGACTCGGCCGAAGACCATCTCGCCCAGCTCGCCCAACCTCAGATCCACCTACGCACCAAGCTCACGCACCGTCACTGGAACTGTTACCAGGGCATGACCATCGAGTACGACGTGGACGGCTACACCACCCGCAAGGGCCAGGTACGCGCCCGCACGAAGGACTACGACGCCGGGACGATCGAGATCGTCTCATGGCATATCGAATTCTAGGAGGCCGACACCATGAGGAACGCCAAGATCAAGTTGCACACCGCCGGCATCCGCCCGAAGCTGCCGATCCCCAGGGTCATCGCCGGGAAGAAGGCCGCCGACTTCAACCGCACCACGCCGAAGGATGGGCTCCCGCCGTTGGACGCCATCGCCAAGGCGTGTAGGCTGGATCCGTCCAAGTTCCGCACGAAGGGTGAGCTTCTCAAGGCGATCCGTGCGGCGGTGGGAGTCTGAGATGAGCGTATTTCACAAGCCGAAATACATGGTGGAGTCCACCTACGACAGCGACGGGGACGGCGTGGTAGACACGTCGGAGTCGACGGAATACGACACGGGCGCCGCGCCGCCGTCAGGCACCGGCACCGACGGAAAGAAGTATTTCGACTCCGCGAACAACCGCTGGTACCTTCCGCGTCCAGGTGCGCTCACGACCTGGGACGCCTTGAACTAGGAGACGCCATGCGCGCACGCTTCGCCCTTCTGATCCTCTCGCTCGCGCTGGTTATCGGTGCGTTCGGCGCGGTCACCCCCGTCTATGAGCTGCCGGATCCGCTCGCCAACGACGCGGCGGCGCTTACCTACATCCAGGCCAACTTCTGGGATTCGACGTCAGACGGAACCGGCACCGCTCGAGAGGGCCAGTGCTACTACAACACCACGTCGGACCTGCGCCGATGCTATGACGGATCGTCATGGCAAGACATCGACGCCACAAGCACGCACGTCGCTGGCAACGGTTCGGACCATGCGAACGTCGCCACGAACACGTCCCACGGGGCATCCACCGCCAACCCGCACGCCACCGACATCGGCAACCTGGGCGCGGGCACCATCGCGGAACTGGCGACGGCAACGAGCGACGGAGACGCGCAGCCGCAGCGGGGAAACACGCTATACGTCGACACCGCGAACGGCAACGACGGCACCCCCGCGCCGTGGGGATACGAGACGATCACAGCAGCCCTCGCCGCAGCATCATCCGGTGATGTCGTCGATGTGGCGCCCGGCGCCTATACCGAGTCCTTCTCCGTGCCCGCTGGTGTCATCCTGCGCGGTCCTGGAGCGGCCCTCACCGGCAACACCAGCCCCAACGTCACCCTCGCCAACGGATCCCGCGTGGAGTTGGCATCGCTGACGGTGCCGGGCGGCCAGATCGGGGTCATCCAGGCCACCGCGTCCGCCTACAGCGTGGCCGAGATCAGCACGATCACCGTCGGGGCATCTTCGTTCGGCGTCATCAATACCGGGGCGAATGCGATCCTGGTGGCGCGGGTTCATACGGTGTACGTGGGCGCGGGGTCGTTCGCGTTCGGTGACGTGACATCCAGCGCGGGGCACATCGACGTGACCTGTGAGAACGTTTACGGGACCGGCGCGGCCGGGTTCGCCCTCGCCACGTTCGGTGCAGGACAGATCGTTGGGTACGTCGGGCACATCCTGGACGCCGCAGGGACGCTGACCGCGATCACCGCGCAGGGTACCGCCGGGGTGGAAATCATCTCGAACGAGGTGGAGACCACGACCGGGGCCCTCGTCGGGGCGACCGCGGCGGTCAAGGTGATTACCACCGAGTGGGACTGCACGACCGGCTACAACGTGACCGCGGGCGGAGAGCTGCTGCTCTGGGCCAATGAGTTTGCGGGCACCGAGACAGGGACGGCGAGTCTCGGGACGCTGGCGGAACTGGACGCAGCGACGGTCCATATCAGCAGCGACGGCACGGACCACAGTTACATCGATCAGGACGTGTCGATCGGCAGCAGCCCGACGCTGGACGGAACCAACATCACAGGGATCACGACGGAGCCCTTCACGTCCCTGGACCTCTCGGGCACCTACGATTGGAGCGCCAACGGATCCGCGTCCGTGGACCCGACGAGCGGCCTGATCGCCTACTGGACCGGCAGCGCCCCGACCACGATGGAGGTGGGCAGCAACAAGATCAGCTTCAATGTTCAGGCCACCATCGATGCCTTCTTGTGGATCCCGATCCCCAAATCGCTGCCCATCAACAGGGCCGGGCACATCCAGGTTACGATGCGGTACAAGATCACCACGCAGACGGCGGACTTCGACAGCCTCACCGTGATGGTGCGCAACAACGCACCGTCAGCGGCAGAGGACGAGGCGATCGCGTATCGTGACTACCACACGACCGCGGCCGGAAAAACCCAGATATTCATCCTGTACGGGGGCGCATTCACGGGATCGGCCACCGTCGCCACCACCAGCGGCCACGAGATCACCGCCACGGCATGGGTTGACCGTGTCAACGGCAACGCTACCGCAAACATGGAGAATTACAGCGAGACCGGCGGCGCGTGGATCGGCGGCCAGACAGCAGCCCTCGGCCAGCGTTGGTGGCCGAAGGATGGAGACTCCGACGATCCGGTGCTGCATATCGGCATGACGTCCGACGCGGGCGGGAACATCGTGGGTGAAATCTACGAAATTTCAGTGCGGTGCTACTAGGAGGATGACGTGACGCCCAAGTGTGTATCTTTCGCGACAGGCCGGATCTTCGAGTTCGTATTCGACGAGTCGGTGGCCATCGTCGATGACGGGGCCCGCTTGACCTACGGAGCCGGCGGCGAGATCCGAGCGCCGCACGGAGAGTCCTTCGTTGACGTCATAGACGCGGACGAGTTCGATATCCAGCGGTACCCGATCTCGTTCGAATGGGAGCAGATGAGGAGCAACGGCGCCATGACCCTGGAGCACGCCGGCACCGCCGACGCCCGGCATGCCATACGAAACGACGCGGCCAGCGAGCACACCCGATCGCACTGGGAGCGGCTGGCCGTCTCCGCTGGGATGGGCATCGACCCGGGCGACTACGCCAAAAAGGCCGACTTCGTGGCGGCGGTCAAGGCCGCTGTGTGATCCCCCGCCTCGCCATATCCGCCGTCTCCCTGCTCCTGGCGCTCACGTGCGCCGAGTGGGCCCTGCGCGCGACGGACGCGGATCCCGACTACTGCCGGGCGGTGTCGAGAATCAGCTACATCGTCCACGCGCCGACGCCGTCCCTGATCCCGGGCGTGGCGACCACCGAAAGCCGGTGGTGCGACGGCGTGCCTGTGTTCGAGCGGGCGAGCTACACCATCGACGACGTGGGCCGCCGGGTTACCCCGGACGCTGATGGTCCCGTCGCTCTCGTCCTCGGATGCTCGTTCGCCTTCGGCTACGGGCTTGACGATGACGAGACGCTTCCGTCGCGCCTATCGGACGTCACAGGCTGGCGAGCGGTGAACCTCGGCGTGCCGTCGTGGGGCCCCATGGATGCCGCCGCCGATCTGCGAACGGGCGCCCGCGTCCAGGATGTGGCCCGCGTAGATCTCGCCGTCTACTCGCTGATCGGTGACCACGTGCGCCGCTGCCCGCGCGGGATGCCAGACCGCCCGCTGTACGGCTTCGACCTGGCCCGTGGATTCTGGTACAGGCCGGGCCGTCCAGGGCTGCAACGCCCTGCGATGATCGAGGCACTGGTGTCGATGCGCGACGAGGTGGCCACCCGATGGCCCGGTGCCCGGTTCGTGGTGCTCGCCTGGCCCAGGGTAGGCCCGTCTCGTGACACCGTCCAGGCGATCCGTGGTGCTGGTGTCGAGGTGCTGGCCCCGCCGTCCAGCGTGGCACGTGGGCCGCTTCACAGGTACGATGGACACCCGAGCGCAGACGAGCACGCCAGCGTCGCCGGGTGGCTGGCCGAGGAGGTGGGGACGTGAGCGATCGATTCAACGAAGTCCTAGCAATCGTCCTACGCCACGAGGGCGGATGGTCCAACCGCAAGACCGACGCGGGCGGACCGACGAACCACGGGATCACGCAGGCCACGTATGACACCTACCGGACCGCCGTCAACGCGGAGCGCAGCTCTGTCAAGGCGATCTCGCGGGCCGAGGTGGCCGCGATCTACCGCGTCTACTACTGGCGGGCGGCGGGGTGCCGCCGGCTGGCCGAGCCCCTGGATATGGTGGTGATGGATACCGCCGTCCTGTTCGGGCCCGGGTGGGCAGCGCGTCGACTCCAGGGCATCGTGGGCACCACCGTGGACGGCATGGTGGGACCGAAGACCGCCGCCGCGTGCGCCGAGATGTCCACGGACGAGATCATCGATACGCTTCTGGCCATGCGCGAGGCGCACCATCGCACCCGCGTCCGCAAGAAGCCGAACCAAGCCGAGTACCTCGACGGGTGGATGAATCGGATCGGCCACCTGCGAGAGTTGACCGGCGTGGAGGAACCCCATGCGTAGGCCCATCGTCTACATCCCCCTGCTTCTGCTCGTGCTCGCTGCCAGCCTGATCCTGTGGCGCGGCACCGTCCGCACCCACGACACCACCGCCCCCGAGCAGCCCGTCGCCATGGACGACGATTCGGGCGACGATGACAGCGCGGACGACGATTCCGCGCAATAGGAGGGACACCCTATGACCACCGAGAGCATCATCAGTTTCGTGATCACCGTCGTGCGCGGAGCCCTGGGATTCCTGATCCCCAAGAAGTACGCTGCCATCCCGGAGCAAGTCTGGACCGTGTGCGCCGAGGCGATCCCCGCGGTCGTGGAGTTCGTTCAGACCCTGATCGGACTGGACGAGGTCGAAGGTGCGGCGAAACACGAGGCCGTCTGTGACGCCATGGGCGAAATGCTGGACGCCGGCTTCGACGGCTTGCCCTGGTGGGGAGACATCCACGAGATCGACCGGGACGACATCATCGCCGGCATCGTCAAGACCGCGTACCACGTCGCGACCGCTGCCGACGGTGGCACCGCGATCCCGCTGCCCACCGAGGTTGACCGCCCCGCGCTGGTGGCGAAGCTCAAGGTAGGAATGGGGCAGCCGCTGGTGGCTCTGCGGATGGCGAGGATCGGCGGGCGGAACCTGCGGCGATGATCGCCTCCCTCGCCACCGCCATCGGCCGCATCTGGCACAAGAGCAGCGGGCACAAGGGCATGACCCTCCTCGGCGCCATGGTCCTGTGCTGGATGGGCGCAATCCCGCCCGAGGTGTGGCTTGCTGCGGTTGGCCTCGTCCTCGGTGCCGGCACCTGGCAGCGGCGGATCGCCAACGGGCACCACAAGCCCACCAGCGCCACGCAGAGCGACACCACCCCCACGGGGGCCCCATGATGCCCGTGAGCCCCGCCACGTCACCGCCAGGACGCCCCTGTCGGCGAGACATGCAGATGTCGTGCAAGGTATGTGGCGTTGTCATGTCCTACGATTTCAGTGTCACCGACACGGAGTGGACGGCAATCGTTCCCGGGCATCTGCATGAGAGGGTGATCTGTGCTGGCTGTTTTCATCGCTTCGCGCTCTCGGCGGGCGTATCGAAATGGGAGCCGGACTCATGAAGCGCCCCGACCATGTGATCATCATGGGCCGCCGGTACAGCGTGCTGTACGTGCCCGAACCGAAAGCAGAGGGCGGCGAAAGCTCAATCGGCTACGTGGATCCGCTCAAGCAAGAGATCCGAATCTGGGACGGATGCTGTGTGCAGCGGGAGCTAGACGTGTTGCTACACGAGATCATCCACGTACTGAGCGACGATCTGTGCCTGGGCATGGAGGAGAATGCCGTGCACGCGCTGGGGGTGGCACTGGCCGACACGCTCATCCGAAACGGAATGCTGACGATGGAGGGCGGATGACCGCAAGGGCTCACCAGCGAGGCCACCCCATCCACTTCGACGACGACCAGTGGCGGTACACCGACAACGACTCTCCGGCGAGCAGTGAGCGTCCGTGCGCAAGCTGCGGGGCCATACCCACGCCCGATGGCTTCGATGCGTGCCTGGGCTACGTACAGGGCGTCTCGTCGGCATGCTGCGGCCATGGGGTCGAGGAGCCGTTCAGTCAGTGACGCGCAGAGCCCAGGCAAAGCAGCAGAGACGGGACGCAGCACGCCACCGGCTGGCAGTCCGCTTCACCAGTCGACTGCATCGGCTCGGGCTGGCGTGGGCGAAGTCCGAGGCCCGCTGGTTCGACGCGCAACCCATGCTCGGTGCCGATGCCCAGTGGCGCGGCCCCGGCTTCTACTACATCCACGGCCCGCTAAAGGGCTGGCGGCACCTCGGGCGCAACGACATCGCCGCCCGGACGAAGCTGTTCCGCCTGTGGGTGGAGCACGGGCCCGAGACGATGAAGCCAGACCCCAAGGTGCTCGGGTGGATCCTGCAGGCCGGCGTCGTTGCGTTCCAGGCTGTGCGGGCCGGGGCGAAGGGCAAGCGATGAGCCCGGACGAGAAGCGGCGCATAGAGGAGGAGCTACGACACCATACGACATGCGCCCTGGAGGATACCCGCAATGCGACCCGACGATGGGATGCCATCACCAAGGGAGCGGCCAGGGGAGACGCCCTCGGAGCTAGAGCACAGGCTCGCTCACTACCTGGGGCAGATCAAGGTTCATACCGAGCAGACGAGCAACAAGCTAGAGGAGCTGCTACGGATGCACGTAGCGGAGCGGGGGGAACGGGCGGACATGGCCGAGACCCTGGAGCGGCTCTGCGATCGTATGGACGACTCCGGGCACAACGACGCATCGGGGGCCTTCCCGGCGGTGCAGGACTCACCGTCTCAGCCGGAGAGGCCCGCTATCAATGCCCCGAATTCATCGGAGCAAGGCTGGATCTCGCGGACGATGGGGATCATCGAGGTGCTGGTGTCGAACCCGTTGAACCTGGCAGTCGTCGGCGGCACGGTGGTCGCGGTGGTCGCGATGATGTTTTTCGCGGCGTGGCTCGGTCTCGTCGACTTGACGACGGTCCTCTTGCACTGGGGTGGTCCATCGCCGTCGGGGTCGTGATGTCGCTGGGGTTGACGGTGGTCCTGGGGCTGGTGTTGTCGCTGGTCTAGCTACCCGACAATCCTATTGCTACTCGTCCCCGCCCGCTCCCGCAGGACGCGGAGTTGCTGGCGGGCTTCGTCCAGCTCCCGCCGCAGCCTCGCGATCTCGTCGTCGCGCCGGTCGATGGCCACCTCCACGTCTTCCGTTGGGCACGCCTCGCATGTCCCGTAGTACCTACGATGTCCGCCACCCTTGCTCCATCCGTCATCCATGTATCCCTCCACCGCCCGCAGGCGTTCGCATGTAAGGCCCCTGGCCGGCTGGCAATGCCAGAGCGGTCCGGCCAGGGGTTGAGTTGAGCCTGGCGTACCAAGCTCGAAATGGACAACGCGAGTTCGCGCCTCCATCAACCGATACCCGCAGACGTTCCGTTGTTGCGGTTCTCGGCACCGGTCGCCGCCGAATGCGACGCCGGAAGTTTGGCCAGGCGGCTGGCGCCCTTGGGAGATCCCCTTTCTTGGAATCCACCCGCCTGGCTTGCGGCGATGTGCCGCGGTCCCGAGTGCTGCCCGCCATCCGGTGACAACCTGGGTCGTCGATAGCGGCTCGGGGTCAAGATTC